>Ga0308167_1002905_pt1 | contig 14749 bp, 13 predicted proteins | sample PhyCR1_2_FD_202138 | JGI IMG/M metagenome (GOLD analysis project Ga0308167, IMG submission 202138) | Phyllosphere microbial communities from UC Gill Tract Community Farm, Albany, California, United States - DLSLRC.R1 | ecosystem: Host-associated > Plants > Phyllosphere > Unclassified | place... | reverse complement strand
GCTCTGCGTGAGAAGCTGCTGCATCTCACTCAGCGAACGGTTCCACTTGGCCTGAGCCTGGTCGTAGGCCTGCTGCGCGGAACCATCCCACGCCGCACGCAGCTTGCCGACCTCGGACTCGAGACGGTCGAGCTCTGAACGGATACCCTGCGACCCGCTGCGGATCTGCGCTGCCAGAGCGTTGACCTGCTCCGGGCGAACTGACATCGACTGCATCATGTTCTCCTTGAAATCTCTGTGGTCGTCGCTCAGGAACCCATCATCGAGCCGAGGCCCGAGATGGTCTGCTGGTGAGCTTCTTCGGTTGCGGCCTGGTCGCGCTCGGTGCCTGCGAGGGCATCCTCGAGCGTCACGAGGACCTCGTTCAGCTGACGAGCCTGCTCGTCCCAGCGGGACATCAGCGTCGTGAACGATGCGGCAGCCGCACCCGTCCAGAAGCCGCGCAGCTGCTCGATCTCGCTGCGGACCTTCTTGGTCTGCTGGTCGATCCCGGACTTGGTCTCCCGCACCGCCTGGGCTCCGCGGCGCAGAGCCCCTTCTTCTGCGGAGATGACATCAGCCATAACTCACTCCCTCCGGTCCTCACGGACACACGTGCGGGGGAGCGCATCCCTGTGTTGGGACGACTTCGAAACAACCCCCCACGATTCGTTTCAGGAGCCAGGCTAGATCACATCGGCGGGATGCGCCATAACACCAGCTGTATCCGCACAGCATTCGTGCGTTCGATGGAGAAATCGTCCCGCCTCGCGACTACGCGTTGCCGCACGCCTCAACTAGGGTGAAAGGCGGAATGCGCAGCCACGGGTCTCCTCCCGCTCGGTTGCACACCATGGAGGGGGCATCGTTCCATGACTCAGAGCGCAACGGCAGGCACCGTGCTGCGGCTTTCCGTCGTCAGCGACGACCGCCGGCTTGATGTCGGCGTGCCATCGCAGATCCCGCTCGTCGAGATCATCCCCGGCTTCGCTCGGAGTCTCGGCGTGCTCGACCCGACGCTCACCCATGGCGGCTACTCGCTGCAGCGAGCCGACGGCACACCCCTCGACCCCGCACGCGGAGCCGCAGCGCAGGGCGTGCACGACGGGGAGCTGCTGACGCTCGTGCGGGGCGGCCTGATGCAGGAGCCGCGTGTGTACGACGACGTCGTCGAAGCGGTGATCGACGCCACGGCCGAGCAGCACGGCTCCTGGACGCCGGCAGACAGTTCGCGCACCGCCCTCTTCGTCAGCCTCACCTTCCTCGCCCTCTGCGCGCTCCTGCTCGTCGCGACCCCGCCCACCTCCCTTCTGCCCGCGATCATCGCGGCGTCGGGGGCGGTCGTCCTCAGCGTCGCGGCCGCCGTGCTCATGCGCCTCCGTCAGCCCGAAGCCGGGCACGCGCTCGGACTCACCGCCGCGGCCTACGGCGGACTCGCGGGCTACCTCGCCGTTCCGGTGCAGAGCATCTGGGGCTGGCCGCTCGCCGCGATGGGACTGGGCCTCGTCATCGTCGGCGGCCTCGGCCTCGCCGTGACCCAGGAGAAGCCCGAGATCCATCTCGTGCCCATCGCACTCGGCGCCTCGATCGGCATCACCGCGACCACGGCCGCGATCTTCGGCGACGCACTCGCGCCCTACGCGATCATGCTCGCGACCACCGCACTGCTCGCGAACGGCATCCCGTGGCTCGCGCTCAGCTCCACGCGCATCCGGGTCATCTCGCCGCAGAGCGACGCCGACATGTTCGCGGCGCCGGAGCCGATCGACGCGGACGAGGTCAAGCGTCGCGCAGCGGCAGGGACGCGCACCCTGATCGCACTCCGTGCAGCGCTGGGCCTCGCGGCCCTGACGGCGACGCCGTTGGTCGCTGCGAGCGGCGTCTTCGGCGCCCTGCTGTGCGTGCTCGCGTTCGTCGGGATGATGTTCCAGTCTCGGCAGATCTACGCCCGCCTCGGCGTGCTCGTGCTGATGGCGATCGGCGCGATCGGGCTCGCCGTCACCGGTGTCACGGTGGCACTGGCCCTGCCCGACGTCCGCACCTGGATGCTCCTCATCCTCGTCGTCGCCACCGTGATCCTGGTCGGGCTCACGCTGCTGACGCCGAAGGCGCGTCTGCGGCTCACGAGGCTCGGCGACACGGTCGAGGTCATCGCCCTCGCGCTGCTGCTGCCGCTCGGCGTCACGACGGCCGGGCTCGTCTGACCCATGGCGACCAAGAAGGATCTGATCGAGGCCCAGGGCTTCAGCAGGCGACGACTGCTCTCGGCGTTCACCGGTGGAGCCCCCGGGGGCAAAGAGCTCGACCCCGCGAAGCCGCTGCGCGCGGTCGTCGCCGGAGTCGCGCTCACGATCGGCGTCATCCTCGTCGGGGTGTTCTGGGGGATCATGCAGCCTGGACTCCCGGGCGACTGGCAGAACAACCGTCTGATCGTCGCCACCGACACCGGGGCCCGCTACGTCTCGGTCGAGGGAACGCTGTACCCGGTGATCAACACGGCGAGCGCACGACTGCTGATCCCTGCCGGCGAGTTCAAGGTCGTGCGCACGGATCAGGCCGCACTCGACGGCATCCCGGTCGGCCCCTCGATCGGCATCCTCGGCGCACCGGACGACCTGCCGGCCCCGAGCGCCCTGATCAACTCGTCGTGGACGGCCTGCATCGACGACACCGCTGGTGCGTCTGTCTCGCTGTCGAGCACGCCGATCGCCGAGATCTCCACCGGGACCGGCGCCGTCGTCCAGCGCGGCGACGAGCTGTTCGTGATCGCCGACGGTCTCCGATACGCCGTTCCGTCGGACGACGCCAACGCCGTGCTCCGCGCCGTCGGACTCGGCACCGCCGACATCCTCGAGGTCGACGGGCGTTGGCTCAATCTCTTCGAGTCGGGCGAGGATCTCGAGCCGATCAGTCTCAACGCGATGGGAGCCTCGGTTCCCGGCACCGATCTGACGGCGGGGACGATCGTGCACACGCAGGGCAGCCCCGCGGAGGAGCGCTATGTGGCGCTCGCGACCGGCGAGATCGCTCGCCTCAGCCCGCTCGCCTACCAGCTCTACCTTCTCGGCAGCGGGCAGGAGGCCGGCGCCGAGCAGGAGGTGTCTCCCGCGGAGATCGCAGACGTGGAGACACGTCCGTTCATCGGCGGTGAGGACTGGCCGACTCTCCCGCTGACGACGCTCGCTGCGGGCGAGACACCGTGCGCGATGGTCACCGATGATGCTCGCACCGTGCTCGGAGCGACCACGACCGAGCTGCCGGAAGAGCGCTCCGGCGTCGACGTCTCGGTCGGCGGCGGCGCCCTCGTCGAAGTGAGCGGAGCGTCTGACGACGCGGCGGGCCTGGCCGTGCTCATCGACGAATCAGGCACCGCGTTCGCGATCCCCGGTGCCGCCGCGGAACAGAGCGCGGAGGACGCGGCGAGCGGCCCCATCGCTCAGCTCGGCTACTCCCCCGACGACGTCGGGCGTGTGTCCGACGCGTGGATCGAGTTCTTCGCCGCCGGCCCTGCACTGACCTCCGAAGCCGCCAGAGAGTCGCCCGGCTCAGGGACGAAGTGATGCGTCGACGCAGAACCGCCCTTCCCGCCCTCCTGGTGGGCGCGATCGCGCTCGGCGCCGTCTTGACGAGCGCGCCGGCATCGGCGGCCACACTCGGCTCGACCGTGCCCGCAGCCACTGCCGGAGAGGCCTGCACCCCGGGCACCAGGGTGTTCACACCCGAGGCCCCGCCGGCCCTCGCTCTGCTCGGCGCCGAAGACGCCAACCGCGTCGCCACAGGCAGAGGAGTCGTCGTCGCCGTCGTCGACTCGGGCATCGATGCGGGAAATCCGCATCTCGCCGGAGTCGTGATCGGCGGTGTGGATCTCGTCGGCGACGGCGAGCGCGCCGATGGTCTGAGTGACACCACCGGGCACGGCACCGCGATCGCCGGCCAGATCGCGGCACAGCCGGTCGACGGTTCCGGGGTCGTCGGGCTCGCGCCGGACGCCCGTCTGCTCTCGGTGCGGGTGTTCCGCAGCAACCAGCAGCAGGACAAGGACAAGGGCTTCGGACCGACGTCGCAGCGCATCGCGGACGGCATCCACTGGGCGGCCGACAACGGCGCCGACATCATCAACGTCTCGATCTCGCAGGAGACCGACTCCCCCGACCTCCGTGCGGCGGTGGAACACGCGTCAGCCGTCGGAGCCCTGGTCGTGGCGAGCGGCGGCAACAGGGCATCGGACCCCGATGCGAAAGACGGCGCTCGCTACCCCGCAGGTTACGAGCAGGTGCTCGGAGTCAGCGCCGCCGACGCCAGCGGCCGCGCGAACGATGCATCGATCCATGGCCCGCAGGTCGGCGTGACGGCTCCCGGGATGAATGTGCTGAGCGCGGCGCTCGGCGGTGGAGACTGCATCTTCGCCGCCGACGCCCCCGCATCGAGTTTCGCGACCGGATACGCCAGCGCGGCCGCGGCTCTGGTGGCCGAGGCGCACCCCGAGGATCCACCGGCCGGATGGGCATACCGGCTCACCGCCACGGCCCTGCGAGACGACGCCGACAACCGTGACGACGTCAACGGATGGGGATTCATCCAGCCGTTCGCGGCCATCGAGCTGCTCCCGGACGAGACGACGCGAGGGCCGGTTAGCCCCTACTTCGACACCAGCGAGAGCGCGGCGCGCCCGCCTGCCGCCGCCGTGAATCCCGACCACGGCGCATCGCCGTTCCTGCTCACACGGGAGGCCGCACTCTTCACGACCATCGGCGGAGCGACCCTGCTCGGTGTGCTCGGCATCCTCATCGTGCTGCGCCGCCGCAGAGAGCAGCCTGCCGTGGATCCGGTGGAGATCGAACGTGAGGGCGGGCTGCTCAACGTGCCCGGGCCGGGCTCCGCCGATACGGGCAGATCTCTCTGAACCGAGCGACGCGCTCGAGGCCCTAGGGCGGGGGCAGTCGGATCATGTACGGTGGGACCGTCGGACGACGCTCACCCGGGGGGGAAACTGCATGGCTCACGACAACGACGCGATCTACGAGCTGCACGATCAGCTCATGAAGAAGACAGTCCAGATGCGCGAGGCGCTCGAGCAGACCGGCTCCGAGACCGCCGAGGATCCGACCGGACAGGTCTCCGTCCGGTTCGACGATCCGTCGATCGAGATCACGATCGGCACCTTCTGGCGCGCATCCATCCGCCCAGAAGAGTTGTCCGGCGTCATTCTCGAGACCGTGAACACGGTGCTCCTCGCTCGTCTTCACGCGTGGGGAGCCAGCTTCAGCGACGACGCTCCCGAGGTCGCGGCGCCGCCCGCGCCCTCGCCCGCCATCGCCGCGAACGAGATCAACGAGCTCGTGGAGTCTGCGGACGGCGACGTCTTCCACCGGAACGTCAATCGATTCATCGAGACATTCTCGACGCAGTTGAACTCGACCCTGTCTCAGCTCAGCGAGCGCGCCGCTCAGGTGCACGGCGGCGAAGACAGCCGCGGCAACGCTCAGGTCGATCTCGACAGCAGGGGCACGATCGTGGGGCTCCGACTCGACGAGACCTGGCTGCGCACCGCCGACGGCCGAGACGTCACCGACGCGATCCGCTCCGCTCTCTCGAAGGCCCAGACCTCCGTCGCCGCGGCGACGCCGGCACTCCCCTTCGAGGGCACTCCGCTCGCGCAGTACGCCGAGGGAATGGCCGATCCGGTCGAGATGATCAGAATGCTGACAAGGGGAGGCTGAGACGATGCTCTCACCGGAAGAGATCAGGGTCGCATCCGAAGCTCTCAGCAGCGATGCGACGGTGTGGGATGGCGTCTCGGCGACGCTCTCGACAGCAGCATCCGCCACGGGATCGATGCGTTCCTCGGATGCGGCGTTCTGCTGGAAGGGTGACGAGCTCTACGCTCAGTACACCGAGATCGTCGACGCGGTATCGACATATCTTGCGGACGGATCGTCCGCGGCGGCTGACGGCGCTCAGGTCCTCCGCGAAGTACGCGACCTGTTCATCGCTCGCGAAGACGAGACGGTCAGCACGATCAACGGCGCATGGGACGTGCAGCTGTGAACCAAGTCCGAATGAACCTGCGGGTCGACCGCAACGTCTGGAGGCGTCAATGTCCATCCCTGTGAGTGGTTCGGGAACCCCCGATTGGGGTCAGCTGGTCGAAGACATCGAGCAGCGAATCGAAGAGGCACGGAACAACGTCAACAACCTTCTCTCGAACGTCTGGGATTGGCTGCAATGGGCGGCCGACCGCCTGTTGGACGCCTGGAACTGGCTCACCGAGCGTCTCGGCGAGTTCTGGGATGTCATCTCCGCCCCGTACGAGCGCCCCGGCTACCGTGAGCAGATCCGCGCCCTTGCCGGCACCTGGCGCTCGGACCTCGCCACGCCGCTCTCGAACGCGAAGGATCAGATCGATCCTTCCGCTCTGCAGACCGACGAGGAGTGGGGCGGAAAGGGCGCTGAGCGCTACGAGCAGACCACCGCCGCACAGCGGACGACTCTCTCGGACTTCGAATCCGCCATCGTGAACCCGGTGGCGGGCGGACTCGAGAAGCTGGCAGGCGGCCTCGACACCTTCACGACGCTGATGTGGACCACGCTGGGAACGCTGGTCGCCGGACTCATCTCCGGCATCGCCGCTCTCGCGACGCTGATCGCGGCACCCGCCGGGATCCTTGCGATGGTCGGCGCGCTCGCCGCGGCGCTGATCCAGATCGCCAGCGCCAACGTGCAGCTCGACAACGCCATCGACTCGGCCAAGAGCCAGATCGCGGGCGTCGCCGCGAAGGCGACCGGATGGCCCGACTTCGCAGCCAGCTGAGGCGAGCTGTTCCGCAGAGGAGAATCGCATGACGTCTTCCACGAGTTCTCCGCCTGACCGAGTTCGTCGTTCCGCGCGTCTGCGGGGTATCGTCGCGGCGATCCTGGTGGTCGTCAGTCTCATCGGCGTGCTGCTGACCCTCGACCTCTGGAAGGAGACAGCGGCGCCGGGGATGGTCTCACTCCCCAGCAACCTGCTGCTCAGCGCCGCGTTCCTCGTCGCCGCGGTTCGGGCCTTCGTTCTCGCTGCGAGAGGCGGGCACACAGAGATGAGCGCGGCGACGGACCGCCTGATCGCGCTGGTCGGGCTGGTGGTGGTCTTCGCGATGGTCTTCTCCGCCATCACCGCCGTGGGCTCCGACGGATGGGCCGTGCTTCTCGTCTATGCCGTGGTGCTCTCCGCTGCTCTCGAAACCCTCCTGATCCTCAATTGGAAGGCGCGCTCCCTCCAGGGCCCTCTGGCGGCCCAGCGGCCGGTGGGAGAGCCTCGGCGCTGAGCGATGCGCCCATCCGGGTGAGGGTGTCAGGCGAAGACGACGAAGCCCAGTGCCACCAGTCCGGCGACCGAGACGACACAGGCCGCTGCGAACGCGAAGAGGGTGGTCACGCTCCAGCGCAGTCCCTGCTTCGTGACCGAAGGCAGCTCCGGGTCCACCGCGCGGGTGGGCGCGGCGGCGCCGATCACCACGGGCGGCGCGGAAGGGCCCAGTGGCGCGGGACGCGGTCGGTAGATCGCCGGCTCCGGAGCATCGGTCGGCGCCTCGAACGAGACGGCTGCGGCACTCGGATCGGTGACGGGATCGGTGATGGGATCGGTGACGGGGGCGGGATCGCCGACGGCGTCGCCCTGTTCGGGCCGTTCCGATCGCTTCCTGCGCACACGGCGCGGAGTCCGAGAGACGAGCACGGTCGGCTCATCGGGGAGCTCCTGCTCCCGTTCCGCGTCGCGAGCACCGTCCGGCACATCCGACCTCGAATCGGACCTCGACGGGCTCCGGTCGACGACGACGGTCGCCTCATCGAGAGGATCGGCTGGTTCCCCGAGGGCACCGGCTGGTTCGTCGACCGCGATCGGATGGCGGTCGACGACGACAGTCGCCTCATCGACATCGCCAGGCGCCTCAGAATCGTCGGCCGCGGTGGAATCGTGGGTCTCCGCTGCGCCGTCCGCGACAGCCGCCTCCGATTCGCTCGGCGCTGCTGGCGAACCGACGACCACCCCGCCCCGGCGCCGATCGCGACGGGTGAGCATGACGGTCTCGTCGACCTCGGACTCGTCGTCGGTCATCTGGCGCGGACCGGGATCGTCGTGCCCTCGAGGCTCGAGTCGGTGAGAGAGGCGGATGCGGCCTCGCGACCGGCCGTGCTGTCGTCCGGACGCGTGTTCGCTCCTCCCGAGACCACGTCGATCACGACGACCGACACGTTGTCGCGACCACCCGCTTTGAGCGCCCGGCTCACGAGAGCCGCAGCGGCCGACTCGGGTCTCCCGTTCATGGTCAGGGTGGCTCGGATCGCTTCGTCGCTCACCTCGCCGCTGAGGCCGTCTGAGCAGAGCAGCAGCCGCTCACCGTCGACCACCGGCAGCAGCCAGCTGTCGGCCGTGCTGTCCGGCGCCCCGATCGCCCTGGTGATGACGTTGCGCTGCGAGAACGACGAGAGATCCTCTGCGCGGAGCTCACCGGCATCCACCAATTCCTGCCCCAGCGAATGATCGATCGTCAGCTGGGTCAGCTCGTTGGCGTGGTGCCGGTAGACGCGAGAGTCGCCGACGTTGAAGACGAGCCAGTGCGGTGCGCCTTCGTGGTCGACGAGCGCGACACCCGTCACCGTGGTGCCCGCCCCGCGCTTGTGCTCGGCGGAGATGTCGTCGACGACGGCCGAGGCTCGGCTCAGCGCGTCGCCGATGTCGGCGACTTCGATCACCGACCCGCGAAGAGGCTCGAACGCATCGACCACCGCAGCGCTCGCTCGGTCGCCGGCCTCATGCCCGCCCATGCCGTCTGCGACGAGGAAGACCGGGGATGCCACGAGCAAGGAGTCCTCGTTCGCGGCGCGTTTGAGCCCCGTGTCGGTCAAGGACGCGACGTTCAGTACGACCGACGAGACGGTCACGAGTCGCGCTCCGCCATCACGTGCATTCCCACTTCGCCGAGGATGAATCGGCCGTTGCCGGTCACGCTCTCGCCCGGATCGAGCAGCGTCTCGGTGCCGTTCTCCTCGACCACGACGACGCCGTTCGTGGCGTGCAGATCGGTGAGGCGCCACTCGTCGTCGTGCACGACGAGGCGAGCGTGCGTCTTCGACAGCGTGCGGGTGGTGTCGGAGATCGCGAGCCGCTGCTCGCCCGGCTCGCCGATCGGGTTGCGTCCGATCACGACGCTCGCCCCCGACAACGAGAACTTGCGTCCGTCGTCGAGCACCAGCGAGCGACGCACACCGCGCCTGCGGGCGACGACGACCGTCGCGTCGAGGTCGTCGACGACGTCGTCCGTCGGGCGCGGGGTGACGACCGTCTTGTCGACATCCGCCGCGAGCCCACCCGACAGCATCCCCTGAGACTGTGGGGCAGGCACGGCAGGCGCATCAGGCACATCAGCGGCAGGCGCGGGCGGCGCCTCTGCGACCGGGACGTCTGCGGCGGCAGGGGCATCTGCTGCGGATGACGGGACCGGACGGATCGTCGGCATCTGCGGTTGTTCGGCCGAGTGGCCGCCGTCGCGGAACGACGGCGGCGCGGGTCGGACCGCGCGTTGCGGTTCTCCGACGGGCGACGAAGAAGGCGCGTGCTCTCCCGACGTCCCGAACGGGGCCGCAGACGCGGATGCGGGTGCCGGAGACGCAGGCGCGGATGCGGGCGCCGGGGACGCAGGCGGCTGCACCGCGATGTCGCCAGGGGCGGGTGCCGGAGACGCAGGGGGCTGCGGCGTGCCCGCGGCCACGGGGCCGCCGCCCATTGCCGCCATGATCCCGGTCGTCGGGTGCGGATCGGCAGGAGTCGCAGGCGCAGGCGCAGGGGGCTGCGGTGCAGGTGCTGCCACAGGCGCAGGAGACTGCGGTGCCGGAGGCTGCTGCCCGTAGGCAGGAGCGGGAGGCTGCTGCCCGTAGGCGGGAGCGGGCGGCTGCTGCCCGTAGGCAGGAGCGGGTGGCTGGGGCGGCGCGAACGACGCAGCGGGCGCACCGGCGGTCGGGGGCTGCCCGGCGACGGGAACGGGCGGCGCTCCGGGAACAGGCGCAGCCCCGGGAACAGGCGCGGCCCCGGGAACAGGCGCGGCCCCGGGAACGGGCGCAGCCCCGGGAACGGGCGGGGGCCCGACCGGCGACTGCGGTCTCTGCGGCGGTGCTCCCCACGCAGAGGGAGCGACGGCGTCGGCATCCGAGGGTGCGCCGGGCGCGACGGCGCCGGCGTGCGCGTCAGACGGCGCGTTCGCACGGGTCGGCGCGGCGTAGTCGGGGAACACGAGCGCGGGGGCGTCCGGCTGACTCGGAGTGTGCGGAGCCAGCGACGGGATCGTGTACCCCGACGCATCCCTGGCAGGCGCGGCAGCGGGCTGCGCGGTGCGGCGAGGACCAGGCTGCAGCGCGGCCAGTCGTTCGCCCTCGGGGTGCGGCGGGGTGCCCCAGGCGAGGATGGTCGCCCAGACCGGAGGCAGCAGGATGGCGAGCACCGTCATGCCGGCGCCCCTGCCGAACCTCCGATTGATGCGGTGCGTCGCGACGACCTTGAGGTAGATGCCGTACAGCTGCACGATCGGGATGAAGTAGAAGACCACCGACCACGCAGGAACTCCGCCTCGCGCCAGGATCTCGGCCTCGTTGAGGACGGGCACCCAGCCCTTCCACCCCTCTCCGTCGATGCGCGGGAACAGACGCGACAGCGCCAAGGCGTACCAGACGTAGACGGCGAGGCCGACGAGCACGCCGACACCTCCCACGATGGCGAGCATCGTCACGTAGCCGCTATCCACGGGTGCGATCATGAGTTCCCCTTCTTCCGGTCGCCGAACGACCCGGTGAATCCGAGCGTAGCGAGAGCGGGCCTGGCTCCGGCGTAACCTCCACCGCTCGCAGCCCGCATGCGTCCGATGAACGACGTCGGCCGCACACGCCTGACGATGCGGTGCCACCACTTGCCGGATGCTGCCAGCTCAGCCCGCTCGGCATCCACGATCGCCCAGGCGACGCTCGCATCGTCGTTCGTCGGAGGATGCTCGGCGAAGACCGCGCGATCGACGAGCACCGCCAGGCGGTCAGCGGCCTCGCGGTCGGTCGACAGCGCGCGCTGGGTTCGGGTGCCCTCGGCGTCCATCGCCACGTCGTGATCGGCGTACACGTCGACCAGCTCCTCCCAGGCTCCGGCCAGCCGCACCTCGGGGTCTTCCGCCGTGCGGCGGGTTCGGGCGCGCTGTCCCTTGGCGAACAACAGCACCAAGAACGGCAGAGCGAGCAGCGCGAGAGCGAGCAGGCTGAGTCCCACGGCCCTGAGGATCGGCAGCAGGAAGGCGAGCACCTCCGACTGCGGCGCCTCGAGCGGGGGTGCGTCGTTGTTCGAATCGCTCTGCGCCTGAGGCGGGTCGAGCGCCTCGGACCGCGGCTGCTCGGGCACGGTCGGGTGCTCCGGCAGCTGCTCGCCCTCGGTGATGGAGCTCGGCAGCATCGCGTACTGCGGCGTGGTGTCGACCGGCATCCACTCTCCACCGGACCCCCTGACCTCGACCCAGGCGCTCATGTTCGCGCCCGTGCAGGTGTCGGTGCAGGCCGGAATGCCCGGAACCTCTTCTGCCGCCGCAAGCCGCGCGCCGATCACGACTCGGGACTCGAGACCCCAGTGCTCGGCGAGCAGTGCAGCCGCCACCGAGAACTGCTCGTCGTCGCCGACGGCGGACACCAGCAGCTCGGGTGCGGCGTCAGACCCCGCCCTTCGCTCCTGCTCGACCATGTCGGTGAACAGCTCCTCGATGCGAGCGGCGGAGTGCCCCGCATAGCTCGGCGCGAACGCGTATCCCTCGGACTCCTCGAGCGAGGCGATCCACCCCGTCGCGGCGTCGTCGTCGATGAGCGCATGGCTGAGGTAGCCACGCGCTCGCAGACGATCGATGATCTCGAGGTATCCGGCTCCCGTGCGAGGCTGCTCCTGCATCTCGGCCCACTCGGTGAGCGCGGGATACAGGTCTGTGTCGAGGTTAGAGGCGGCGCCCTGAAGCGCGGCGACCTCGCCGGGGGCACCGGGGGCGTCCACGAGCACGGTGTAGCGGTCACCGGGGACGAGCCCTTCTCCGCCGCCTGGCGCCTCTGCCACGGTGATCGCGGTGTCGCCGCCGGAGTTCACATGGAAGCCGTCGGCGAGCGCATCCGCCCGCGCGCCGGTGAAGTCGGGCGCCTCGGCGAGACCCGCAGGCGACGGCACCCAGATGCCGCGGTACGCGTCACCGATCGTGATCTCGAGCGACATACGACCGGCACCCGGCATCGCCGTGCGGGGCAATCTGCTGAACCGGTCCTCGGGTGCGATGTGGAAGTCCTCGCCGTCGTACGAGTCGAGGGTGACGAGCCTGAGGCGCTCGATCGCGCCGGGGTCGCCCTCCATCTGCACGACAGTGTCGTCGAGAGTGCTGCCGGCGAACCACGAGCGGTAGGCGCTGAGCGGGCTCGCCTGCTGCTGCACGACGACCATGGGCTCGATCTCGTCGCGCAGAACCGAGCGATCGCTCCACCCGGCCGCTGCGGGTGCGACCGCGAACCCGGCGACCAGGGCGACCACGGCGAGCCCCGCCGACAGCAGATGACGCCGGATGGTCAGCCACACAGGCGTCGCCCGACGCGAGATGTTCGCCGCGGCGACGGTGCGCAGCGCCTGCGCACGCTGCAGCCGCGAGCGACCTACCAGCCAGACGAGAGAGGTCACGAAGAGCGCGACGCCGATCAGCCATTCCCGCGGCGCCGGAAGCGCCACGCCCAGCACAGAGACGGGAGCCGTCGTGCCGCTCACCCCGAAGGCGATGCCGAAGACGCTCATCGCGGTCACGACGGGAACCGCGATCGTGGCGCGACGACCGCCCTCGAGCACGAGGAGGGTCGCGATGAACGTGCCGAACAGCATTACGACGAGGAACGGGATCAGCACCGCCTGATACTCGCCGAGCGGCGGGTTCAGCGTCAGCATCTGCTTCCACCCGAGTGCGATCCCGAGCACGGCATCCCGGAGTCCGCCGAGGAAAGCAGGGATCGACGAGAGTGCCGAGGGGATCGCGAGCGGAACCGCGACGACCAGATAGGTGCCGGCCGCCGCGAGAGAACCGATCAGCATGCCCCACCGGAGCACCCGCGTCAGCACGGCGACGGCCATGCCGAGCAGTCCGCCGATCAGGCCGACCGCCAGAGCGCGCGGGGCCTCGTAGACCGGCCACGCGGCCGCCGTCGCGAGGCCGACGCCGACCAGCACGTATCCGAGAGCCCAGACAGTCAGGGCCGAGAGCGCGAACGAACGTCGCGACCCTGCGACGCCGCGCCGGGGGCCTGCCGCGCTCATCGCAGCGCTCCCCGAGCCAGCATCTGCGGAAGATCGCCCAGCGCGCCCAGGGTCATCACCGCGAGCTCGCGTGCCGTGCGCATCGTGGGCTGCTCGCCCAGCTCGCTGCGCACCGCGACAGCCTCGACCGCCGCCGGCAGCTTGACCGCGGCATGACGCAGTCGCTCGAGCGGCATGCGCGAGCCCGTCATCAGGAACCCGATCGACAGGTCGGGGTAGGACTGCGCGGTGAGTGCGGCGACCGCCTCGAGGCGCATCACGCGGTCGGCAGGGTCGATGGTCGACGTCGCGTCGAGCAGCGCCTTGGGCGTGACAGTGGGAAGTGTGCGGATCGATAGCACCTCGGCACGGCTGTGCTCGGGGATCTCGTTGCTCACCGAGAAGAGCACGTCGCGGCCGTCGCGCACACCCTGCAGCGCGAGGGATGCGGCAGCGCTGACCGTGTTCTCGAACTCGTCGTCGCTCTCGTACGACTCGGTGTCGAGGTCGAGGATGATCGCGATGCGGGCATGACGCGACTCCTCGTACTGGCGCACCATGAGCTTTCCGGTCTTCGCGGTCGACTTCCAGTGCACGTGCCGCTGCGAGTCACCCACCACGTATTCGCGCACCGCATGGAACGAGAGGTCGGCATCGACCAGTGTCGAGCTCGGTGTGCCCTCGAGATCGCGGATCAGACCCGCGCTCGTGCTGGGCAGAGGAACCGTGACAGGGTGCACATGGATGCGCTGGACGTCGGGCCACCGCAGCTCGCGTCGGAGGATGCCGATCGGGTCGCCTCGGGTGATGGTCATGGGTCCGACGTCGATGACACCGCGGCGGTGCGCGGCGATCGTGAGCTGCTCGCGGTGGTGGGCGGCGGGGCGCAGCAGTGGAACGTGTGCTTCGACCAGCCCCTCCCCCACGGGGACGTCGACGATACCCGGCAGCGAGAGGCGCTCGCTGTTGTTGCGCACATCGAGCGTCGCGCCGATCTCCGCCCCCGCGACCACGCGATCGCGGTCGAGCGTCAGCTCGATGCGATAGTCGTGGGTCCCCAGGATGAAGGGGACGCACGCGATCAGCAGCACGAGCGCGATCGCAGCCACCGCCCATGCCTCGACCCACCCGAAGAGCAGTCCGGCGGCGATGCAGAGCACGAGCGCCACGACGACCAGCATCCCGGCCGACGTGACCGTCTCGCGCACCCACGCGACAGCCGTGCGGGCCGCGCGACGCGTCGTGCGAGCGGCACGACGGACACCGAAGACGGCGCCGCGGACGGGCCCTCGTCGTGTGCGGTCGTATCGCGTGACCGTCGACGTACGCGTCGACGTGCTGGTGCCCGCCGTGGTGCGCGTCAGACGGGACTCGGTGCTGAAGCTCACGCAGTGCCGTTCTCGCGCGGCGGCTCGACGTCGAGCAGGATCTGCCCCACCACGGCGACCGCGG
>Ga0308167_1002901_pt1 | contig 14771 bp, 7 predicted proteins | sample PhyCR1_2_FD_202138 | JGI IMG/M metagenome (GOLD analysis project Ga0308167, IMG submission 202138) | Phyllosphere microbial communities from UC Gill Tract Community Farm, Albany, California, United States - DLSLRC.R1 | ecosystem: Host-associated > Plants > Phyllosphere > Unclassified | place... | reverse complement strand
GAGAAGTAGGGGTTTGCCTAAGCGTTGCGGCTAGTGGTACGTTCGCAACACGCCGGTGTAGCTCAGTCGGTAGAGCAGCGCACTCGTAACGCGAAGGTCGCAGGTTCGATTCCTGTCTCCGGCACCACATCCAGCTCCACTGCATTCCGTTGAATGCTTTGGAAGCCTTCTAAACCGGCCTTCTGGCCGGTTTTTCGTTTCCACGACCCTCCGTCGGGAACCAACTAGATCCCCAATAACCGGGGGTATTTTTGGGGTACAGCGTCTTTCCTGAATGGAGAACGTACCTCTATGCCACGTCTAGCCATCCCGCTCAGCGACCTCAAATGCCGCACGGCCAAACCGCGTGATCGTGCTTACAAACTGTTCGACGGCGGGGGTATGTACCTGTACGTCGCGCCCAGTGGCTCGAAGACTTGGCGGCTGCGGTATTTCAAACCCAGCGGCAAGGAAGGCACGCTGATCATCGGTAAGTACCCCATCGTTTCGTTGGCTGTCGCGAGGACCAAGCGCGATGAGGCCAAGGCTCTGTTGCTCGATAACCTTGATCCGATGGAAGAAAAGCAGAAGGCAAAGATCGCTGCCCAGCGGGCGAGTCTTCTCTTTGAAACCGTTGCTTTGGAGTGGCACGTCGAAATGTCCCGGCGCTGGACCGACGGCCACGCCAAGACGGTGCTGAGCAGGTTGCGCACCCATGTGTTTCCACTGATTGGTCAGCGGCCTATCGCTGAACTCGACACCCACGATCTCCTTGAGGTCACCCAGCGGATCAAGGATCGCGGCACCATGGATGTAGCGCTGCGTGTGCAGAACTATCTATCGACGATCATGCGGGGTGCGAAGCGGGCGCGGCAGATTACTCAAAATCCAGCGCTCGATCTGGCCGGCTCGATTCAAGCGCCGCGCACCGTGCACCGTCCTGCGCTCTCGCTAAACCGCCTTCCTGAACTGTTGGATCGAATCGACAACTACACCGGTCGCGAGCTGACCCGGCTTGCAGTGCTGCTGACGCTGCATGTGTTTGTGCGCTCCAGCGAACTGCGCTTTGCTCGATGGGATGAATTCGACCTGCAACGGGCGATGTGGGAGATCCCCGATACCCGCAAGCCGATTGAAGGCGTCCGCTATTCCACACGCGGGACCAAGATGAGTGGGGACATTCAGATAGTGCCGCTGTCGCCTCAAGTCATCGAGATTCTTGAAAGGCTGCGCAGCTTGAATCGCTTCTCTGAACTCGTGTTGCCCGGTGACCATAGGTACTGGAAACCCTTGTCGGAGAATACGGTTAACCAGGTGCTGCGCAATATGGGGTACGACACCACCAAGGACGTGTGCGGGCATGGTTTCAGGACCATGGCTTGTAGTGCCTTGCTGGAATCGGGTCTGTGGACGGACGCGGCGATTGAGCGGCAGATGAGCCATCAGGAGCGTAACCGCGTGCGCGCTGCGTATATCCACAAGGCCCAATTTCTGGAGCAGCGTCGGTTGATCATGGCGTGGTGGAGTAACTACATCAATGCCAATAGATCGGGCCATGTCACTCCGCATGAGTTTGCCCATCCGGTAGGCGACAACGTCACCGCCTTGCCAAATGATCATGGCGCATTCAATCGCGGGTGAGCCTGTAAGATCGGCGCTGCCTGCTCTTTCACGCGGGTCCATCCAAACAGGGCTGCAAAGCCGCCCTGTTTGGATGGACCTCACTTTGAAGAGCTAAAAGCCACGACGTTGTCCGGGTTTTACCACGGACATCCATCGGTGGATAACCGCTTCTCACGTCCCAAGTAGCGGTGAATTTCGACCCTTGACCGGGTTTATCCACCGGCGTAGAACTGGCCGTGCAAGCGCTGGCGATGACAGCACCCCAGGTGACCCGAGCCTTCAAGGTCACGCCGCTCCCGCGGTGGTTCTTCCCAAGGGCGATTCGCATCCGGCAGCTCGCCCGGTCACTACCCATGTGATGGATGCTCTTACACATATAGCGCTCGTGCGCCAGATACACCGTACCTCGCTGCCCTGCAGCAACCTATCCGCTTGGCTGAATCTTGCGCCAACCTGTGCCCGTCTCTTTCTTCTGGAAAGAGACGGGTATTCCTATCACTGCTGCAGCTCTGATCGCACATGGCTTTGCGGCATTCCCCCTCGTGACAATCGGCGTGACAAACGCCGATGTCACCAGCAACAGCGCTGTAGATGATGGTGCCGCAGACCAGGGAATGGACTGCACCTGACTGACAGTCAGGCATGCCCCAGTCATCGCATTGCTGCTTGCACCCAGCTCAGGATCTTCAGGCGCTGGTCTCGTCAGCCATTGCTGCCTCCACCCGCCCACCGGTAACGGTGCTCAGGAGGCCAGATCATGAGATGCCCTTGCTCCAGGTCGTAAGGAGCCGCCAGTCCCGCGTAGAGGACCCTCCCCACAGGTCGCAGGGGCCTTGATCCCTGATAACACTCAGCATTCTTGGCGGGATGACGTGGGGCGAGGATCGGAAAACTGGCGATGAGGTGATTCGACATGGCATTGGTGGGTAGACGCGATGGCCGCAATTTCGGTTATGGCAGGCAGTTGAGCTACGCGGGATCGCAAGCGCTGAAAGACATGTTCGGTGGCGGTCATTACGGCACGGTCAAAGCGCGCTGTGATCGGTGGCAGGCATTCGTCAAGTGGTGCCGTTCCGAACAGGGACCGGGTATCAACGATGCGCGGCAGATTGATCGGAAGGTATTGGCGGACTATGCGGCGTATCTGCGCGAAGTGGTTGGGCGCGGTGACCTCGCCGTCAGCACCGCACAAAACCGGCTATCCAGCGTTAACAGGACCATGGCGGCGCTTCGCGGTGATCAGTGCGTGAAGGTGCCAAGTCCGAGCAAGGCGTTGGGAATGCAGCGCACCGGGGTTCGACAGTCTGTGCCACAGGGCCAGGACCGCAAGCAGGTTACGCAGATCGTCGATGCACTTTGCCGCCAACATCAGCAACGCGCCGCCGCGATCGTTCTGCTAGCGCGAGCCACCGGCATGCGTTTGCGTGAGGCCATCCTAGCTGACCTGCCACGGCTGAGCCGTGAGGCTAAAGAGCTAGGCAGGATTAACATTCAGGATGGCACCAAAGGCGGCCGCTCCGGCGCCTCGGCGCCACGTTGGATTGCGGTAGACGACAATATTCGAGATGCACTTGAGTTTGCACGGCAGGTGTCGCCTAGGGGTAGCCGCAACCTGATTGCTCCAACTGAAAGCTACCGGGGCATTCTGCAGGAAATCATCCGCCCAGCGCGGGACGTCCTGCATGCACACAAGCTCAAAGGCTTCCATGAGCTACGAGCGGCGTATGCATGTGAACGCTATGAGCAAATCACCCAACACCCCGCGCCTATCAACGGCGGCCAATGTTGCCTGGCAGACAGGAACCTAGATCGTGAGGCCCGAACGCAAATCAGCTATGAGTTGGGCCACGGTCGTATCGATGTGGTCGCGGCCTACATTGGAGGACGCATATGAGTAATCCATTCGATATGGAACTGTTCTTGGCTGCGGTGCTGACCGGCTCGCACGCAACTCGGCAACGCCATGTGCGGCAAGCGAAAATCATGCAGGCTGAGATTGCCGCGCGCTGGCAGCGCGAGACGCCTTGGGTTTGGCAGAGAAAGCATGTCGCGTGGTTTCTCGATCATCGGATGAGCCAACGCAGTGAAGCGACGCGGTATTACTACGTGCTGACCGTGCGGTTACTCATTCGTCGTTTACAAAAAACATGGGTGTTTAACCTCTGAGCGAGGATCGGACTTTGATAGGCAGGATTGAAAACAATCGACCCATAGCTGTTACTCGCGAAGGACAGCAACCGACCATTAGTTGCCGCATCATTCTGATGCGTACGATGAAATGCCAACCCGCGCCTAGCGTACTAAGATTGTTTGATCGGTCCAAGTACTGACAGCGCAACATCATCAAGATGTATCTATGGATGGCAAGAGAAACCACATGATCGTGACACTCTAGCCCTTAAAATCGGAATGGATGCTGGCTGTTGCTTGTGCGATCCGTAAGCCCCACCCTTTAAATGGTGGGGCAAAGCCTATAGCCGCGATATCCCTCCCTCGTGTGATTTGGTTCCTCCTAAGTTGAAATGTCCGGCCGCACGAGGCCCAATGATAATGCTTTAGCGCGCATCGGGTCCGTATACGTCTTCATTATCGTAGTCTCTCAATTTTGCTGATACCTCGCCCTGTTCAAATTCTCCTAAACCTCTAGTGCCGACTATTAGAACGTTTTTGATTTCGATGCTGAATTCAATATCACGTCCGGGGACATCTGAGTCTCTTCTGTGAGTGCCGCTTGCTGAGCCGGAGAAAGTGACGCTTAGGCCTTTATCAAACGTAATGTCGTTTAGTTCATCAATTTCGACTTCGTCATAAGAAGTGTCTGATTCTGCTATGGGGCCGGAAAGTTCGTCACCATTGAGCAAATCATACTTCATCCTCTCGCAGGCTTCTCTACAGACCTCTTCAATTTCGTCCTTTGGGAGTAGTCTGAACTGGTCGTTATCGAAAACAGACATCACATGGTCAAATAACATGCCCGCGCTAAGATCTTCATTGTCAGTGCTCTCATTTTGAACGATAGTTTCGAGTGCCGAAGCGAACTCATCTCGGTCGTAGTAAATGTAAGCAACCTGGGCTAAGGTTTTGTTGTTGAAGTTTTCGTCATGTACCAAGGATTCAAAATTATCGTAGCCAAACACCATCGCTAAGACTTCCCCCAACCCAGATAGAGACAGCTGAATACCGTCCTCCTTCAAGCTCTCTTCAATTTTGTGCATCAAGCTATATACGGATGGGAAGCGATTTGATGCCTGTGCGGATTTTAGCTGAGCACTCGCTACGCTAAATCTCTGCTTTTCTAAATCAGCATTTGCCTTCTTTTTTACTTCTTCAAGTTCAGCCTGGTTCGCACGGCTTTTCGCTTCCGATGCTGCAGCCGCGGCAGCTTCTGCCGAAGCCTTTGCAGCGTCGGCGTCCTCTTTGAGCTTCGCAGTTTGAAGTTTTAGCTGTTCAGCTAGCTCCTTTTCTTTTTCAATGTCCAGTTTTACAGTCTGCGCTAAGAAATCTTTTTCTGGGTCGGCCTTTAGCTTCAATTTGTTCAGTGTTTCTTGTTGCTGAACTTTTCCAATCTCAATAGAAATGGCTTGTTTGTGTAGGCGCTCATTTGCGAATTTCTGTATGGACTTGAGGATGAGGGACATCCAAGGAAAGACGAAAATGAAGACTGCTGTCATGAGGGCTGGAATTGCTATAAGCGAATTGAAATCCCATATTTTCAATTCTTGGTAGTGGCTGCTGATTTTACTGATGCGCTCTGCTGCAGTTTCTTCGCCCCAAACTAGTAGTGCTAGGTTGGCCCAGTTGCAAATTATCCATGATCCTATGAAGGCTCCTATGAATGGATCTTCAATTTTTGTTTTTGTGCTGCCTGAAATTGACTGTAATATATCGTCGAGAAATTTCATTTAGTGTGGTCTGCAGATTGTCAGGGGCGTATAGTGTAAGTAATAATGGTCGGGCAGATCGCCGTGCTCTAGCCTGCTACAATAAATAGCAACTTGCAGTGATGGCGGTCTAAATCTTTTTCATACCATAGATCTTGCTAATTTTATTCTCGTGCGAGAAGCCTCTTTTGTCAACGGTGGTGAGTTTTCCTATCATGTAATAGGCGCCGTCACTCCCGGTTTTCATTGTGTTGATTATTGTCCTGGGAACCTCCATGTATGTTCCTAGCGCTGGGCCTAGTCCGTCATACCAGACCGGGTACCAGCTATAGGTCCAGTATTTGTAGCTGGCATATGTCCCAACGCTTGAGACGTAGCGAATTTCATTTGTGAAGTATTGCACTTCCGAGTCTGGGCCACCCACCAGAAATGTTGGTTCAAATAGCCCTCGTAGTAAGAAATCAACCTCGAATCTGCCGATTTCCTCGGGGTAGCATCTTGTTGCGAGCGGGTGTGGCACACCGTTAGGTGATGTTTTTCTACGGCGTGCTGCGTTGTATAGTTGCTCTGGAGTACCCAGGTAATCACTGTTCGTGTATACAGTTATAATTTCAAGGTCGCAATTTACCCCGCGCGGTTTTCTTAGCAAGGGCCCATTCGCGAATATGGTAATTTGTTCGCTGGACGAGATGTTTGCTATGTAAGAGTCGAGATCTTCATACGAAGGTAATTCCTCCTTTTCAGCAATATCTTTGAGTTCGGGCCATCCTGTTGGGCTACTAGATGGGGAGAAGCGTGCTAAGTTTTGAGTGAGCGGGAATAAACCTTCAAGTTGCGATTCGATAGACTTTAGAGGAAGTTTGAGGTGATGAATTGCAAACGAAATTGTCCGAACGTATGCAGATGCAATTACTGCTTCCGCTTCGATTGAAAGGCAGCACCCTACATGATCCTGTGGGTAAAAATATTCAGATGAGAACTCATGGTGATTAAAGTAGAGAAATTGTTTTCTTTGAGTGATTAGGTCCCACTCCGCAGCAAGATGCTGTTGAAGTGGGTAGTTTAAAATCTCCCCTAATCTTTCAATCGGCGCATAGTAGATAGGTGCGATACCATTTTTTGACTTCTCAAATCGTTCGGAGTAGCGATAATCATTTTGGCTTAAGTTAGAGAAAAGGTTCTGAGGCTCAGAGTGTTTGTGCGAAAGTCCGAGTCTAAATAGAATTTCATCAGAAAGCAGGGAAGGATAATTGATCGCGGCGACGAGCTCTTGCAGAGAAAATGGCGTCGACTCTATGATAGTCAAAATGTACAAAAGGTCAGATATCTCTACCTCGTACGTCAATTTACTTAGGTGTTCCAGGTATAAGCCCCGAAAGCTATCATCGACTTCGATGAGCTCGGCTATTTGCTCCGCACATCGCCGTCGCATGAAGCGATCTGGCCATTTATAGCTTAGCAATAACAGTCGGGAGCTTATTTGTGTTGAGGTGACAGGCTCCGCATACCAGTGTAGTTCAGATAACGGAAGTGTATTTATTTCGGCTTCTAAGCTCGCCAACATAACTTCCGTAATTTCGGCGGCCATTTCCAGTTGGTCAGCAGATAAAAGGTAAGATACTAATTGATGGGATGGCACAATTACCCAGTCGTTGTTCTTGTGTCCATCGATGTCGCTTGAGATAGTATCTTTTAACAATTCTTCCCATCGGGTAGCATATATTTTTCCATATTTCTTCAGGGCTGTTTCTGAATTGGTTCCAGACCACCTTGCCCAGTGGCTATTACTCCGAATATCTCGAACTGCCCATATATAAGCTGCCTTTTTGCCCTTAAGCTTATGGCATAGAGAGAATATGAGTCCCAAAGACTGCCTGATGCAGTACGGAAATTCTCTTTTTGCGTTCCATAGGCGCTCATATGACTCAATCAGTTTCAGTCCTTCTTTCTCAGCCTCCCAGTGCGAAATCCACCGGGCTATGTAGTCCTCAGCCTGAAAGGCGTTCCGGCCTGAATTAAGTTCATTACAGAGAAGCTCTAGTTCTTCAGGTCGGTATTTCGAAATGCTGATATCGACCCTATGATCGTCTTTTACGGATGACTGCCTCTCTGGTGGTGTTGGGGGGACGCCGCCTAAGACACGGTGCTGCTCTTTAACTAGTATTTGGAAACGATCATCTACTGAAGCTCTCTGCTCTAGTGCGGATATGCATTCGCTAGATGATAGGCAGCGCAACAAGGCGAAGTCCGCTTGCTGAGTTAGATTACAATGGTTGACATACTGCTCGAGTATCTGCGGCAGGATATTCCAGTTGTTTTGTTTCAAGTGATACTCGTATTCATCTACGAGTCGTTCGGGTGCGTGCTTCCCTAATAGCCTAAGGTACCATGCGGGTATGTGGCGTATCTCTCTTTCACTGAAGTCGAAGACATCATTCACAAAAGGTGCGACGCGTCTCAACCAGTCTGGAATGTTTCCTGTTCCCCTATCAGAGCAATACTGAATTGCATCAAAAATTTCACTGAAGGTGGTGTCTTTCCTGTACCCATATCCAAGAATTTTATGCCCAGAGAATTCAAGAAATTTACGGCCGATTTCTTTTCTATTCAAGCTGAGCGCAAGACACGCAAGGTCTAAGCTATCATTGGCGAGTGTGGAGGTATCCGTGCGTTGAGTTTTCAAGTCGGCAAGATACTCAATTAGTTGGGTGTCAACAAAGTCTTGAGCGATCCTTCCTGGTATTAATCGGGCCGCGCTTCGGAGCCACCCTTCAGCAAACCACCAAGGGTTTTCAGTCAGTGTATCTAATGAGCTAGAAGTGATTGGCGCAATTTTTTCTTTAGGCAGTAACAAATGCAAATGAACAGAGATTTTTGTCAGAGCATGCTCCAATGCAAATTCTGACTGGTTGAGTTCATAGTCATGGCTGCGCAGACGGGGTAGACCCGAAGTCATCATCAGATGATGAAGCTCAAATGCTTGGATTACTAGTCCTGCTTTTATATTGCTGGCCAGTTTGTAAGCGGCCCACTCTAGCGTTACTAGGGCTTTCTCAGAAAAGCCCTTTGCATCCAATTTTATTTGATGACGGCCAAGTAAAATTTCGTGTGAGTGCTGAAGTTGTTCGGTCAGCTTTAGAAAGAAGAAATCGTACAGATAGCTCGCAGTGATCTGCCAATTATCATCACTAGTGGGACTGTCCTCAGGGGGTTTTATCAGAGTGACTTCACGCCCATTTGTAATGAGATTGAATCTCCCTAAATCGCTGGTGCTGATCTCTTGTTGTTCAGGTCGTTCAGCTATGCAGATTTCCAAAATTGCGCATGCTATTACGAAATAATTCCAGTAACTGTTTGTCACTGTTTTGGGGATTTCCTCACTACTAAATTCTAATATGGTCTGTGCGTTGTCTGCTTCAATTAAGCGATCAAAGACTTTCGTGAAATATATTTCGTTATCTTCAATCCTTTCTAACAGCTCAACTATCTGCTTAACATTGGGGGCGTCTCTGTCACATAGGACATCTATAGCACCATCAATTAATGAGGTTATTTTGTTATTGGTGTTCCCATCTATGTGCGCATAAAACTCAATTCTGCGCATTATTTCCATTAAGCACTCATCGCTAACGCTTTCGTCGATGTGTCGGTATAGGATTCCTATAACTGGTAATTCTTTTTCGCTTAAAGTGCGTAAGTTGTCAGCCCTCCATTGCAAGCCGTACTGCACTTCGCTCCAACTGAGGGCGCATCTAACGAATTGAGAGTATTCACGCACTTGGAAGTCAGGGCCGTTAATTAAGCGAATTTTTAGCATGCGCAATTTAACAAGATGGATATATAACCCTTGCGATAGTGCAATTCGCTCTGCTGCAGCAATTATGTGCTCGATGTGCGATGGAGGATAGCCGTCACAGAACGATTTCACCATCCAGTCTCTTGTTATGCCACTAATTAGGTGTGTAGGATTACCTAGGTTGGCTTCCACTATCCACTTCCAGCCCCACTTCCAGTATTGTGGTGCCGCAGACTCGATCCATTCGCTTATCTTGTTGAGCAAGTCCTTCGATGCATCGATGAACTCTTTTCGTTCGCGTAAGAAAACAAGAATACTGCTGTGGAACGGAAATACACCTGAACGGCGTTGAGCGATTAGGTGCTGGATTTTTGAATACGCTTCTGTAAACTCCAAGGTGTTTTCAAAGCACCAGCCTATACTGCTTTTGTCTGGCCAGGGGAACTCTGCGCTAGCGATAAGAAATAAGACCTGGCGAGCAGTTTCCGGAAGGCTTGACCACAGTTTAGTGTAATATGTGTGAATATCCCCATCAGGACAGGTTGGCAGCTTTTCGATTTCGTATGTGGATATCGATTTGCCTTGCATAGATAAATTATGCAATGAGTAATGGATATGCAAAGGGTAGCCGCCAGAAGCTTTTAGTAAAGCCTCAGAGATATCTGCGAAAATAGCCTCTTTATTGGTGCTTAAATTTATGGATATCTTTCCGGTACGCTCAAGGCTTTCTGTCATGCTTTTTATGGATTGCAAATCCATGGCGGGTAGGGTAGTCCATTTATCTGTTCTACTTATCTCCGCAGTTAAACGCGATGGAAGCTGCGCGTCGCTTACTGGTTGTGTGCCAAAAATAATACAGATTTTATTCTGGAGTGGTATAAGTCGATTGGTCAGATGCTCTAGTTGCGTGATCTCTTTATGTTCGCGCGAGACGTGGTCTAGCCCATCTATAACTATGACGAGTGTCCTTTGGCGAGCGGTCAGCTCTCGCTGGGCTGTCAGTATCCATTTATCTAGCTCGTCCGGATTATATTCTCTTGGCTCAAAAATTTCGGGGAAGTATGCTTTCAGCTGATGCTGTAATGAGCGCGCTACGTTAGGAAAGCTTGTCCTGTCAACGATACTTTGTGTCGATAAAGAGTAGTGGTGCCTGATAACCACAGTCTTTGTCTTCAGTAACTCATTTGTTAAGAATGACAGGTATGTGCTTTTCCCCATGCCGGGAAGACCTGTAACCACCCATCCGCCAGGTTTTTTCGTAATGGCAATAATTTCAGAGTGAAATTTTTCAGAAGGAGGAATATATCCATCTGGGACCTCAAAGAACTGAGAGAGCGACCTTCCAATCCCTGAGTCGAAAAGCTCAATCAGATGTCTTAGAAATATTTGACCATTGGGTGGAGGCTGGTTTTTATGTGTTGCCCAGTGTTGAACCGCTCTCAAGAATCTGTACCAGCCTTCAGTTGTCGCATGCAGTGGTACGACGCTGTTGAATAGTGTTTCTTCTAAATCTTTGATTTCGCACTGGCTATGTTCGAAAGAAAATTTTTCTAGAAATAGATTGGCTGCTTCGCTGCTTCCCAATTGCTCAGTTATTTGGTCTAGTCGAGCTTTCGGAATCAGGTTTATATCAATTTTTTGGTCTCTTAAGCAGAGTGCTAGCTCTTCGTCTGGTATCCTATTTGTTTTTAATGCTGCAAGGCCTAAAGTACCGTTATCTGCATACTTTTTGACGTCTCTATGCCACTTTTGAATGAGAGAGGTGCCTGAGCTTTTCTTTTTCAATAACCAGTCGAAATCTAGTTTTAGATCTTCTCTGCTAGAATCAATTGTGAATTTCACTTGCAGTAACGTGTACTTGCCATTTTTGTCAAAGGCCACCACATCATCAAGTGAACTTAGATCGCCTTTCTCAGTGGTTGCCCCTTCGATTGCAACCCACTCATATTTATCAGGGTCGTGATACCAATCTACTAATAGTTTTATGCATATGTAGTCTTGGTACGTGTAGCCCACCCTAGTAAGCTGTGTATGCTTGATTTCTGATGACATTTGTATCCCTTCTTGTGTCATGGGTGAGCCAGTAATTAAAATTTTATTGGCGATTCTGTGTTTCATGCTGCGCGCCAACTCTTTGAGATTGTAATCCTACCACTTTAAATTCCAAGCTTTGCTGTGTGCGCTTGCAAGATCTTTTTCGAGTCAATTCTGGCGCCGAATTTCTGACGGCGTCAGTTTTCGGCGATTCTTTTCGATGTAAAACTGACCGGGAGTTGATGAATGGCCCCTAATGACCACGGAGTTGCGCTTTGATTTGTAGAGCCCGTCGAGCGATCACGTCTAGCCAATAGCAGTCGCTCAAGAATGATTGCTATTGGCAGTTAGCTCTCCATCTGAGGCTAGGCTACGGGTCGTTTTCGGCCGTTCCTCACCTAGCATTTCAAGCCGGAGAGCGTAGCTCTCGCTGGATCTTCCGCGAGTCCAGATTCGATTCCACAGAAAGCCATAACCAGCTGATTTGTTTATAGATACCCTATGGGGTACATCAACAAATCCACCAAATTCCAGCGCCGCGGAAACCGGGCCCTCACGGCCAAAAACCGTCCGTCTGTCTCCGCACCATGACATCAGATTACAGAAGTCTGAAACGCTCCAAGCAATACCCAAGAGCCCGCCTACTGCGGGCTTTGCTGTTTCTGATGTCCTCGTTTAGAAGTCTATTCACGGAGCCGCCGGCCTGCGCAGGCCAGCAAGTTGAAGTGCTGGCGTCTGTCCACACCCACCGGCCAGGAGTCCGTTTTATGCCTACAGATCTGGACGCGTTGCCTTCAAGTAGTCACGACTGCAAAAGTTACGAAGCGAGGAGGCAGCATCCGGTCGCTACTTTTTCAAAGCCTGTCAGCCAGGGGTATTACTGCGAGTCGTTGAGGAAAGACCAGAGATCTAGAGGAAGACGTCGTAAGACAGTTTGCTGATCAGGATCAGTAATAACACCAGGAATAGCGCTCGGACAAAAGGCACGCCTTTGTGAACCGCCAGCCAGGTGCCAGTGAGCGCTCCGAGAATGTTGAACGCAGCCATGGGGATCGCGATCAGGTAGAGCACGTTACCCGTCGGAATGAAGAACATCAGTGCCGCGATATTGGTAGCGATGTTCACGAGTTTCGCCGATGCCGAGGCGTGCAGAAAGTCGAAGGCGAAGCAGCGGATAAACAAAAAGATCAGGAAGCTGCCAGTGCCCGGACCGAACAGGCCATCGTAAAAACCGATGGCGCCGCCGATGACGATCGCCAGCAGTTTTTCCCTGGTACCGATGCGCATCGGTTTATGCAGGGCGCCGAAGTCTTTTTTCCAGAAGGTGTAGATCGCCATCAGCACAATCAGCACCAGCACCGCCGGCCGCATCACTGACTGCGGTACGAAAGATACCGTGGCGGCGCCGAAGAAGGCCATGACAAAGGCCGCACAGGCCGCGGGGATCACAAGCCCCCAGTCGATCACCACCTTGCGTATGAAGGACCGGGCCGCGAATGCTGTACCGCAGGCGGCCGCGACCTTGTTGGTACCCAGCAGCGCTGCCGGTTGGGCGCTGGGCAGTAAGTTGAAAAGGGCGGGTATCTGGATCAGTCCGCCGCCGCCCACCGCCGCATCGATCAGGCCGGCAGCGAAAGCGAACACGCAAAGGATGACAATATCGACCATGAACTAAGGCTCTGACTATCTAGGTGGGGGGCGCATATCGCTGCAACCAGAGGACATGCTGATCTGGGCTGACGGGAAGGTTAACGGAAGGGCTTTTTTCTGTGTTGCAATGCCGCATTGTGAAAAGTGCAATGAGGTGGAGCGTGGCATTGAACATGTTGGCGGAACTTGAAGCCTTTGCGGCAGTAGCTCGCAAGCGCAGCTTCGTCGCCGCGGCGCGGGCCTTGGGGCGTTCCCCTAGTGCACTGACCCGCGCCATTCAGGCCCTAGAGGAAAGTGTCGGACTCAAGTTGTTCAATCGCTCGTCCAATATCGTGAGCCTGACCGAGGCGGGTGAGTGCTTATTACCCCATGCCTACAAAATGCTCGAACTGCAACGTGAGGTGGATGAAGACCTGGCCGGTCTCAGCGGCCTGGCCTCCGGCTGGATCCGCTTCTCCGCCCCCGATGTACTTGGACACGGGGTGTTGCCTCGGTTGATCGCGCAATATTGCGAGCGTTATCCAGACGTCAACATCGATGTGATTTTCACCGATGAAATCATCGACCCGGCCAAGAGCAAACTGGACTTCTCGATCCGCGGGGCATTTCCACAATCCAGCGACTTGATCGGTTTCGCGCTCTGGAGTTACTCACGCCATCTGTATGCCGCCCCCGGGTACCTGGAGCGCAAAGGCGTGCCCGACTCTATCGAGGCGCTGGAGTCGCATTCGCTGATCCTGCATACGGCGCCGCGGATTCTCAAAGAGTGGAATTTTCGCTGCGACGGGCAGGCCATCAGCTTTCGGGTTCATCCCAAATTTCGTTTTAGTTCTGGTCTGGCGGTCTTCCAGGCAGCCTTGGCGGGCGTCGGGATCGCCCGCTTGGCCGATTGGATGGCAGAGCCCGAAGTGGAGGCGGGGCGCTTGGTGCGGGTTTGCCCTGACTACAAACTCACCTCCAGCAGCGGCGAGAGCCCACAGATGCATGCGGTTTACCCGGCCGGAAATCTGCCGCTGCGGGTGAGGGCCTTGCTGGAAATGATTCGTGGCGTGGGTGAGAGCCCGAAATATAGCCGCGGCACAGCACTGATATGAGATTACAGGGAGTTCAGCCCGGCGGTACGTCTGACGCCAATACGCGCATTGTCAAACATGGCCATATCTTGTGATCTGTGTGCTTGAGGCCAAACCCTGAGCGCCGGAACCCGCCGTGGTGCTCTCACAGGGGCAGGTATCGATACCTGCAAAGCTACGAAGCAAAAGTCGAGTTCATGGCCGGCGATCCGGTGCTGATCGTGGCGCGATATGCCGGGACGACGCGATCACCCATGCTCCGCCGCCAACATTGATCTGAACTGAGAAATGCTCTCTGCAGATAGCCTGACACCTCCAAATCTAACGGGTGCGGTGCCCGAGGAATGCAGGGTTCTGCGTGAGTGGCACACGCGCATGCAGGAACGCCCCAGCGTGCAGGAATGGCGAGCAATGGTGCAGCGTGGAGCGCCGCAAAAGTGAAGGGGTTACCGCGCACGCGGGGTCGATGACAGCCACCCTAGCTCAACTGGAGGTGCTGCACTGCTGATCAATGCAGCACCTGACTCAAGAACAATCGACTGCGCTCATTCTGTGGATTCTCGAAGAACTCCCTGGGCGTAGCCTCCTCAACAATCTCCCCTTGATCCATGAACACCACCCGATGCGCCACGGTCCGGGCAAAGCCCATCTCATGCGTCACGCACACCATGGTCATGCCGTCTTCGGCCAGGTCGACCATGGTCTGCAGCACTTCCTTGACCATCTCCGGGTCCA
>Ga0308167_1002897_pt1 | contig 14787 bp, 10 predicted proteins | sample PhyCR1_2_FD_202138 | JGI IMG/M metagenome (GOLD analysis project Ga0308167, IMG submission 202138) | Phyllosphere microbial communities from UC Gill Tract Community Farm, Albany, California, United States - DLSLRC.R1 | ecosystem: Host-associated > Plants > Phyllosphere > Unclassified | place... | reverse complement strand
ATTAAGACGAGTATTGTAGTGAGCTAGTAATGCTTGTTCAAGAATTTCCTACATAAAAACTAGAGAAAGCCATAAGAATAGAATTATTGTGTTGATTAGGTAGAATACCACGCTCATTAAACCAAATATCAGTATAACTAGGTGCGGAATGTATAATCTGATACTGAGGATTTGGAATACCTCCTAGTGATTTAATGTATAGATAAAAGTCACCAGAAACATTCGTTTTTAGAGAACTAGTATAATGATATAGTGGTCGTGTTGTCAGTGAATGACTACTACCAATATACATAGTAGGGAGTCTTTTACTATCTTTTCTAAAAATATAAATACCCGCATTCACCAACAAAATTGTTACCAATTTCAGTTGCAACTTTTCTATCCGTAATTAAATAAATAGGGAGCCCCCTTCTAGATTTAGATAAACCGGACCTTCTAGTGGTTGTAGTAGGTACTTACAGTGTTTAGTTATAAATTTATAAAGATCACTATTTTTATCTAGACTATTATAGATTTTTGTAAGCTCTTGTTGTGCCTTATCAATTTCCGCTGTTATAATCCATGGTATATAACTTTTAGTTGAAATAAGAAGAGTATTTATAGTATATGCTATTGGTTTTACTATAACTTTATCTTCAATGTAAACATTTATATCGGAAGCTAGAAACATACTAATTGTATCATACATTTGGCTGTTTTCCTTATCCCCGCATGGATAAGGAAAACCGGCTAAATAAATAAGAATAACACTTACAATAAAATCTACAATAATAATTCGGTAGGAATAAATAGAAATCATTGAAATAATTGTAATTTTGTTAATAATAATTTGGATCATAGTTTAAAATAAAAAGATACTATGGTATAATATAAATAATACTGTGGTCTTGGAGAGAACAGGACTCGAACCTGCATCAGCTTCCTTGCAAAGGAAGTATACTAACCAATTGTAATATCTCCCCAAATTTTATAGGACTATACCTATATATGGTAAATAAAATTGACAAACTATATAAATAAAAAATATGTCTCTATAAAAAATAGTCTACTTTTATTTTATAGTGAACACACAGATCTTTGTTCAATCGAACCTGTATAAAAATAATCTATTTTTTTATAAAAGAAAAAGGAATTGCAAAGGAAGTATACTAACCAACTATACTATGCCCCCTATAAAACATAAAATATTATGTATTCCTTTATAAACCTACTTTATTTTGATAAACTATAGATAATATAATTAAAAATAAAAAAGGGGGAGCAAGAATAGAATAAAATATCTATTAAGTAAATTTATATGGGCTAAGATACATAATTAGATAATTAATATGGACTAATATCAAATGCAATTAGTAGACTTGGAACTAGGATAAGTAGAGCAATAGCTACAGGAAGCATACCAGTCCAACAGAATGTCATAAGTCCATCATATCGCATTCGAGGCAGTGTAGCTCGAATCCATACAAATAGAAACATAATTAGAACTGCTTTTACAGCTAGAGCAATACTTTGTAGATTAATAAATGAATCTTCAGTAAATAGTACTTGAGGTGACATATTATATCCACCTAGGAATAGAATAGCTGTAAAAGTAGACATTAGAACAATACTTCCATATTCAGCTAGGAAAAAGAATACGAAGATCATACCAGAATGTTCCGTCATAAAACCAGCAACTAGTTCTGACTCTGCTTCTGGAAGATCGAACGGTGTACGATTTGTTTCAGCAAGTGCCGAAATGAAAAATAGAATAAAAATAGGTAGTAGAGGTACAATATACCAGACACTTTGTTGCGCTTCAATAATTTCTGTAATATTAAATGTACCACAAAGTAGAATTACAACTAGTACTGCTGCACTATAAATCAGTTCATAACTAATCATTTGTGCTGTTGATCGTAGAGAACCTAGGAAAGCATATTTTGAATTAGCGGACCATCCAGCAAATAGAATACCATATACTCCAATACTCGATAGAGCTAGAGAATAAAGAATACCTAGTGAGAAGTCACTAAGAGCTAGACCAGGTCCTAGAGGAATAACACCCCAACCTAGTAGACTAAAAATAAGAGTTACCATAGGAGCTAGAAAGAATAGACTCTTTGTAGCTTGTGATGGAATTACTTGTTCTTTAATTACTAGTTTTAGAGCATCGGCAAATGGTTGTAGTAGAGCATAATAACCTACTACATTAGGTCCAATTCGTCGTTGCATTGATCCCATTACTTTTCGTTCAATTACTGTCATAAAAGCAACACTTAGAAGAATAGGAACTAGTACTACTAGAATTTCTAGTAGATTATATAGAATTGAAAGCATTTCTTAAATAAAATAAACTGCGTTATCAATCTCTATTTACTGCACTTATCCCAATTTACTAGGGTGGACATCGATATCACTAATAATTGAATAGTTAGTAAATAAATACGCACATTATAAATCTATACTCTTAATTGATTATTATTAGAATTCGATCGATGGAGGCTTTCGCTTTCATATATAATAAAATAGTAGAATTTTATTATTTTAATAATAAGTATAGATAGGTTTAAATCTTTTATTTTATTTTATACTATAAACTAGAAAAAGAGCGTACGAATCTCTCTTTTTCTAATTTTTATTTTTATATTAACTACTAAAAAAATGCGTAGCATTTTTTAACTGCAAGGATAAATAAAATTTAGAATCCTTTAAAATCTTTGATTTTTAAGTGTTGTAGTAGTGGCCCAATAAAATCTTCGATTTTGTAGGCTATAAAAATCATTTATTCCTAAAAATCCGATAGGCAAATCTTCGATTTTATGCTAATAGAAAGTTACCGCCTTCGGCTTCTTTGAGTAGATAAGATAGGATAGGGGAAATTATTAAGCTTGGCTATCAATCCATGCAAGGTATTTCTCTGGTGTTACTGCCTCAATAGCGATTGGCATGAACCCATGGTAAACCCCACAGATTTCTGAACATTGTCCGTAAAATACACCCTCTCGTTCGATTAGTACAGAAGTCTGATTTAGACGACCAGGCACAGCATCAATTTTAAGTCCTAGTGATTGTACCGCAAAATCGTGGATAACATCTGCTCCTGTTACGATAAATCGGATATGTGTATCGATTGGTACTACTACTCGATTATCTACATCCAGTAGTCGTAGTTGTCCATTCTCTAGATCTGTTTCAGGAACCATGTAGGAATCAAACTCGATTGACTCTCCATCTTCGTTAATGAAATCGGAGTACTCGTATGACCAGTACCATTGGTGTCCCGCTACTTTAACTGTCATAGAAGGACTAATTACCTCATCCATAAGGTAAAGTAGTTTGAAACTAGGGAAGGCAATAGCGATAAGTACTAGAGCTGGTGTAATTGTCCAGATTAGCTCAATAAGAGTTCCGTGGTTAGCATATTTGTATACTAGTTGTGATTTATTACTATTAAAGTTAACAATCACTGATGATAGTACCCATAGTACTCCAAAACAAATAACTACAAGGTAGAAAAAGATAGAATCATGTAGCTCTGTAATTCCTTCTTGTGTTGGTGATGCACCATCTTGGAATCCTAGTTGCCAAGGTTGTGGTGCATCGTTAAAAATAGCTGTATTAGCACTGAACAGCGGAAATAGATTAAACATTTTTAAATTAGTTATAAAATTATAGCTTTGCTAACTCTATATCATAACTAAATAATTAATAGAATTATAGTATGAAAATAGTATTCTAAAATAAATCTTTTTTTAGAATAACTTGTTTACAAAGACTTAATAAGAAAAGATTAGGTTTGTGTATTTTTCTTATTTTCAAGCCTTGTATAGAAAGTAGCACTTTTTATTAATCCTTTACAATCTTTAATTAATTAATAGTATTCTAAAAAGTATAGAATATAAAAATTAATCTAAGTAATTAATTATTTAAAGTGAAAGCAGCACGTAAATTAGTCATGATAATGATCATGATAAGTAAGAATTAGAGGAATCGAACCTCTGTCGTCGATGTGTAAGATCGATGCTAAACCACTCAGCTAAATCCTTATATGTTTGTATACCTATATATATATATATAGCTTATATGAAAGGATTATAAAGAATAATAAAAAGTTTCAGATCAGATAATTACAAACATTTTTAATTAATAATCTAGTTTTTCGTTTCATAATGCACGTTTTACTATAAATACATTATTGACAGTAGTCTATTTATAACGAAGCTGCCATGATAGTAGTGGGGGAAAATGCAAAGCACTTACTTAATAGATAAAATCTTACTTAGTGTAGATCAATTGCATCTTTAAGATATGATGCTGTTAGGATACAGAATACATAAGCTTGAATGAATGAAACAGCAATTTCTAGTCCGATTAGAGCAATGAAAATACTGAACGGAATTAGAGTAATAACAGCTGTAATAGCACCTGATGTAAACATTGGTGCTAGGAATCCTGAAAGAATTTTAAGTAGTGTATGCCCAGCAACAGTATTGGCGAATAGCCGTACTCCAAGTGAAAAAGCTCGAGCTAGGTATGAGATTAGCTCAATTGGTACTAGTAGAGGTACTAGTCCTAGAGGTGTACCTGAAGGAACGAAGAATGAGAAGAAGTGTACTTTGTGTAGTCGTAGACCAAGAATTGTAACTCCAATAAAAATTGTCATACTTAGACCGATACTTACCATAATTGATGTAGCTACTGTAAATCCGTATGGCACATTACCGCTTAGGTTTGCAATAAGGATAAAGAAGAATAGTGAGTAGATAAATGGTAGGTACATTTCATTAGCAGCACCAATTTGTGATTTAACTAGTCCATGTACTGAAGCAAAACTACTTTCTAGTGAGATACTCCATCGACTTGGAATTAGTTGTTTGTTGTTACTTCCCATAATGTGAAGTGCTAGTACTAGATAAACTGTAAGAATAGTATATAGTCCTAGGTTTGTTAGACTTAGATTAATATATCCAAGTACTGGTAGATTTAGAGAAATAAGGCTAGTTACTTCAAATTGCTCTAGTGGTGAGTGAATTAGGAATGCCATAGCATAAAAATAAAAATAATTGGATTGTTACTTACTGTTTATTTATCGTTGTTGCAGTACACATTTTATGTACATTATAATTAATCTTTCTGCGCTCGCGCGACTAGTTTTTATAAAACGATACAAAAACAAAGAAAGGGAAGGGCTAACAAAATCGAAGATTTTATTAGCCCACAACAAGGAATCAAAAAAGATGAAAAATTTTTTGAATAATACGCCTGCCTATATAAATAGAATATTTTAACTATTAGTGGGCTATATAGAAAAATTAAAATTGTATCGCGCTTTTCATCTATTGAGAACTTTATATATATAGATTCACTATAATATAAATTTTCTCTTTATTCCTATAAGGAAATTTTAAAATTTAGGAGCTTTCTTTTTATTTATTTAATAGCTCGACTATTGAAAATAATATACTTTAAAATTATCTTCGCTTTTTTTAATACTAATCAAAAGTGATTAAGGAAAAACTTTATTATTAAAAATAAAATGAATGGCCAAGAAAATTTAAATAGGAGTTTATTGGTTCGCTGCTAGTACCATTTTATTTTTATATTATATACCTTGCTATTTATAAGCATAAATAAAAGAAAAACTCTCTTTATTAAATATATCTATATATCGAAAGGGGAAGGTAACATAAATATTGTAAGATAATATTATTATTTTACAATATTTTTAATTATAGTTTAGTAATGTACATTCGTGAAACAAATAGTTCTACAAAAGCAGGTAGGATGTATTTAGAAAATACAAATAGTAGTACAAATAGTCCTAGAAATGCGAATGAGATTTGGTTTACGAAGTAAAAAGGTAGTAGTTGAGGCATTATTTTTAAATAAATAAAATATTTCCAAACTAGTAGACAAAACTCTTTATTAAATACTTAACAGTTATTTAATTTTCTATTTCTATTGAAAGTTCATCTCTACTGGAACTGTTATTATTATTTATAAACGCGCCCTAGAAAATCTCTAGTCAAATTTTTCTAGGGGAAAACATATTTTTCTAAATAAGTATTTACGGTACTAAATTTATAGTATCATAAAATATAGTAGTGAAAAAAGCTTCGCTTTTTCTTTTTTATAAAAAAATGTGCTACGCTTTATAATTACTAGAAAATAGTAAACAATATATATTTTTAAGTTTATAAGTTATAAACCTTTTATAGTGCCATAATAAAATTTTAATTTTCGAGGTCTTTTTTTCTTAAAAAAAGATTGCGGGTATTTATAAATTTTGCTAATAAAATTTATTAGAGTGCGATAGAAAAAGAATTGATTTATAATCTATACACGTGTGTTATACCAGTGTAGAAAAAAAGTTTCTTTTTTTTTCTACTAGTAAACCTGTGCCAATAAAATTTGTTTATCTTTATAGGGGCTAGAAAACCGTAAACATTAATTTTAATTTGTGGGTTAGGGGATTCTATTTTTAACAGGTATTATGATTGTACTGGTAGCATGTTGAAACTATGGAATGGAGTAGGTGACTCTAGAGCCCATTCTAGTGAAGAAGCTGTGTGGCTTTCCATCCAGAACTCAGGTGTTGATTGGAAGAATGCTGGTACAGCCCATGGGTTAGCATCAACTGGTTTACCGTTTACAAGGATATCATAGATAATATAACCGAATAGTGCTGTAGCAACTACTGATACAAGACTACCGAAACTACTAATAGCGTTCCATGCAGCGAATGCATCTGGGTAATCAGGAATTCGTCGAGGCATACCACCTAGTCCTAGGAAGTGTTGTGGGAAGAATGTTAGGTTAACTCCAACAAATAGTGTCCAGAAGTGGATTCGTCCTAGGTTTTCATTAAATGTTTTACCAATGATTTTTGGTGTCCAGAAGTAGAATGCACCAAATAGAGCAAATACAGCTCCCATTGATAGAACGTAATGGAAGTGAGCAACAACGTAATATGTATCGTGTAGTGCAACATCTAGTGAAGCATTTGCTAGAATTACTCCTGTTAGACCTCCAATTGTAAATAGAGCAATAAATCCTAGAGCAAATAGCATAGGTGTAGTGATTCGTAGTGAACCACCGTATAGTGTTGCTCGTTTTCGGCCTTTAACCATCTCAGGTTACAGCTAGCCTATTCGTCTTAATAATATGAATAGATCATCTATAGATAAGCAATCTATCGATATTATATTAGTTAAAGTACTACCTTTAACAATCATTACTGATGACACGGACTATGTCTTACTATCCCTTAGAATCTAATCTAATTCCTTAGGAATAGTGGGGCGTATAGTCTCTACGCTTTTACACAACCGTTTCCGAATTGTGACTTAGTTCGACGATCTTCCTCTATTCATTCCAATTCTGAAATAGAGGGGTTCTCTCGAGTTTGCCCCGCTCTCATTAATTTAACTAATTAACACGTGATGATTTCCCTATTAGTTTATAATACATAGTATCTGGCATATGTTTTAGTAGTTCTGCACGTAGTTTCCGAACAGAGCGACTACTAATATAAATAACAGGTTTACCCTCTTGATAGTGAATAGTACATTTACAGTTAAATTTAATAATAAGTACATTAATTAGACGTACTACTTCAATAACTGTGAAACTTTGTGTCTGGAGGTAAATACCACCTCCTTTGACAAAAGTACCATCCCCACAAATTCAATGACTAAGTCCTTGAATTGTAAGCATGTTATAAATATCAGAAGGAACACATTTTTTCCCGTTTTCATAAAAAGAATTATATAGCTCAGTAAAACAAGTAAGTGTACGTGTAACAAAAGCGACAGCAATAAATCCTCGGGAATTTACAATATAAGGGTAAGATGAACAATAATGACTTAGTAGAAAAAAAGTATAAAATAGGTAAGACGCATTATTAATTGATTGTTTAAGAAATAGCCGTGCTTGACCATTCACATTCTTTTTATTCATCCAACCATCAGATAGCATAAGACCTACAACTACACCATAAAGATAAGATGTTAGATTTACCATATGTTGTAGAATAATATTATATCGAGGATAATGTATAGTACCTGTAAGATAATAACCATAAGGTACTAGATCTATACATTTATTATTTATAATAGTATTTTTAGGGTAAAGATTAGCACGTGGAAAGCGCTCTCGAAGAGTTATAACTCCTTCGGTAAGCGAATTAATAGAGTAGGCCAGAAAAGTCTTGCTGAAGGACCCCTTAAGCCATGAGAAGATTTTAATTCCTGTTGGAACAGCAATAATCATTGTAGCAGCTGTAAAGTAAGCTCGTGTATCAACATCTAGTCCTACAGCATACATGTGGTGCAAGTGTTTTGTAGGACTAAAAATTAGTTATCTATTTTCACAAATAGGATTGGACTATATCTTCATCTCAGTTCATAATTTCTTTTTGTAATAATAGGAGGGGGGGGGACAGAGCCCATAATTAGTTATTATGTATTAAATAGAGTTTTCATTTGTTACGTCAGAACTATTCTTCAGATTTCGTACTTTATTAAGTCCTTCTTCTGTTAGATGTTCTTTGTTAATTACCATGTTATAAACTTGTTTCCAATTGTCTAGTGTAACTGCTTTCTTTGTTTTTAGAGGGAAAGCATCAAAATATGCAATAATAGGAGCTAGTCCTACAAATGTATCACAATAATATCGATACATATCTTCCTTACGTAGAATTACTTTTCCATGATTAAATAGATTTTTAATTAGAGTAAGTAGTTCCTTGGCATATTTTTGATCCAGAAGATATCGTAGCTGAACACGATAACCAGTTTTAGTGTTATCACGTTTAGTAATATTAATATTAAAAGTACCCTCAGCATCTGTAAATCCTGATAGCCAAGCATCTATAAGAGTAGGTAGAAATACTGTAGTAATTAGAGTAATAGTAGATACTAGATTGAAAATAGTAGATTTAGAATTATCTAGCTTTCCATTGATACAATCAATCCATTTAGATAGTTGATTGATACGGTTAGGAATAGCAAGATTACCATTAAAAAGTAGAGCTAGAAGTAGTACTCCTTTAAAATCCTCTACAATGTAACGATAGAAAATTACTTTTCCAGTACTGAATTTTCGAACAGTACCAAAACCTAGGTAATTAGCAATATGAAAAAGAATAGCACTCTCTTTCTGTGTTAGGACAAATCGAGGTCGTCCATTAGAAATAAGTAGAGCACCATCCCCTTCTGTAAAACCTACGAACCAAGAAAGCCAAGTATCAGTGATAGAATTTGTAAATCCTAGTTGTTTATAAAGAGAATGAAATGATGAAAAATTAGGAATCTGAGATGTTTCGCGTGTAGTCTCTGAGGTGCTCATTTGATAATCAGAATGATTTCCTGCTGATCGAGTATAACTATATAGATTTTTACTGCTTAGAGTACTATATAGCATAAAACTGTTCCAGCATACAGCGAAATTAATAACTCCTACTTCACAGTAAGAGAGAGCCACCACTTCTTTATTAATATAGAAAGAAGAAAAAAGACTCCATACAAGGAATCCTAGGATTCCAATACTAAACATAGCATAAACCATTCCTAGGTATCCAAATACTGGTTTACCTGAGAATGCACTAACGATGTGACTAACCATTCCAAATCCAGGGATAATTAGAATATAAACTTCTGGGTGACCAAAGAACCAGAATAGGTGTTGGTAAAGAATTGGATCTCCACCTCCTGCTGGATCATAGAATGATGTATTAAAGTTACGGTCTGTTAGTAGCATTGTAATTGCACCAGCTAGTACTGGTAGTGATAGTAGCAGTAGAATAGCTGTAACAAAGATAGCCCAAACGAATAGTGGTAGTTTATGTAGTGTCATTCCAGGGTTTCGCATGTTAAGAACTGTAGTAATAAAGTTCATTGCACCTAGCATTGATGAAATACCTGATAGGTGTAGACTAAAGATAGCTAGATCTACTGAACCACCTGAGTGACTTTGTAGTCCTGATAGAGGTGGGTAACAAATAAATAATGAATTACTATATATTACTAATAATTCATTGCCAATATTCTCATATTGGATTGGACTATACCTTCATTTTCTCTTAGTAGTAAATATTTATTTATGTGTAAAGGGTAAATAAAAATAAAAGATTTTATATAGAGTAACTATGAGCTAATATAAATTTATTTTTTATTAAAGTTTTTATCTAGTCGAATACTTCGAATATTACGCATAAGATTTTGAATTTTTGTCATATATTCAAAACCGCCTGAAGCGTTCTTATTAAAAGATCGTGCCCAAATTCGATATTCAAGAGCTTTCATACCTTTCATAGTCTTAAAATAATAATTAATAATATTTTCAATTGATTTAGAATTTGTTGTTACAACTGTCATATATGTTTTTTTAGTTATCACTTTTATACCTAGAATAAGTGCAATAGCTTCTAGAACAATTTTATCTAGTTGCAGCCCGCCTGTGGGCGGGCAGGTAATTTCAAAGGCATGAACTAGTCGAAGAGGTCCTTTCTTAACAATATAAAAACTACCTTCAGCTTCTGTAAATCCAATTAGCCAACTTTTAGTCATAATACTCATAGCATCTAGAATAGAAGTTACCTGGTTATTTACATTATTCCAAGCAGGGCTAATATAATTGTCGGGTAGAGATTGTGCTTTTAGATAAGAAATTTTTTCATCTTTTTCTTGGTTAGATAGAGATGAGTCATTCATAATTAGGATAGCTTTCTTAAAAAGATCATAGTTAAAATATTTACTAGTAAGTAGTGGATATGTTTCAAAAATAGGTAGAATGTACTGAATAATATGTTGAATATTACGCACTCGATAATGTGCTGTATTATCTTTTGCATCAGTTGCTGATACTGAACCAACACCAAGCATAGATTTAATATAATATAGAAGACGTAGATTATAATTACTTTGACCAATTTGGAAAGAGAATGTCCAAATTTCTTTTTTAGTCTTAGCAAAATAAAATGTTCCGTCTCCATCTGTAATACCAACTAGCCATTCTTTAAAATTTGTGCTATTATTAACCATTCCACTAGAAAATGCATTACGTTGAGTCTCTGATGGATTCTTATTAAAACTAACATTGTTATATACTACATAAAATAGAATAATAGGACACATATAGATCTTATACATTGTATAAGATAGTAGACCTACAATTAGATTAGTAAAAGTAATACCGGATGGTAGAATAATTTTGTATAGAATCCAGGCGGATTGCCCCCAAGTTGATGACATTTTTACATCATTCCACATAGTACTAAAATAATTTAGTACGGAATGAGTATTCATCTCCGAGTAGAGGAGTTTCCCGCATCGAGTAATGTTTAGTAGATTATAAATACTCACAAACATAATTATAATCTGGGACAGCTTACACTTAACTGTCCAACCTGTTCCTGCTCCTTGCTCTACAAAAGCACTAGCTAGTAGTAGAATTAGTGAAGGAGGTAGTAGCCAGAATGAAATATTATTTAGTCGTGGAAAAGCCATCAAATTATTTATATTATTCAATTTTAAAGAATAATCTCTTGATATTTCTACCAAGTTTAGACTATGTCATCATCTAGTGTTTGATTCCTAGATGTCGGGCGCTCGTGTTCGGTTTATTGTTAGTGCAACTCACCGATTAGTCGTTGAACTTTCTTAAATCACTATCTAATTTCTATTTAGATATACACTGACTTAAGCTTAGCTGCAAATTGTCTTAAATAATATAAGCTCCTAAAAGGGAAGATTTATTATTATATGAAGATTTCCTTGCAATTCACCCGATGCAACTCTATATTTCACAATATAGAAGGACTATGACTATAAGATTAATTTACTACTAACAATTTACATTATTTATTTAGATTATCTAGATGTGGGCGGAGCCCGCCCAATTATAGTAAGTACGTTTATTATTCATACCTTCTTTTAGGATTCCGATTTTTTCTCGCCCTGGCATAGTAAGATGTTTTTTATTTAGCATTATATCTACACAACTAGAAAAATCTTTGAAATTTAGATATTTACTAGTAAATAGAGAATATTCATTAAGATAGTTAATTAGGATTACTTGTTTAGTTGGACTAGTAATAGAATAGAAATAACATAATAATTAATATTACCGTTATGGATAGTTGTATTTAGTTGAACTCCAAAAGTTTCAGCGATAAGTTTAAGAATTGATTCATAAGATTTATTAGTTTTAGGATCTTCTCGTCGTTGTTCAATACGTACTCGAGCTTCAACTCGATCCTTTCCTTTTCCATCAATTGTTTTATTTCGAATAATGATAGAAAAAGAACCGTCTGCATCAATAAATCCTGATAGCCATCCATTTTTTAGAATAGAACTAGTATCAGGTTCATTAATAGAAAAATTGTTATTACTATTATTATTAATCCAAGTAATTAGTTTATTAAATTGATCAATTTTTGGAGTACGTAGGTACCCATTAATCAGATTAATAATCATACTTAGTCCGGAAATACTACTAATTACTAGAACATAAGCGGAATTCTCCTTTTTATGTCGAATTGTTCCACCTAGTATATTTTTAAGTACTAGTACTAGTGGATAATCAACTTCATTAAAAGTAATAACGAAATGAGGAGTATATCGCTTTCCACTTGGAGCATGTGTAGTATTAGGGATCCAAATGTGTCCATCTCCTTCCCAAAGGCCAGCTAGATAAGCCCCAAATTTAGGGCGTGATGTTTGTGTTGTTACTAGTCGTATAAATTTCTTATATTTATAATCAGGTGCTCCAATCATAACTGGAACAAGGTAATTACCGAATCCACCTACCATAGCGGGCATAACCATAAAGAAGATCATTACGAAAGCATGTGCTGTAATAATTACGTTATATAGTTGATGGTCCCCGTTAAGGTATTGTACTCCAGGTGCTGCTAGTTCCATTCGGATTAGTACTGAAAATGCTGTTCCAATCATAGCTGCAAATACAGCAAAGATAAGATACAGTGTACCAATGTCTTTAGCATTTGTAGAGTAAAGCCATCGTACCACAGCTTATCGCTGTGATGGCACCTTTTAGTCTATTTACTTTTTTAGCCCTATTTAAAATAGTAAAATAAAATAACTAAAAAGTTTCCGCGCTTTATAAAAAACTTCAAAAATTGGATTTTATTATACGCTACTATTTATTTCATTCATAAATTCATTTTGTCGTACCTATATATAGGTATATCATTACTTAATTCGGACAAAAGGAGATTCGAACTCCTAAGGAAGTTTTTTATATTCCAGACAATTAGCAATCGCCTACACCTCGCCAATAGCAGTTTGTCCATGACTAACCTATATAAAGAAGATATAACTCAGTTGGTTAGAGTGCGATACTTTTAATATCGACGCCGTAGGTTCGAGTCCTACTATCTTTATTTCTTTTTTCTAGGATGGGTTGAATCGAACAACCATTCTCATTACCAAAAAATGATGTCTTTCCTTTAGACGACATCCTATTTTATCTATATTTATAAAATGCATTTCATAAATATAAAATTATACATATACACAAAAACTTTTTCTTTGTAAGCGCCACTACATAAAATTATAATACTCGTTATAAAATAAATACTCTATTTTATAATACCATTTCGTTTTAAGTAACATATAAAATAATAGAATATTTTATATTAATACCAATACTTTTTTATTTTTTATGTTTATATATCTACTAAATTTATATTAATTTAATTGTATGATATTAATTACATAGTTACTGTATATTTTTTTTTTGTAAATATATAACACTAATACTAGTTTTTCTATAACTTTTATAGATTAATGCTAATCAAATTTCTATAGGCAATTTGATTAGGCGCTATTAATAATTGAACGCCCTTGCTATTTTTGGCAATGTCACTATTTTATTTCTATTTGTAATATGCTGCCGACTACTAGAATCGAACTAGTGTCAAGTAATTACAAGTTACCTATTCTACCACTAAACTAAGTCGACATTTTTATACTTTATATACATAGATCTTCTCCATCCAAATCTTGTAAATAAAAATTAAATTAAATATTCGAATACAGGCCAGGCCATACCTTTTATAAATAAGAATGATTGAAACTAATATTGAACAGAACTTACTTTTGATAGATTAGAAGAAAATTACGAAGGCTTCTTAAAAAGGAAGGTGGTTACTAGATCTTAATATACTGATCTCTAGGAGAATCGAACTCCTATTAGTAAAATGAAGATCTACTGTTTTACCTTTAAACTAAGAGACCTATACCTATATATATATGTATAAATAGTTAACTTAATATTCTATATACTATATTAATAATATACTTAACTTTCTTTTCAAACGCAAACAAAGTGGGACGGTGCTTATAAATCTTATATTTATAAGTGACATGTAAATACTCTAAATTTTATAAAACGATAAAAAAGGAGTATTCGATTAGTCATAAATAATAAATATATTATTGAAGCTTATATAAATTATCCTTTACATATATTAACTAAAAAAATCAGATATTTTTTTTGTGATATATATAAAATTTACAACCAAAACAAGTGAATGTGATAAGGTAGTATAATGCAAATACACCTATTTATTTTTTAGCTAATTCTAATAAATAATAAGTAGAGTACATTCCAGGATTCGAACACTGGTCTAGCAGGACATGAATCTGCTGTGCCACCTTTACACTAAAGTACTTAAATAATAGACTACTCTTATATTAAGATTATTTATAGGTCCATGTAGATATCTGTAACTTTATCTCAATGAAAATAGAATTATATTCCTATATCTTCAATAATTAT
>Ga0308167_1002895_pt1 | contig 14804 bp, 13 predicted proteins | sample PhyCR1_2_FD_202138 | JGI IMG/M metagenome (GOLD analysis project Ga0308167, IMG submission 202138) | Phyllosphere microbial communities from UC Gill Tract Community Farm, Albany, California, United States - DLSLRC.R1 | ecosystem: Host-associated > Plants > Phyllosphere > Unclassified | place... | reverse complement strand
GGAATGGTAGATACTGTTTATAACGAAAACTCATCAAAGCCAAGGTATCGCGTATCTGAGCGAGGACACCAGTTATTGGGACAAATCGGCAAGGCTATAAATCCATCCGATATCCCATGATTTGTGGCTAATTATCATGGGTATGAGACACTCAGACTTTGCTGTACGGGCCTTCACATAGCCAGAGCTATGATGACTCTTTTTTCCGGGTCATGTGCAGATAAAACCTTATCGAAACGAGATAGACTACAAGATCGGCCTGCTGCCATTAACTGATAGGGATTAAGGCAGGTTGATTCAGGCTTTGGAAGCACAAAAAAAAGCCGCCCTTGAGCGACTTTAATTTGCATATATGGTGCGAAGGCCGGACTCGATTATCGTTACAACCTAATGAATTTAAAATGGAAAAAATATTATTATTTTTTCTATGCCCCCAAATATGCCCCCAGAAAAATTATCCTAACTACTTTACATTTCAACTTGTTGATTTATTTTTAATCAATCCCCTATAGTTCACATGTGCAATTATTCTGTTAATCCTAGGCGTAACGCTAGGCTGGCTAAGCTCTGATAAAAAAAAGTTTTTTGGATAATTCTTCACATTGTTCACTTTTAGTTTATTTCATTGTTAATCAGTAACTTGACAGATGACGAATAGATGAAGCATGGCGTATATCCTTCATTATCAACAAATTTTAGTCCTAAAAAACCGGCTATTGCCGGCTTCCTAAGCATAATTATTTTAAAATGACATATGTAAAAATCACAATTTAGTAAATATAGAGCTAACATTAGTTGTGAATATTCTATCATATAATCTTGCTGCATAATTATCCGTCATGCCAGCAATATAATCGCACACCACTCTTTCAACTAGATTTTTAGATGATATTTTTTCGATATATTTCTTAGGTAACAAAATTTTATAATCTTCTAGAACTGCTTGATATAACTTATCAACGATTCTTCCTCCTCTATATTCTAAAGTCTGAATTTCATACTTGTCTATTACTGAACTGTAAGTCATATTTTTTAAGCTTTGTATTTCATTTTTAACAGCTTCGTTAACGATAGCATTGAGTCTTAACAGCTTATCTTCAAAAAAAACATTCTCGATAATATAAACTGAATCGATGAAACGATGAACCAAATTACTTATAACTGACTTTCTTTCAAAATGTGTTTTACCAAATAATTTTTCAGTTATACTGCAGTAATAAAATTCATCAGAAATATTTGATTTTGAAACAAAATCGCTCCATTTTTGTTTATTTAAAAAGCCTAGCGCAATAGCATCTTCAAGATCATGCACCGCGTACGCTATGTCATCTGCTAATTCCATAATGGAGCAATCAAATGACTTGTGTAATGTTTGTCCATGCGAATGACCAGATGAAGAATTAATTCCTTGAAATTTAGCTGCATCCGAAATTGAAAAGGATTTTAAGATCCATTCTAAATCATCTTTTTCCGTATCTAAAATACACTTTGGCGGTTTATCCGTTTGACTGCCTAGCAAAGTAGAATAAACCTGAGGGTATTTGAGTAAGCCAAGTAATGTACGTCGAGTTAAGTTCAAGCCATGTCTTTCAGACGCATCACCAAGTTTCGTACATATTCTTAATGTTTGCCCATTACCTTCAAAACCTCCTTTATTTCTTAAAGCTTTATATAATGATCTTTCACCTTTATGTCCATAAGGAGGATGCCCTATATCATGCGCTAAACATATAGCTTCAATCAAATAATTATTTGGTATAAATCTTTTTATTTCTTCATCATATTTATACTTATATTTTAAATGTTCGCTTATCCCGCTACCAATTTGAGCAACCTCCAGAGAATGAGTCAATCTCGTTCTATAGAAATCACTTTCCCCAACTCCTAGCACTTGCGTTTTACCTTGCAGGCGTCTAAAAGGCGCTGAGTGGATAATTCTTGCCCTATCTCGTGCAAAATCATTCCATTCAGTTGAGGTACCTTCACGACGTTCTATCCAGTTTGATTCATAATCTTTATCAGCCATAACATTCTCCAGATGACAGCCCATTACTATACAGCCAGGAATAATCTTAAATAATTAATACCTTCTGTAGTAATTGGTAAAGAGAATTTTATGTTTCTGGAGGGGGGCAACTTAAAAAAAATTTAAATACATTTATAAATCAATAAATTGGACTCATCTGAAATTTTATTTATTTTACCAATTGTAGAAAACCGGCTTACGCCGGTTCTGATGCTCATACTGCTGCAGGGTCGTCGCACTTTGGCAGCCAGTCGGTGCTGCTTTCTTCCGTCAGGTCAAGGTTGGTCTGTATGCCCAGCTTTGTCCGGCGCTTCATATAGTGCTGTCCGTACTCCCGCATAATGCTTTCCAGCGACAGGCCGAACATCTTCATGCTGAGCGGATTCTTGTAACCGTTTGCCTCCATATAAGCCAGATAGGCGTGATAGAGGTAACGCTTTGGTTGGAGCGGCCTGATGCTGGCGTTCCCCATGTAAAGCGCATTTGGCTCCGGTGTCGTAAACAGGTAGCCGCAGAAGTCCACCATCAGATCTGCGTCGCGCTTGATGCGCATCGCCTCGTCAGAGTTCTGCTGCGACTGAAGCAGCGATTGGGCCTGCTGTGGCTGGCTGAACTGCTGCATAAGCTGGCGCACGATAACGGCCAGCTCACCGCTGATTTTTTCCTTAAGCTGCGGGTCACGTTCTTCTGCCGGGATGATCTCCGGGAAGTGCAGAATACCCGGCGGCGCGACACGCACCCGCTGCGGTCGGTGAAGCGCATCGGGTTGTTGTTCACTGCCAGAATCACCGCCGGAATATGCGTTGAATAAGCGTCACGGTACTTCGGGTCCACGGATACCGCATCGCCGCCAGTAATCGCCTTGATGCCCGCGCCGTCGCCGCTCCACTTTTCCTGGTCAGGCAGGATAATCAGCGAATAGCCAATTACCGCCGCGCGTTCGCGTGATGATTCCAGCGTTTCGATAGTTGCTGAAGTGGTGTTGTCCGTTCCGGCCAGCATGGTGGCGATTTCCGCCATGATGCTTTTGCCGCTGCCGCCGGGACCGGTGACCTCCAGAAACAGCAGCCAGTCGTAGCGGTTCGCAAGCACCATAAACAGTGCGGCCAGAATGATGTCACGTTTGGCCGGGTCACGTCCGGCGGCGCGGTCCAGCCACTGCCAAAAGTGCGGCGCGTGGTCCGCCAGCGTTTCACCCTGAACGGGCTTTGTGTAGTCCACCTCGCTGACCGTGCGCAGCCAGAAGTCTTTACTGTGCGGGCTGAAGCCGCCGGTGCGGGTGTCCAGCACGCCGTTACGGAAGCCAATCAGGCGGCGCGCCGGGTCGGCCTGCTGCGGCAGCATCAGCTTCAGCGTGTCCACCACCCCCGAAATCTTACCCGCCGAAAACGGCGCGCGCAGGTGCTGGAACAGCTTCGCCACGTCACGCTCGAACTGCTTCCCGGAAATTACTTTCCACGCGCCGGAGCGGTAACGGGACAGAATTTCCCCGCTGGCGTCCACGGCCAGCGCGCTGCGGTAGTGCTCCGCCACGCGCTCTGCCTTCTCACTGGCGCTCATGGCCGAAAATTCCGCCTCGCTCATCACGTCGAACGGACTGGCAGCGGGCGGCGTGGCGGCTTCGGCCAGCGCCCGTCGGGTGGTTTCCTCACCGTGCTGCATAAAGGCGTCATTCCAGTCACCGAACACCGGCGGCAGGGCCACGGCTGCGCGGCTGGCTTCGGCGGCCTGCTTCGCCTTCACCTGACCGTCGCCATTCAGGTCGCGGTCAGCGGCAATCAGCAGCGGCAGCGTGGCGTGCTTTTCACGAGCAAGGCCAGCCAGAGAAAGGAGGTTAACGGACGACAGGGCTATCCACACCTCGTCACCGGTCAGGTTGTGCACCGTCAGGCCGGTGGCGTAGCCCTCCGTCAGCCAGATGCGCGTTGCCGGTTTGCCGTTGCTGAGAATGTGGCACGCGCCTTTTACCTGACCGCCTTTCAGCGTGCGCTTTTCGCCCGCAGCGTTAATGAGCTGCACGTTCACCAGCTGGCCGCCCATATCGTGCAGGGGAACGACAACATCACCGGCACGATAGGCAGTGAGCGCGACTTTCTGCGGCTTCGACAGCATGAGGCAGGACTGCTCCGGCCAGCCCTTGCGGGAAAGGTAGGCGTTGCCGCTGGTCTGCTGTGCGGTACTGACCAGCTGCTGTGCCTGTTTGACGGCTGCAGCGCGGGCGGCTTCGTTATTTTCATCTCCGCTGGCGGCTGGTAAGTCTTCAACTGGTGACGGGCTACCGGGAAATTATTGCCGGGTCAGGAATGGTCCCCGACAGAAATATGGCTGAAGACTGCCAGCAAAGTTACATAACAGCGCAGCACTTCCGTTTCCGGCAACGCCTGGTAAAGCTCGATGCCACGCAAGGAGGGGCCTGATATGGCGCTCAAATGCCCGGAGTGTGGCGTGGTAGCCCACACGCGTACCAGCGCCTATGAATCAGCCACGGTGAAACGGACCTGGTATCAGTGCCAGAATATTGACTGTTCATGCACCTTCACCGCACTGGAGAGCGTGGAGAAAATTATTATGAAGCCTGCCCGGACAGATGACGCAAAACAGCTGCCTGCCCCCCCTGTAAAAAAGGCGCATATACTCAATCGCTATGGTTCAAACAGCAATCTGTCAAAGCGTCAGCAGATCCCCGTTTGAAGATTTCCAACTCATTCTTCCCCGGCCATCGAGCCGGGATTTTTTACCCTTACTCTGGCTGGCCTGCCGTTCAGTAGCAGTGCATGACCATGCTGCATGAAAACGCATGACTCTGTGCATCAGATTTTCCCTCGCTGAGGCCAGTAGCTGCCTGCGCTGAGGCTGTTCATGCAGGCGCATGAAAACCACTCTATAAAGCGGACAGGCGTGGCGGGGGTACGAGCGCGCGTAACGGGAGAGAACGTATCTCCCCTGCTAACTCAAGTTTAAAGTGAATATGACCCCCAAGTATTAGCAATATAAATGTTTCAATAAACCGTGAATTTTGATACAAAAAGTCAATAGTACTTGTCTGTTTCTTGAATCAACTCATTTAATTGTTACTGTATAACGTAGATGGAGCTAGTGACTGTGGCCACAGTAGAACTGCATTTCGATGGAAAAATTGCTGAAGATCATCAGATTTCATTAAGAACATTGTCTAAAAGTTTGGGACATTTGCAGAGCTCATTAGACAGAGCCTATCTCGATATCAAACATGGTAATCTTTGGAAGTATGCCAAAATGCACCATGATTATTATAAAGATGTTGAGCTTCTCGTGCAGCAGCCACGTGAAGGCGGATATATCATTGATTTCATATCAGATAAAGAAATAACAAAAAAGGTTATTAAACGTGTGTCATCTGCAATTCATAATGTTTTACAAGAGGCTGAGAACGGGGGTCTAGATAATGCCGGAAATATTAGTAAAGACCTCGAAACAAAAAGGGCTCAGCTTTCCGGGAACCAACTTGAGCCGAAAGAGTATCAGCAACTGTTAGAGCGTCCAGACAAAGCTGTAACTAGAAGATATGGCGACAGGGCTATTGTAAGAGAGATTGACCAAATGCTAGCGATTATTCGTTCTCAGCATTCAGGTGATAGCACATTGGAAATATCACTCACCTCTGATTCCACTCAGACTTATGAGTTCAATAGGAAGAAAGCTAATGATTTCCACCGTGTAGTAACCCATAAGAAACTTGGTGATCCAGTCATCTATCATGCAAGAGTTTCTGAGATGGATATGGACCACCTTTCTGCTAAAATGACGAATCTCTTTAACGGTTCGATGAGTACGTTGAGATTTGCTTCAAAAGAGGATTTTCAAGAAGTTATCTCTTATTTCCAAAAAGAAGAGGAAATTTCTTTCTTAGGGGCGCCATATATCGAGTATGGCGCATTCGATCCTTCATCAGGAGACGTATATTTTATACAGGTGTATTAATGGATGAGTTAGCTAAGTCAATTCAAGAAAAGTACATTGAGGATTTGACATCAAAGTATCCGCTGCATAGATTCCTCACGCTATTTATGGTGATATTTTTCATGTTAAATTATGAGGTGGGAAGCGTTAATATTTATGCAATTCTATCGAAAACTTCAATTAAAGATATATTCGACTTTCAAGATGGAATTTTAGCAAGGCTAACAATAATCCAGCTTTTATTAGCCATGATGATTGTTTATTTTTTAAATGTATCATATAAAAAAATAAACAATTCATCTTTTATTAAACTAACAAGCCTTTACGATTTTAGTAACTATACTACCAAGGTAATAAAAAAATATAAAAACATCCGTAGAAATGACGCATATGATTTTTTTATAGTTAAAGAAATTGATAAAAAAATAGAAACGAAAAAGATGGAGCTAAGGGCGAAAGCCATAACATGTGAGCTTTGCATGTCCCTCCTAATTTGTGTTTTGTGGTCATTAAATTTCTCAACAACAAATCTAGTAGCAATATCATCGCTAACAACTGCTTTCGTTATCCTTCAATGGAGAATGTATAAATTTTATATCATTCAATTCTTTCCGTTATACGTTGCCAGAAACCACTTATTGAATGAAGAGATTTCTTTCGAAAAGGGCTATAATGAACAATAAAAAGGAGAATATTTCTCATGCCTCACGAGCAATATTCTCTTATAGAAACCGGAAATTACTTACTCCCATGGGTCTTCTTGCTAAGGAATATAATTCTTAGCAAAATCATAAGGAGATATAAAATAAATTTCATTTGAATATAAATAGTCTGACCACCACTGAATCATTAATCGTCTTTCGTCTAGATGTTTAGAAGTATGGATATATGCCGCACGTACATTGTTTCGCTCGGAATGACTCATTTGCCGCTCAATTGCATCCTCAGTCCACAATCCAGATTCACCTAACGCACCTCGTGCCATAGTTCTAAACCCATGACCACATACTTCTGTTTTGGTGTCATATCCCATTGCGCGTAATGCATTATTAACCGTATTTTCACTCATTACTCTTTTAGGGTCGTGGTCACCGGGAAACAAACATGGGTTATCACCGCTAAGTTGCTTTAACTCGTCAAGCAAAATCAGAGCCTGGCGGCTTAACGGAACGATGTGCTCTTCTTTCATTTTCATACCACGATGTGAGTATCGCATACCCTCAATTACTTCACGCTTCGCCGGAATACGCCAGCAGGCTCTGTCAAAATCGAACTCATCCCATCTGGCAAAGCGCAACTCGCTTGAACGAACAAAGGTTAGCAATAAAAACTCAACAGCAATGCGCGTCATAGTTCGCCCACGATAAGCGGCTAGGCGTTCAAGAAATTCAGGAAATCGACTAAATGGTAAGGCGGGATAGTGGCGTGCTTTGGTGGTGGATAGGGCACCGGCCATATCCATGGCCGGATTAGATTCAATGTAATCGTTCTGGACAGCATAGCGCATGATGGCGGTTACGCGCTGTTGCAAGCGCTGAGCTACATCATGTTTGTCAGCCGCATCCACTTTCTTGATGGGTACTAAAAGTTGGCTGGTTTTGAGCTGGCGAATGTCAGCCGTTCCGATATAGGGAAAAATATAGAGTTCAAGATAACGGAGTACGCGTGATCGGTGATCATCACTCCAGCGCTTGTTGCTGCTATGCCACTCACGGGCAATCGTTTCAAACGTATAGGCACCAGATATTTCTGCCCGCGCTTCTTTCTGTTCTGCTTTGGGATCTAGACCCTGCCCTAACAGCTTTTTGGCTTCATCACGCTTAGCACGGGCTTCAGCAAGTTTGACTGTGGGCCATACGCCAAAAGCCAGCCGATCTTCTTTTTTGTCACCGGGGCGGCGATATTTCATGCGCCAGTATTTGGAACCTTTAGGCGAGATCTCGAGATACAGCCCGCCACCATCAGTAATTTTGTAGGTTTTGTCTTAAGGTTTGGCGGTTTCGACTTGGCGGGCATTGAGCTTCATTTTGGGGGCACATTTCCTATCGAAGTGTAAGAGCCCCTAATTATGCCCCCACCAATACCCGGATTACAACGGATGTGCCCGGACGGATTTGGACCAAAAAAAAAGCCTTTCGGCTTTAATTTCAGGGAATTACGTACTGTCCCGGACGTTCTCGTATCTCTTGCTGGTGCCGAAGGCCGGAATCGAACCGGCACGCCTCGCGGCGGTTGATTTTGAATCAACTGCGTCTACCGATTTCGCCACTTCGGCACTGAAGGGTATGCGGAAAACGTTGAGGATTATACCGTTACCCCCTGTTTCCGCAACCCTTATCAGCAGGCGAATGTGTAACTGCTGAAAAAACCGCCTCTTGGGTTCTCAGGTTCACCTGCTTAACCCGAAACAGGCTTCACATCCGTTACGAGCGTCGGCAGATCCCAGGTACCGCCCGCATGGATATAACGACACATGCCGGTTCCGCCTTCATAGCTTTTGCGAAAAGCCTTGCCGTCCCAAACCCAGCTTTCCTGGCTCATGCAGTCACCAATACCGCGGCCTTTCTGCACATTGGTAATCTCACCTTTGTCGTAATCCGACCCGGAGATGGTCACCAGCACCGGCTTGCCTTTGAGCTGGTTATCAATGACCCAGTAGCCATATCCTTCGTTATAAGCGGCTCGCCAGCAGAGCGCCGAAAGCAAAGCGTGTGTGTCATCCAGTGGCGTAAGAGTCAGTCCGTCGGTTTCCGGATCACTGTTTTCTGCAGGTGAATACAGGCTGTCGCACGTGTCATCGTCATTATGATTGACCGTTGAAAGCAGTCGGGTTTTCAGCGCGTCGATTTCCGCAGCGGTCAGCAAACGGGGTTCGCCGCTGAGGGTTTTTGCCGCCTGAATAACCGGTGCGGGCACAGCTTTAGCCACGCTGCTCTCCGGTTTATTGCCCTTTTTAGTGAGTGCACCTGGCGTGCCGATACGGCCCTGCACGTCGTCCGCTTTCAGCAGCACGGCATAAGCGCCCTCGCCGGAAAGCAGGAAAGGCTTTGTGCCGCCTTTAAATTCGACTTTACCGCTGCCTTTGACGGCGCTGATTACCGCAGCGGTCTGACTTGTCGAAAGCCGCCAGTTATCGTCAGCCGCCACCAGATCGCCTGCTGATTTACCATCGATCCACAGCGTCAGCTTTTCTGCCGGTTCGCTGTCATCTTCGGTGTCGCCCAGCGTCACTTCTCCCACTGGCTCCGTTGCAGGTCCAGCGGCACGGGTGAGCAGGATTGAGCCGGAGGGATCCTCTTCTTTGGCATAACCTGCAATGCGGCAGGTCAGGGTGTTATCACAGACAACTTCCCAGTCTTTGTGCTCAAGCGTTTTTCCGCTCTGGGCGGCCTGAGCCGACAGGGAGAACGCCGCCAGCACGAAAAGCATCGGTTTACAGTTCACTTTATTCCCTCAGGTTGTATTTCTGATATCAGCACAGGTATCACTCTTTCACCATTGGTGTGAGGGAACCCAAAGCCATTGTTAATCGCCGCCAGGCTTTGAAAAAAGGTTACGCTCCGTCCTGGGCGATGCGCCTATCGGGTAACTCTCTCTGTTTTGTTAAGCGCTTCAACCAGCACGCTGTGCAACTGGCCGACAGAGAGATCGCGGACAACAGGCGCAGGAATGCCGCGCAGTCGTCTGCAAAGATAAACAATGCCCAAAAAGTCGATGCCTTCACTATGGAAAAGATATTCATTTTCTTTCAGAGAGAACGCCTTCCTGAAACCACCGTCTTCTGCAGAAAAGCTCACGCCGAAAACTTTTTCCGCCTCCTCCAGCAATTCAACACCATCATCGCCGGTAATCCCCAGATCCTTTTCCAGCCAGGTATTTTCATCGATTATTTCACGTTTACATCCTGCAAACTCGCGAACAAAAGCGATCACCTCCGCCAATGAGGGTTCCATATCTTTGCTCCTGCTAAAGCGCTCCGCGCCGACCTGTCATTTTACAGTCGCCCCAGGGTCATTTCCTGCACCTTGGCTGCTGGATTAGCCGCTCTCGCGGCGGCAAGAAAACCGGCAAAATCCCGATTAAAAAGGGTGTAGTTGTTCAGGATCCTGAACTCCCTTTCCGTTTTATAAGGCCCGGTGACGTAACGCACCAGCCATACCCGGCGACTGCTGACTTCAGTTCCGGTAACTTTTATCCTGATAATATTTTCCAGCGGAACTTTGCAAAGCGTTGCGCCGTCACGCTGCTGATATAGGAAGTCGCTGTCATAGTAATAATCTTCCGTGTTCATGCCCAATTTTTTCAATATCGGAGTGTTAGCCGATATCTTTTTCATCTCGCCTGGAGAAGGAGGGAGCCCTTTTTTAAGGGGCAAAGGCCTGAAGCAATACCAGATGAGCAAAATGAAGAAAGCTAACGACAGCAGTGAGAAAATAAAATAAACAAACTGATGCATTTAAATGATTCGACCTGTGCGGATAGCTCCTGATTATATCGAAGAAGATATGACGCCGTTATCCGTTTTTACTGCCCTGCCCGATCATCTTTCAGTGCAGTACGATCTGTCTGACGCGTACCAGCGACAGAAATTGCTGCGCACCTGCCCCACAACTGAATTACCTGAATAAATCCGGCTATGGCCCAACGTTTTAGCCTGTGCATCCTCCCTCTACTTACCTCTCAAGCTGATGTTGTCTTGATTGTCTTACAGCACCTGTTCGCCCTTAGAAACGCCCCAAACGCCTCCCCACCTTTACGGTTTACATTTACCTGCATTTGTTATGTGATCCTGTTACGTGATTTTTTCGAGCTGTCTCGCAAAACAGGATCCTGCATGCGCTTTTACCAGGCCGATCCCCGCCTTGAAAACTACTGGCGCGGCGTTATCCTTTTTGGCAAAAATGTCGCCTCCTATAAATTTGCCTTTGCCCATGCGCTGTACGACCTGAAGCAGCCGGACAACGACCTGATTACGCTGGAAGCGCTGGCCGTGCCTTTTGTGCGGCATTTATGCGCCCACCTGCGTCATGCGCCAAAGCAGATCACCAGCAAAAGCAGCGAGTTTCTGGAGGCATGCAGACAATTCAACGCAGGCGAAATCAGCGAAGAACAGTTAATTGCCATTACCGTTAAGCGCGGGTTCGCTAACGTCATCGATGCTTTTCATAATGTGAATCACGCCGAGATCGACAAACGCTTTTTTATGGATGAACGGCGAAGCCATAAAGGCATCCGGCTGACGGAGAACTTTTATCAGCTGACGGAAAACGAACAGTTTGCCAGTCTGAAAGCGGAAACGGATGCCAGATGGCGGCTGGTAGAAGAAGCCTGGGCGATGAACGTTTCACGTAACCTGATTGCGGTTGATTATGACGATAATGACAAGATGCTTTTCAGCCGTCAGAGCGGTCGCCGCGTCACCATTACCAGCTGCCGCAGCAGCCTGAATGGCTACCAGAAAGGCCGGTGTTTTTACTGCTTCCGTGCCATTGGCGTGACGGGTGGCCAAGAGAACCTGGCGGATGTCGATCACTTTCTGCCGCTGATGCTCAGCGAGCAAATCGGCAACCTCAACGGCGTCTGGAATCTGGTGCTGGCCTGCCAGAACTGTAATCGCGGCGCCCAGGGTAAGTTTGCGCGTATCCCTTCGATAAGACTTTTGCAGCGACTGCATGATCGAAACGAATACTTTATTAACAGTCATCTGCCACTGCGGGAGACGTTAATCCGCCAGACCGGCGCAACGCCGCTGCTGCGGCACAGCTTCCTGCAAAACAGCTGGGATACGGCAAAATTTTCTCTGCTCCACGAGTGGCAGCCAGCGGCACAGGGAGACAGCCTGTTTTGAACAACGAAGATTATTACCGGCAGAACGCTCAGCGGTTTTTTACCGATACGGCAAGCGTGGATATGTCTGCGCTTTACCCGCCTTTTATTGACTGCCTGCCGCCGGGTGCTCGCATTCTCGATGCAGGCTGCGGTTCAGGCCGTGACGTTAAAGCCTTCAGCGAAATGGGTTTTATCGTCGAAGCCTTTGATGCATCGGCGGAGCTGGTTGCGCTGGCCCGCCAGTTATCCGGGAAGCCTGTAGAACAGATGCGCTTTCAGGATGTGGATGCGGTTGAAAGATATGACGGTATCTGGTGCTGCGCCTCGCTGCTGCATGTTTCCAAAGCTGAACTACCCGGCGTCATGACAAAACTGGCCATGGCGCTGAAGCCTGGCGGCGTAGGGTATCTCTCTTTTAAACATGGCCACGGCGAACGGGAAAAGGATGGGCGCAGATTTACGGATATGGATAGGGCTGGGTTACAGAAACTGATCGAGAGGATTAATACTCCCGGCGGCAGCCTCCTGACTAAAAATACGATGGAGATAAAAAGTGAGGCTGGCTCTGAGGACACAGCGGTAAAGAGATTTGCTCTTGAAATAGATAAAATCTGGCAGACCGGTGATGTTCGTATCGGACGCGGCGACGAAGTCTGGCTGAATGCGATTATCAGGAAAAGTTTAATCTTCTAGCTGGCCTGTAAAAGGCCCTGGCTCCTCCCCCACAAACGCAAAAGAGCCAACCTCGCGGTTGGCTCTTTCTTGCATATCACATGCTCAGCATCAGGCATTATCAGTGCCCATCAGCGCCTGTTGTTGTCAGGATGAGCGCCTCAATGCGTATGGTCATGATGCAGCTTGTTTTCGACCTAATCCTTCACTTCGCCGGCTTTATCTTTCACCTTCTCAGTCAGGCTCTCTTTGTGGTCGCGGTTATACGCGCCGGGTGCACGTTGAAACTTCAAGGAAAGTTTTTTTACATATAATCTTAAACAGCTGTCATTTTGGCACGGTCAGGCCCCTCAAAAGATTGCCATGACAGTTACAATATTTTAATGTTAATTCATCAATGGACACGGTTTCCGAGGAAAAGCAATGGACGCAACAATGCTCGCCAGTTCAGTCTTATCGGGCGTAGTTTCAGTACCGATGGATTTTTATCTGGGACTGGAGCGAACCTTTCAGGATTTAAACCTTTCTGATGGCGGCAGAGGCATCCAGTCACGCAATATGCATGACGACGTCCGCGTTGGCCGGGCTGTCTATCAGGCCTTCAGGGACAGAAATAAGATAGCGAAAATCGTTAATATCATCATTGATGATTCGCTGCAGTACCTTCCCGAACCTGCACTGCGTAAGGTTTATGACAAGCTGATAGGCAACGCAACGTCAATGACCAGCCGGACGGCTACGCAACTTACATTGTCTTCTTACCTGGGATCAAAGGTCATCAGTGGTGTCATGCTGTCATTCATTTCCCGCGTGGCACTCCGGGGACTGACCGGTGGCCTGACTGGCGGCGTCATCGCTCAGGGCGTGATTTCCCGCGCCTGTGAAGCCTCCAGACGACTTCAGATACAAAACCCTGGACTGTGGCGAAAACTGCGGATTAACGACTACGACATGCTCTATTTCATGTTCGAAGAACCCCTGCAAAACTTCATCAAAATGGGTGAAATGTTACGTAAAAACCCCTCAGCCTCCAGAGAATTTATTAATGCTATCGAAACTTATTAGACTTCTTCGTAAGCTCATCGCCGAAGTGTCTGGCGGTCTGGTATTAATGGCTATGGTGGTGGGCATTTTTTTGGCAGCCACGCTGAATGAGGGTGCCATGCGCATAATTGCTCCGCTGCTCGTTCTTGTTGTGGGCCTGGTTGTTTACGGCCTGACTTGGCTGATTGCTGAAAAGCCAGACCGCCGTTAACCCTGTGCTGACTAAAGCCCGGACAACAAGCCGCAACCTTAACCGCTCACCTGCCCCCCACACAACGCAAAAGAGCCAACCTCTCGGTTGGCCCCTTCTTGCATCTTGCTTGCTCAGCATCGGGCATCAGCGGTGCCCATTAGCGCCTGTTGTTGTCAGGATAAGCGCCTCAATGCGAGTGGTCGTGTAGCTTGTTCCCGACCCTATCCTTCACTTCGCTGGCTTTCTCACTCACCTTCTCAGTCAGGCTCTCTTTGTGGTCACGGTTATGTGCACCTGGTGACTGCGTGCCTGCTGCGGCGGTCGCAGGTTTTACCCCTGCGGTCGTACCCGGCAGTTCGCGCTCCAGACCACCTCGTGCATGGTCGATATCCACTTCCTGACGACGTACCGTGTCGTTAATGGTCTCGGTATGATCGCTGCCGTCGGTACGCACCACCACTTCTTCTTTCACGTGGGTCGTTTTGTTGATTACCGGCTGCTCATGGGTCTCAGCGACCTCGACAGTTTTCTCGGACCAGTCCACTTCACCAGCCAGCGCGGGTTCATTCACCGAACGGCGGAAGATGTCAGCGTGCTGCTCATGCAGCGAAATATCTTCAGATACGGTATCGGTCACGGTATAGCGGCGAACACGAGTAGAGCCTTCACTCACCAGACGTTTACCCACTTCAACCTGCTCTTCGGCAAGACGCAGAATGTCAGCTTCGCTCTCATCACCGGTCAGTGAGGTGCGTCGTGGTTCAACCTGGCGGTCGTTGGTCTCACCGGCAAACTGCTTACCTGCCGTCGTCGGGTTGATGCCCGGCGCGGTGGTGCCATTCTCAACCGAGCTTTGCATACGTGACGGAACGTCCACCGAGTCATGAGAATGGAGAATGGTCATGGCGCGAGCCAGCTTCTCCTCCTCAGTACGGATAGTCAGCACTACGCCGCCCTTGTCCATCGCTCTGGTGTAAACATCGGCCTGCTCTTTATCAACGGAGTGACCAAACAGACGCTGCCAGATGCTCGGATGGCGGATAGAGTGTCCTTCCTCCTGCAAACGTTCTCCACTGATAAGACTGATGTCCCGATCAGAAA
>Ga0308167_1002893_pt1 | contig 14813 bp, 27 predicted proteins | sample PhyCR1_2_FD_202138 | JGI IMG/M metagenome (GOLD analysis project Ga0308167, IMG submission 202138) | Phyllosphere microbial communities from UC Gill Tract Community Farm, Albany, California, United States - DLSLRC.R1 | ecosystem: Host-associated > Plants > Phyllosphere > Unclassified | place... | reverse complement strand
CAGGCGATTGTCCAGCTAGAGAGCGGTAAGACTAAAAGACCAAGATATCTGCCTGAACTAGCTAAGGCGTTAAATTGCGACATCCAATGGCTTCTGGATGGAACAGGGGCAACCTTAGACAGCAATGTGTCTAACCCAAGAGACCATAAGCCGACTGCGCGCTACCCCGTTTTAAGCAAGGTTCAGGCTGGCGCATGGGATGAAGCCTGCGAACCCTACACGATAAAGGATGTCGACATGTGGCTTGAATCTGACGCTCATACCCAGGGAGATGCTTTCTGGCTGCAGGTAGAAGGTGATTCGATGACGGCTCCTATTGGCTTGAGCATACCAGCAGGAACCTACGTTCTGTTCGATACAGGACGTGAAGCAGTGAATGGAAGCCTGGTTGTGGCTAAACTGACTGACGATAACGAAGCTACGTTCAAGAAGCTCATCATCGACGGCAGCCAGAAGTACCTTAAGGGGCTAAACCCTCAGTGGCCTATGGTGCCAGTCAACGGCAACTGTAAGGTGCTAGGCGTGGCGATCGAGACGAAGATGCGGCTGGTTTAAGGTCCAGTGGCCGGAAGAGACATTTGAGTAAAAGCCCGGTTTATTGTGCTGTCATTCATGAATCATCAGCACGTAATACTATCTTTCATTGATGGCGGCAAAGTTCGTTACAATATACTATATGCAACGTGGTGTACTTGGGGTAATATAATACCTGTACATCCATACAGGTCGCTCTGAAGGTTTCATCTTTTGGAGATGACTTTTCTCATCCAAATTTTACCGAAGGAGGCTCAGATGGCATATCAAACTATTGCTGTTGCTAACGCCTTCATTGAGAAGGCTCAAGCAGGCCAGCTCCCTGACCTAACCCCAATGAAGCTGCAAAAGTTGGTTTTCTATGCTCAATCATGGCATTTGAAAATTTATAGCGAACCATTGGTTGATGACTTCTTTTCCAAATGGCCTTACGGCCCTGTGATCCCTTCGCTTTATCATGAAGTTAAGAGGTATGGCTCTAACCCAATCACCAACCTGATTGGGAATCTGGACTGGAAGCGCGAGTCTATGGCTATAGTCACACCAACCATTCCAGCCAGCGATACTAAAACCCGGGCTCTGATTGATAAAATTACTGAGGTCTATGGGCCATTACGCGGCACTCAGCTATCATACTTGACGCATTTACCTGGCACGGCATGGAGCCTGACTGAGAAAGAAGGTGCGGTTATCTCTAATGATCTAATGGCGCAGACAATCAAATAAATGTCACTTTCATTGGATCAGATTGGCAAGGATGCCCCAGATAAAACATCGACCCCAGACTGGGAGGTGCCTACTGGCGCTCCTCAGACACCAGAGCCCTCTGCTCAAAAGCACCCCGACGAGCGAGAGCAGGATGTCGCAGACAGGATTGCCAATCGTGAGCTAAGAGAAAGATTTGCCGAAAAAGCTTACAAAGTTGCTAAGTGGGGCCTCTACGGATGGGGCTGCGTGCTTTCAATCTCCGTCATTGGCAATGTTTTGCAGGTTAAAACTTTTTCCGATGAAGTTCTAATAGCTATTACCAGCGCGACCACATTGAACCTTTTCGCTGCATTTCTGGGTGTAATAAGAGGGCTTTTCCCTCACAAGAATTCTCAATAACCCGGCCACCGCGCCGGGTTTTTCAAGCCTGCAACATAGATAGCCCGCCACTGAGCGGGCTTTTTTGTGCCTGCTAAACCTCGCAATCAAGCCTCCTAGTGGCTAAAGTTTCTGCATTAATTGACGATGATCTGATTGAGCACCAGAGATGCTCAAGTACTTCTCTTTTGAATGCAATGTAACGATTTGCCCGCGTTCTGCGGGCTTTTTTTCATGACAAATTGAGAGTGAAATTTTTTACCGCTTACGCTTGTCATCTATGCGATAAGCCCTACCCTTTAGCCTGTTGTGAGAAAGCTGGCGCTCCTACCGCCAAGTGATGTGATGCACGGTTGGCTTGCCATGCATCATGTTCACAACATTAGAAGCCACTTAAGAGTTTCATAATCTTCACCGCGATTTATGCCTGCTACCCGCCTCGGGTGCAGGTATTTTTTTACCCAAAATACACATCGTGCTTTCTCTAAAATATTGTTTATTCCGTCACTATTAATCACCGCCTGAAGCTGTATTGAGTGCCTGTCAGCCGAAGCTGACGCTACGATTCTCCTTTCTTGTCACAATTCATGCCTGCGTAACGCGGGCTTTTTTGTGCCTGCAGATCCCACTTCGCAAAAATAAATCACTTTTAAAAACAAAGCATTTTGTATTTCTCGCCCTTAATTACAATATTTATTGTTTACATCATACAAACTTTATTGTAATTTTATCCCATCAGCAGGACGCAGTAACCAACAGGATGTTGGGTCGCTCTTTAACATTGATGGGGTTTGTCTCCGCCGAAATGCGGGGGACCAAGAAGATTATTTATGCGGACCCTTTGGTCTGCATAACTGGCCAACTTGGAGGATATGCATGACAGACAAGGTGAATAGAATTCCGCTCCCAAGTCAGCAATCACTTCTAAGCGAATTTAGATACGAAGCAGATACAGGCTTGCTGTGGTGGAGGACAAAGAAGGGGTGCAGAAAGATGAACAAGAGCTGCGGCACTCTGCACTACAACGGTTACCTGTACGTTCGGTTAGATAGCAGGCTTTACACGCTGCACAGAATTATATGGAAGATGGTTACCGGTAGGGAGCCTGACCATTTAGATCACGTCAATGGATGCAGAATTGACAATCGACTGAGCAATCTCAGGGAAGTGTCTCGCAATCAAAATAATCGCAGCATCGGCTTAACAAAGGCAAATAGCAGCGGTTATGTCGGCGTTAGATTTTCGGAAAAGCATAAGTGTTGGACTACCCACATAACTATCGAAAGAAAGAGGGTTTACCTCGGTAGTTTCAAGGATAAAAAGCAAGCCGTTGAGGCATATAACACGAAGGCCATAGAGTTGCATGGTCATTTTGCTATGCGCAAGGTTCAGCACAACATCCAGATGTTAGCGAAGGAATTCGGAGGTACATATGACAATCGTAATGACCATTCTGGCCTCTGATAACGCCAGAAATCGCCGCAGGGCAAAACGTGCAGCCGAGCGTGAGCAAGTTGCAGGAACTCAGCACATCAGCCGCATCGAGAAGGCTTGCTCCTCTCCTTCTCTGCGTGACAGAAAACAACCAAGACTCAACTTAATTAATACGAAATACCAGAGAGTAACGAACGAAGCTGGGCGTCAGATTCATGCAGTTCAGAAGATGCGCGGTAAATCGATTCCACTGATATAATCAATTCTTTTGATAAATGGAGTTTTATCATGGGATTTGAAGATTTCATTTCAAAAGTATTAGTTGGATCATTATCAGGTTTGATTATTGCTTATTTCACTGCTAGATATGCGCTAGATAGATTTTATCGAGAAAAGTGGTGGGACAAAAGAGCAAGCCTTTATGTTCAACTGGTTGAGTCAATTTATGCAATAAAAAAGGCCTCTATATATTGGTACGAAGAGGAAATATCAAAAAAGTCAGGGTTTTCAGAACGCTCGTTTGAACTTGATGCCGAAGAGATCAAAATTCTTCAAGCGGAGCATGATAAGGCTGTCATTGACCTTATGAGGATATCTGATTTATCACCATTACTGCTAAATGAGCAGTGCAAAATACTAATTGATAATTACTTAGAACAACGGACAAACCTCTACAATCGATTTAATTATGATGCAATTGAAATAGACGATGCAGTTAGTGAAAGCCTAGATAATGTTGTTGCCTTATTAGACTCCATAATGACCGAAGCCAGAAAAGAACTACGCTCGGATCACAAATCATTCAAGGAGCAATTAAAGCCGGGCATTGAGTATCTTAGAGATAAACTTAAAGCTTTAAAAAAATAATTTGACAGAAGCCGAATCAAACCCGCCAAGTGCGGGTTTTTTATTGGCTATCGCAACTCAAAAGACATCGTAACGGCGAGGTAAATCGAATGGCACTTGATCATGGAATTCTCAATACCCCGCTGGAGAAGCGCGGGAACTTCCACAAAGAACTCGATGACCATCTTGCAGCTGAAAAGCGAAAAAGGCATGACGAGCTTTTCGCACGCAAGACAGCATTCAATGATGCTAAATCACAGGCTCAGTATCTTTATTTGAAGATGGATAACAACTTAATCAGGGCTGAGGCGAAGCGACGAGGCATGAAATTATCTGAGTTCAGGGAGGTTCTGAAAGACATCAGGAATTTCAGGCCAAAGCAGGCGCCTGTAGCGTTTGCACCATTCATCAAGGCTGCCTAACCCGCAGCCTTTTTCATATCTGGAGGCACCATGTTAAGCGACGGAAGCTGGTATTTCGGCTGGTTTGTGTTTGGCGTGCTGATGGTGCTGGGTTTTATAGCAGGAGGTTGAAGATGCAAAAGCCAATTGAAGTGACTCAACTCGATATCGCGTTTGGTGGAAAGGCAATGAAGATTCTTCCAGCCTACTCATCAATACCGAGTGAGTTTAAAAAAGATTCCAACAAGTGGAGTCAGCTGGTTAGCAAGTGGTTCTTCGGCGGCCTAAATAAGAGTGAGTGGCCGAAAGCAAAGGATGGCATCAACTGGAACCTGGCAATGCTGAATATCCAGGCGTGTCTTTCATGCTTCGAGCCAAAGCACGAACACAAAATTGCTGGCGCGGCTTACCTCGCTTCGCAGTGGTTTGAGTGACACCGTAAAGCTGTCTGCTTAGACGGCTTTGAGGTGCTACGCACCAACGCTGAAGTTTCAGCAGGATAGATAACCAGAACGTTTCATCCTTATGGGAGCCGCAATGGCTCCCTTCTTTTTGCCCAAAATTCAGGAGAAGGAAATGACTGAGACTACCGATTTAGCAGTGCTGGAGATTAAACCTGAACAGGCTCCGGCACTGTATGTACCCAACGGACTCGAGGCTTACCTTGAGCAGATTCGCCAGCAGGTTAATGAAGTGCCTGACCTTAGCACCGCAAAAGGCCGGGCGCGCGTTGCATCACTGGCGGCACAGGTATCGCGCAGCAAGGTAGCTATCGAAAAGCCTGGTCGCGACTACCTGAAGCGCCTGAAGGAGCTACCTAAAGATGTAGAGGCTGAGCTTCGCCGTTGGGTTACTGAGTGCGACACGTTGCGTGATGAAGTGCGCCGCCCCCTTACCGAGTGGGAAGCGGAGCAGGAGCGCATCGCAGCAGAAAAGGCTGCTGAAGATGAGCGCCTGCGTATTGAAGAAGAAGCGCGACTGCAGGCCATTAAGGATGCAGAGAAGCGAGAAGCCGATCATGAAATGGCATTACTGCTGAACGAGAAGTTCGACCGCGATGCAGCCGAGGCTAAAGCCGAAGCAGAACGCCAGCGCGCCGCACACGAAGAAGAGATTCGCCGTCAGGCCGCTGAGCAGGCTCGCATCGAAGCAGAGCAGGCAGCACAACGTGAGCGAGAAGCAGCAGCCAAACGTGAAGCCGATTTGCAGGCTGCTAAGGAAAATGCTGAGGCCGACGCTAAAGCAGCACAGGAGCGCGCAGAACGCGAAGCCAGAGAGGCACAGCAGCGAGCTGAGAAGCAGGCGCAGGAAGCGCGTGAAAAGGCTGAGCGCGAGAAGCAGGCCGCTATCGAAGCCGAGCAACGAAAAGCCCGTGAAGCAGAAGCCGCCCGACTGGCTGAAGAAAAACGCATTGCTGATGAAGCCGCCGCTCGCGCAGCAAACGAGAAGCATCGCAAAGCGATTGGCACAGACATTGTCACCGCGCTACTGGGCCACACCAGCCTTACTCGTGAGCAGGCCATCGAAGTTCTGGTTGCTCTGAAAGACAACAAAATCCCACATACCGGCATCACTTACTAATACCAACCAACACCAAGGAACCCACGATGAACTATGCCATCGCGGGCGGCGCCATCGTGGGCGCTGCTCAGCTAGACGAATCACTGCTCGACACCATTACCCGCCGCCTCCGCACTGGCTGGCGCAACCTTATCGACAACCTGAATCAGAGAGGCCAGCCATGAAATCACGTTACTTCGCGAAGGCTCAGGAGCTTTCAAGAGAGGCCCACCTGTTTGGCGACGGTGACAAGTGGGCGATGGCAATGCGGTTACTGCGGAGAGCGATGAAATGAGACTTAACAGAACGGCCCGCAATGAGGTACAGGATATTGCCGATAACCTGCCGGAGAGCGAGCTGGAGTTTATCGCCGCTGAAGTCGATGCGCGGATGAACCAGCACAAGACAAACCCGCTAATGCCAGCTCTGTGCGCTTTCCTGACGCGTCATTACGACTACCCGGCCATTGAGATGTTCGATGAAGACGACGAGCAGCACGAAGCCGCTGAGGCGTTTTTGCGGGAGGCAATGGTCCGGGTTGCGCGGCGTGAAGTGGCGATCGAGATTTACAACAGCAAGCACAGTAATCAGGAGGCAGCGTAATGCAGCCAGGCATCTATTACGACATCAGCAACGAGGACTATCACGGCGGCCCGGGCATCAGCAAGTCGCAGCTGGATGATATCGCCATCAACCCAGCCATATTCCAGTGGCGCAAAGGCGCGCCGGAAGATTCAGAGAAAATGGCCGCACTGGATATGGGAACAGCGCTGCACTGCCTGCTGTTGGAGCCTGAAGAATTCGACAAGCGATTTATCATCGCCCCGCCATTCAACCGCCGCACCAATGACGGAAAAGCAGACGAGCAGCGATTTCTTAAGGACTGCGAAAGCTCAGGGATGACGGTAATGGATGCTGAACAGGGCCGAAAGCTTCAGCTGATGCGCGCCAGCGCCCTCGCCCACCCAGCAGCCCGCTGGCTGCTTGAAGCTGAAGGCCATCAGGAAGCATCAATCTACTGGAGCGACGAGCATACCGGCGAGCTCTGTCGTATCCGGCCAGATAAATTCCTGTCAGGTCAGCCTGTCATCGTCGACGTGAAGAAAGTTGCTGATATGTCCCGCTTTACGCGCCACGTCGAAGAATTCCGCTATCACGTTCAGGATGCCTATTACCGCGAAGGCTTCAGTAAGCACTTCGGCGAATACCCACTTTTCGTTTTCATCGCCGTCAGCGAGTCGATTGATTGCGGCCGGTATCCTGTGCGCACCTTCCAGTTGCAGGAAGACGATGTTGCCGTGGGCTACGACCTGTTCCGCCGCAATCTTGAGACCTATCACGAATGCATGCTGTCCGGTAACTGGGGCGGCATTGAAGAAATCACACGCCCTGACTGGGCTAAGAGAAAGGATTACGCATGAGCAAAGACATCATCACCGCGCCGGTCAATGAGGCTGACACTAAAGCAGCCATCTTCAGCCCGACCGGATTGCAGAAGCTGCAGGCGTTTGCTGAAGTCATGGCGCAGGGTAAAGCAACGGTTCCTGCTCACCTGTCCGGCAAGCCTGCTGACTGTCTGGCTATCGCACTACAAGCCGCGCAGTGGGGAATGAACCCATACGCAGTGGCGCAGAAAACGCATCTGGTAAACGGCGCGCTGGGTTATGAGGCTCAACTGGTCAATGCGGTAATCACCAGCTCTACCGCCGTTCAGGGACGTTTCAAGTACGAATACGGCGGCGACTGGGAAAAGTTTAAGCCAGGTGTAGCCAACGCTTCGAATGAACGCGGCTTGTCTGTGCGCGTTGGTGCAGTGCTGAAGGGTGAAACGGAAATCACCTGGGGTGAGCCGCTTTATATGGAATACGTTACCACGCGCAACTCCCCTCTCTGGAAGACAGCGCCAAAGCAGCAGTTGGCGTATTTGGCAGTTAAATACTGGGCGCGCCTTTATTGCCCTGATGTGATTCTCGGTGTTTATACACCAGATGAATTCGAACCAGCGCAGCGCGCGGAACGCGACGTTACACCGGCACGCAGCCGCGCTGACCTGAACAACCTGATTAACAGCAAGCCTGAAGCGCAGCAGCCTGAGCGCGAAATTAACCCGGCGACAAATACCAGTGCGGCAGCGCGCACGCCGGATGAGCTGCTTGCCGATTTCACCGAAGCGTCTGCCAATGCCGATTCCGTTTCAAGCCTCGATCGCTTCTACAAGTACGCAGCACGCATGCTGGCAAGCGAGGCTGAAACGCTCGAAAAGGCCACTGATGTTTATCTGCTTCGCAAAGCAGAAATCGAAGAGACGCTTAGCTAAACACAGGAGAGCATGTGCAATCACCTGAATACCGGCGTCGCGGCAATCAGTTAACTCTTGGCCGCCGCTGGTCACCCGATGAAATAGGCCTTCTTAAAGAACTCGCAGCAACCATCCCACCCAAACTTATAGCCCGGCGACTCAACCGATCTTACGAGTCCGTTCGCCAGCGAGCCAGTCGCAGCCGGATACGGTTTCTGGAGGAGCGCAGCAAAGCTAACGATGGCACTAACCAAATTTATGACACAAAATTACTGTATGCATAAACAGTACTTGGCTTTTAAATTTCTTTGCTCACGCGTAATGTATCTATGTAAGGCAAGAACATAACCTACTGAAGATAAATGATTTAAATTGCTTTAGACCAGTAGGATTCAAATTCGTAATTTCACCAAAAAGGAATCTACTATGGCTGACACAACTCAATTAGCACAACAGGCTATCGATAGCGTAAACCAGCTGAAGGAAATGGCTGATCAGGCGATTCAAAACCAGACGGCGTACGACGAGCTGAGTGAGGAAAACGGACGTCTCAATTCAGAGGTAGATTTACTGAAAGAAAATCTTTCGGACCTGAGTGAGGTTTTCCATCAGAAAGTCATCGAAGAAGACGATTACCTCAGTTACGCAGAGGACATGCTGAAAGATATCAGCAACATGATCGACAATGGTGAGCTTAGCCCTCTTTCGATTGAAAAAGCAGAAACGCTACGCATGACTCTGTGGGTGGTGGCATCCATTCGAACCAGCAATCATAATAACGATCCCCGGCGTCCGGGCGATTCGCCTAAGCGGACGCTGCGTCAGGTTGCCGGGTACGATGATTAATCTGATTAAAACCTTGAAGCCGCCTACGGGCGGTTTTTTGTTGCCTGCTATCTTACTATTTTCGCCGCAGCATTGAGCCTGACAGCGGCATTAGGGGTAAGAGAATGAGTGAAGTTGTGATTTATAAAAGCCCGCATCTTAGCTAAGAAAGATATTATGTCCGACCGGATTATTTCAATGAGCTCAAAGTACAGAGTGACACGCTGTAGGCGGCGATCTTGCCAATCATTAAGCGCGTGGAGAGTGAATAATGGTCACATTCAAGCCTGGCTCCTGCCATATGCCTTCTTTACGTGTATCAGCTCAGCAAGCGTTATCACTGGGCGTAAAAGTAACTGGAGACTTCCAGCAACAAACAACCATGTACCATCAGTCATTAGTGAGTCGTAAAAGAAAAAAATGCTCCCAATTAAAAACCATACAGCTATCAGTAAATCGTTCAGAGCACCCAGAGCGCGATATCTGCGCTCAATTACGATGTGATCTGCGCCAAAGTGAATTACAGCTTCATGTTTTCTCTTTGAATCTTCCATGCTCATGAGGGGTCGATCTCCTTAATCATTTCTTTACCTTGGTTGTGGATGTTGCCGACCTTGCTGGTCACTGGGTGCCAAGAGAAGTCTTTTTCTGGGAGAGCGGCTTCGTGTGCGATTTCCTGAGCGCGTTCGGGACTGGTTTCAGAACTAAGCCACTCCCGAACTGCGTCAGGGGTGAGTACCAGTGGTCGACGGTCATGGATATCAACCATGCCTTTGTTACTTTCAGCAGTGACAATGACAAAGCCTTCATGTCCATGATCTTTGTCGTAAGGCGATTTGCCGATGGCAGCAAAGAACAATGGGTGCTTTTTCTTATGGTAGATGAAGTAGGGTTGCTTCTTGTCACCGCCCTTCTTCCATTCAAACCAGCCATCTGCAGGCACGATTGCACGCCCGTGCTCCCATAGAGGCTTAAACATACGTCCACTGGCAGCAGTTTCGCCGCGAGCGTTGATGAGTGGCTGCTTGTTCCACCATTCAGGGCCATAGCCCCAGTAAACAGGGTCAAGGTGCAATTCATCCTCACGTTCGTTAAGCAGCAAAACCTTTGTACCGGGAGCCACGTTAAAGCGCCCTATCGGCTCAGGGTCATAGATAATTTCATCAGGCTTCACGCCGAGGGTTTCGAAATATTCATCTCTGCTGCTGTACTGCGCAAAACGTCCACACATAAACACCTCCTGCTTTAAGGATAGCGCTATATACTCGCTTAAGGAGGACATCCCGATGTCACACAACTTAGCAGCACGTAGCCGTGAAGAGCGCGACAGGATTAACGTGGATTTAGCCGCGTCAGGAGTCGCCTACAAAGAGCGTATGAATCAGCCTGTTATCGCCATGGAGGTTGAGTCACAGCAGCCCGAAGCAATGAGGGTGTATTTCAGGGAAAGATTGCAGCATTACAGGAACGTTGCTCTCCAGTTTCCGCGTGGCACGGACCCGGTTTATTTTAAGGAGGAAGGTAAGTGATAGTCCTTTTCATCCCATCCCTCATCAGCCTGCTGGTTTCTAAAGCCGAAGAGAAAGGCTCTCCTTTGACTGAAGAGGAGGTGTTGGCTATTCGTGATAATGCCACGGCTATTGTCACGGATGCTCAAGGCGTCTTAGCGGTAGCTGAGCGGCGTGGGTATCAGGATATTGATCCAGAATATTGCTGGGAGGAATGGCTGGACTTTAATAAGCAGGATTAAGGTCACCACATAGGGCCGATGAGGTTTCCACGAGGATCGGACCCGGTTTATTTCAAAGAGGAGAATTGATGGCTGCCCACTTTAAACCAAAGAAGTGCCCGGAATGCGGCTCAGCGAAGATAATCAAGGACAGGGTTATCGGGCAGCATACCGGCGACTGGAAGTGTGTTGATTGCATGAAGGTATTCAGTAAGTTCGAAACTGAAGACTGGCAAAGACGATAAGATTTCCGCGTCCATCGGGTCCGGTTTATTAGAAGGAGGATGCTAAGTGACAGAGGACTATTTGATTTTCGGTGCAGGTTATAACGGTGAATTGAGGGAATTTGATGAATGCCTGGATGAGATTGAAATCATTACAAAGCCCTCGATGTTCGCTAATCAATCCATCGTCCACCCGGCAAAGCCGCTGGAGTTTATAAGGCTACGTGTTAACACGTTGAGTGTAGACGGTCACAGATACAACGTTGCTTCGTCAGGAATACCTGGTGATGAGGAGCTGAGGATTGCTGTCATGAGAGAGCGTCCGAGACCGGTTCCCGCAAGATAGTACTTGCAGACATGCCGCCCATTGAGGCGGTTTTTTTACGCCCAAATTTCGGAGTGACCACTATGCGTATTGAAATCGGTGACAAATATCTGGTCACAGCAGACCAGTACAACTACATCCTTCAGGAGAAGAAGGTTGCCAAAGAGGGTAAGAATGTCGGCAACGAATATCTGCAAACTGTCGGCTACTTCACCCGCATCAGCCAGCTTGTGACAACTCTGATTCAGCTTGAGGCGCGCCAGTCTGACGTCGCCAGCCTGTCGGAAATGGATGCGTTGATTAAGGCAGTGGGCAGCCAGCGTGAAGCAGCATTTAAAGCTGAAGTGGTGGAGGTGTGACATGCACAACGCAGATATTTTGGATGACGCTGCAGAGCTTGAGCAGCAGATGATCGAGATTGCCCTGGCTAACCGCAAACACCCGGAAATGGTATTTACCGGTGCCTGCTATTACTGCGAAGATGCTGTGCCGGCAGGATGCTTCTGTTCGGCTGAATGCAGGGAAGACTACGAGCTCATTGAGCGCGCTAAGCAGCATCGCAGGGTGGCGTGACTCCGATAGCAGAGAATGCGCTAAGGGCTGTAGCGCGTAAGTGCAGGAGCGAAATCATCAAAGTCATAGACGGCAGGCCCAAGAAAGAACACGACCACATCATCACCACCCTTCTCGACAAACACGCCAAATCAATCACCGCCCTGCCGCCTGATACCTTTCCAGCAAATCTATGGCTGAGCTATTACGTGCGGCAGGTGGATAAGGAGCTACGCCAATGAAAGTTACCCAGAGCACCATTCAGCAACTGGTTATCACCGGCGCTGACAGGCTCGACCCGGTTAAAGTAATGATTGAAAACCTTCGCCCCGGCGCTGGCAACATCACAATTACCTGCTTCGGTAAATCATGGACGTCATACTGGGGTTCAATGTCTGACCGCACCATTCAGGAGTTCTTCTTAGACTGCAACGATTCCTATTTGATTAACTGCCTTGATCGGGGAATAAACAGCGTTCTGGATGGCACAGACAACGACGCCAATATTGATTTTGTTAAGGGCCGTATTTGCAGGCTTCGCCGAGATGGAGATATATCTGAGCAGGAAGCTCGTGAGTATTGGGATGAAGCAGAGGGATGTGAAAACGTCAAAATGTTCAGCTGCGACTATAGCTATCGCTCACCTTTACTGACGCTGCTGGGTGATGAGCCATGGTACGCAGGATGGCCAACTGTTCCTAACCCTGACTACGAATACCTGAAGCGCATCGTGCAAACTGTCCGAGAAGCCATAAAGCAAACCTTAGCCGTACCCGTCTAATTACCCACCCACCCTATTCACTATCGCGCTCTGCGTGAGGAGTTGTTATGTCTGAAGTAAGCATATTGGATATGTGCTGCGGCTCGCGCATGTTCTGGATGGATAAGCAGGATGGCCGCGCGGTGTTCACTGACCGACGCGCCGAGCAGCATGTTTTATGTGACGGGCGCACATTGCAGATCAGCCCGGATATAATCGCTGATTTTCGCGCGCTACCGTTCTCCGACAACACATTCGCTCAGGTTGTGTTTGATCCGCCTCATCTGCAGCACGCAGGTGAAAACAGCTGGATGCGTAAGAAATACGGCGCTCTGGATAAAACAACGTGGCCAGACGATATACGTGCCGGCTTTGTGGAGGCGTTCAGGGTGTTGCGGCCACACGGCACGTTGATCTTTAAATGGAACGAGACACAGATTCCTGTCAGCAAAGTGATCGCACTTACCGACCACAAACCAACCATTTGGCAGCGTACTGGCAAAGGTGACAAGACGCACTGGATTCTCTTCCTCAAGCCAGCAATATGAACACCATCCCCTACATCTCCCCCGGCGAGTTCACTCTGTGGCTCGTCGTTTTTATTTGCATCGTGCTGGTCTGGAACTGACCGTATAAGGAGTAGAGACCGCTCCGAATGAAAACTTGCGTTAGTTTGCGAACTAGTTCTGTTAAAAAGTGCAGGAGAAATTATGGCTAAGCTAATGAACCTTCAGGAGTGGGCGTCGGCAACATATTCGCAGCCGCCCTCTTTATCCACCCTGCGCCGATGGGTCAGGGAGGGCAGGATTTACCCTTGCCCGGAGCTTCACGGAAAAGAATACAAACTAGAACCTGATTCGGTATACGTAGACCCGCGCAAGAAGATGATGAAGCGCCGGCCGGAATACGTAGCGCCGCCGAAAAAGGGATCGCTGATGGAGAAACTGAAACATGTCGAACAGGCCAAAGCGGTACGACGCTAATCTGCCAAGGAACCTGACGTATCGTAAAACGAAGCAGATTTACTCCTGGCGAAATCCTGTGACCGGTCAGGAGATTTCACTGGGTAAGATACCCCGCAAGGATGCGGTAGCCCAGGCTATAGAAGCGAACAGCTACATTGAACAAAACTACCTACCATCCGCCCTTCTCGATCGGCTTAAAGAGACGCCTGATTTCACAGTGAGTAAATGGCTTGAGCGGTACGACGTCATCCTGGGGCGACGCAGTCTGAAGCCAAGCACCATGAAGATACGTTGTAATCAGCTGCTAACCATTCAGGCTGAGTTTGGTCGAATGCCTATTACCGCGATTAGTACGCGTGATATTGCAGTTTTCCTTGAATCATATGTTCAATGTGGGAAGCACAGCATGGCGGTTGCATTGCGATCGCTGCTGATGGATGTTTTCCGCGAGGCTGTTGTTGAAGGCATTATCGACAGGAATCCCGTAGAGCCAACCAGAACCCCATCACCTGAAGTCAGGCGCGAGCGCTTATCACTTGAGCAATTTCTGGCTATCCGCAAGGCTGCTGAAAGCATGGGAGGTTGGCTACAAAATGCGATGAACATCGGCCTGCTCACCGGACAGCGCCGGGAGGATGTAACGCGCATGACCTTCAGCGCGATCAGAGATGGGCGGCTTTTTGTGACGCAAAGCAAGACTGGTCATAAGCTGGCGATGCCACTGGATTTAAAGCTGAAAGAACTGGGAATGTCATTGGAGGAGATCGTAGAGGAGTGCCGGAAGGATAACCCATCAGATAGCTTGATTTATTCTGCAGTCCGTCGCGGGGGCAGAAAACCGGGGCCAGTTTCACCAGATGCACTCACAGGCGCTTTTGCAGAGGCTCGTGAAATTAGCGGGATTAGGTTTGGCCCTAACCCACCCACATTTCATGAAATCAGAAGTCTTGCCAGCAGACTGTATGAAGTGGAAAATGGAGAGGATTTTGCGCAAAGATTACTCGGCCATAAAAACCTTTCTATGACTAAAAAGTATCTCGATTCACGCGGTCAGGAATATGTGATGGTATAGGTTGAATATGGTGATTTCGGGATATTTTCGGGAAATTTCGTAACCACCGCCAAAAACACTATATTAATCATAACACTAAAAAAAGACCGAATACGATTCCTATATTCGGTCCAGGGAAATGGCTCTCAAGGAGCCGTGCGCTAAAAGTTGGCATTTATGAAGGCGGTGTCGCCTTGCCATTTAAGATTAGAACAGCGCGGT
>Ga0308167_1002890_pt1 | contig 14825 bp, 10 predicted proteins | sample PhyCR1_2_FD_202138 | JGI IMG/M metagenome (GOLD analysis project Ga0308167, IMG submission 202138) | Phyllosphere microbial communities from UC Gill Tract Community Farm, Albany, California, United States - DLSLRC.R1 | ecosystem: Host-associated > Plants > Phyllosphere > Unclassified | place... | reverse complement strand
TGCCTTGTTGTAGTCAGCCCAGTTGGTGATTTTGAACGTTTTTTTGCCACGTGATACCGCTACAGGATCAGGAGTGTGGTGATCTGATCCTAACTAGGGCCAAAAGTTCGATTTATTCAACAAAGCCTCTTGATTTTTATCTCTTACCCCTCAGAAACACTAAGTGGCCTACCGTTTTCTTGGGGAGACCCTCAACAATATTAAGCGCTAAATGCCTGACCGCGTCCGGCATCAATATCAAATGGCCAGCCAGGAGCGTGAAAGTGTTATCACGTAGCATCGCTGAACGGTGAATATAGCCAATTTGGCTCGTCACGCCACCAACCATGCCCTGATGCAGCGAATATTCCAGCGGTTTTTATGCCATTAATCATTTTGTTTTCTTCAGAAAACAACTGGCTTTAGATAATGCAAGCTGGCAGTCACATCACTAAGACTGGCTTCCACATTACGCGGGCCCCTTTCCTGCTGAATAGTGATCCAGCTCCTGTAATGGTGCAGGCGTAAAAACTTGTGTAATTGCGGGTAGTCAATTACGCCGCTACAGAGCGGGCACATGTTCCGGATTACCAAAATCAATAATCACAAGATAGGGAACTACTCGATTATCAGCATGCATTTTCTTAGCACAAAGGAGGCATTGAGATTGCGGCAGATTATAATGTGTTAGCTTAATCATAACCGGAGATTTATTTCACTGACGGAGTCGTCAAAAATGGGGCTGGCAACCAGTGAGAGCAGATGCTGATTCAGCGCGCCCCCTCAGTTCATCAGCCTGTACTGGTAAATAGTCCCATGGCCCCAGTTCAATACTTTTATAGCCTACTCGCGCCGTCTCATGCAGAAACTTTTGCCAAGAAAGTAGCCAGGGATTTTCAGGGTAATCTACACACTTGCTGCAAAGTGCGTTAGCGATCAGTATAGTCATAAGTTTTTTTATCAGGTTGGACACCACGGGAAGTGTCTTCGCTGCTCGCTAGGGCGAAGTGGTTGAGTACAAGCTTTTCCATCTTTTCCAACGCGACGCCTCTGGTTTCGGGCAGGTACTTGCGTACAAACCACCATGAAATCAGGCAACAGACTGCAAAAATGAGGAGTGGGAAACCGCCACCAAAGTGGGCCGTGAGCCAGAGGTTCTCGTTCATCATTGGGAAACTTTGACTAATCAAGAAATTAGCGATCCACATAGCGCCGATTGAGAATCCCATCCCTACCGCCCGCAGTCGGTTTGGGAATATTTCACCGATGACGGTCCAGACAACCTGCGCCCAGGTTGCGCCAAATATCAGCATGAAACCAAATAGGCCGATGACTGAGGCTAAGCCTTTAACGCCGCTATAGAACGCGATGAAGGTGAAGATGAGGCAGACTGCGGCCCCCCACGAGCCTACTGACAGTAGCAGAGTTCGTCCGACTCGATCGATCAAGATCATCCCCACCATCACGCCGATAAACTGCATTACAGCCAACCAAATGGTCATAAACATTGCATTTTCCATATTGCCGGTCACGTTTCTGAGAAGGGAAGGTCCAAAGTACTGGATGACATTGATGCCGGTCAGCTGATTGAACAGCGCCAAGCTAACACCGATTACAAGGAAAATTAGCGTGCGTTTATCAAATCGAGGACGTTCTTTCATCTGTGGAGGGTGAAGCTCAGATCGCAGAGAAAATTTAATCTCCTGCAGCACATTTTCTGCATGCGTTGCAGATGAAATGCGGGTTAAGGTATTCAGTGCCCGATCGTCGTGTCCGGCCATAACGTTCCAGCGCGGCGATTCTGGAATAAAACTGATAAAGATAAAAAACAGGAGGCACGGGACGAACGCTGAACCCAGCATCCAGCGCCATCCGGCTTCATTTAGCCACTCAGGCGTTGCATCTTTAACGATAAGATAGTTGGTCACTAGCACCAGTACTTGGCCGCCCACACAGCAAATCATGTGCATGGTCATCGCGCGCCCTCGATAATCTTTCGGTGCCACCTCTGTAATGTAAACTGGCGATACTACTGAGGCCATGCCGATGCCCAGTCCGCCGATCATACGAGACAGTACAAAAATTTTAAAATCAGGTGCCAGCGCAGTGCCTGCGACAGAGGCAACGAAGAGCAGCGCTGTCACCAGCAACGTTTTTTTTCGTCCATAACGATCGGCAATATGTCCGGCAATCAGGCAGCCGATAACGCATCCGATAATTACATTCGAGACTGCCCAGCCGGTTTCAGCAGGCGTCAGTTGAAAGTGTTGACTCAGCGGCTCTATGGCACCTGAAATAACCGATGAGTCGTAGCCAAGCAAGAGACCGCCCAGCGCAGCGACACAGCAAATAGACATTACATAAGTGATATTATGGCGCGGTAGTAAAGCTGGCATAATTTTCCCCTGCAGTATGTTGTGCAGACAGTATCAAACAAAACTTTCACTTATGGCAATAACGGAATTTTCATTCCGTGGCGTCTATCATTATTTTACTGCATAAAATAATGAATTTTTATCAAAAACAGATAGTTAATGCATCACGATGCTTTAATTTCCCTGCATTCGATTAGCACTGCACCATGGGCACTATTTTGCAGTGGAGTCAGTGAAAGCAGATTGGAATTCACGAATTGGCAAGCTCTGCCGCATGTGTTCTGAATATTCCGCTGACAAAATACCTGCCGCTGTAATAAAAAATTAGTTAAACCGGTTGAGAAATTAATTATTTGTATAAATTTCTTATAAATTGTTCCTTTTCTCATGAAAATTGCATTTAGACAGTTAATCACAGGCGATCTTGCCCGGCTCTATGGTCGAGACGCTGCAGGCAAAAAAGTCAGCAACCAGACCTGATGCACTAAGATCGGCTAAACGCTGTGCCGGAACAGGCTGGCTGAAGAGGTAGCCCTGTCCGAAATCGCAGTCTCGTTTTCGGAGCCATTCAAGTGTGGCTGCATCTTCAATACCCTCAGCCGTCACCGTCACTCCCAGCTCCTTACAAAGCAGTAGCAGAGTCTCAACCACCTTTGCCTTTTGAGAGCTGCTTATCAAGTCAGAGATAAACGAGCGGTCGATTTTGATATGGGTGATACCCAGTCCCAGCAGAACCGACAAATTGGAATAGCCGGTGCCAAAATCGTCAAGCACCACGACGATACCCGACTCTGTCAGGGTGCGGATAGCCCGCCGGGCATCTTCAGAAATCGACATCACCTTCTGTTCGGTAATTTCGAGCTCCAGCCGGACCGGTCCGGCGTGCTGCATGATGCGCAAGAGACACGCGGTAAGCGCCGGCCGAAGTAGCTGCTCCGGTGTGATATTGAGCGACAGGTAAAGTCCCTCCGGCCATCCCGGCGTCAGCAGGACAACGTCTTCCAGCAGCCGGGCGGTTAGTGTGTCCATCAGTTCCAACTTCTCCACTACGGGCAGAAATACGTCCGGGGCAACGGCCCGTCCGGTATCATTTGTCCATTGGGCCAATATCTCAAAGCCTCTGATACAGCCCGTCTTGAGGCAGACCAAGGGCTGCAAAAAAGGCACGATATTATGGTCTCTGACGGCCATGGCAACGTCATTCTGGAGACGCTCTCTGCGGCGGAACCGCTGTTCCAGACCCAGCTTAAAGCAGACTACCGGGTGAGCTGTATCCCGTTTCGCCTCATACATGGCAAGATCGGCCGTCCGCACGATGTCATATCCAGCGCTGCAGGCCGAACTGGCCACCCCCACAGACAGGCTTAGGAACGTTCCCGGGCCGGTACGGACACCAGACGCGCGCCTGAGAAGAGTTTGCGCTGTCTTAATGGCCTCATCCTCATGCGTACCTCCGGAGGTAATGGCGAACTCATCGCCACCGATGCGGAATACATGGGTTTCAGGCCCGTCCAATACAGCCAGAAGTTCGGCCAGGGTGGTTAACACTGCGTCCCCATGCTGATGCCCGTGAAGGTCGTTAATGCTCTTAAAATCGTTAACGTCAATCAGGGTAAGGGTATAGGGTGTCCCGCCAGCATCCAGTTCAGCAAGGCGGGTACTGAACGCCCTGCGGTTACCGGTGCCGGTTAGTTCATCCGTTCCGGCCAGCCGGAGGGCGCTTTTCTCGGCAGCGAGACTTCTGCGGATGAGGCCAGAAATGAGCAGGCCCGGGGTTATCATTGCCAGCCCGGCAAAGACCGAGGAAGTCAGAATAGTCCTCAGCCTCTCACTCGCTTCAAAGCCTGCGTCATAGTTCAGCCCAAGCAAGCCAGAAACATGCTTTTCCAGACCAAACTCCCAGCAGAATGAGAATATAACGATGTTAACCATGTTAATCATGGCTAGCCGAAAAAGCTTCTGGCGCATTCGGAGACTCCCATCAGTGTAGCCAGTGAACATTGTGCTGTTTTGAACAATCCAGACCGGGACGTGCTTTCCACACAATACCTGCCTGCTGCCAGAAATAGCCCGTTATTTATCCTAAAAAGAGTATAAAGCCCTGAATGACTGAAGCCCGTAATGGCCTGCCTGCTGTTGTACGGACACACTGCAATTAGTGCATAAATCGGACAAGCAGTCATTAATTTACATAGTTTGTATCGGCTGTGCGCACTAAAATAACAGCGTGTGGTGCCATGGCATATGCTGATGCAGGCTGACTCACGGGGTAGCAACACGTCGGCTGATATCCGACCAGCTAGTCCGCGCATGTCCGCGTAAGTAACAGGAATTAATGATACTGTATGATAAAAAATACGAAACATAAGTCACCTACGTTCATAGTTAAAATAATGCAGTATCTGATGTGCGTCGTGATCATTGTAAACTTGTAAAACTAAGGAAATGAATGATTTAAATTTTTACGGGTCTAAATAGATTTAAACGATATCATTTTCAACTATCCTAACCCGGAATTTTTCAGATGCCAGCAGGACGGCTTTTTCCTTTCAGAATACGGCACCTTCAAACTATTTTTAGCTAATAACTCTGCTGGATTAATTTTTCGGAACACCTGTTTTTCCAGCCTTATTCAGGGACGTTTGTCGCAACCATTTTCATGATCTGACGTTGCCATCAGGTTTGGATCCATAAGGCATCTTTTTGCCTAGCAGCCAGAGCTAGTCGGCCCTTCTGGTTAGCTTAATAAGGCAGTACGCAATTGCTCAAAAGGACCAGTAGTGTGCTGACACGGGTTCCGTCCTGAGCCAGTAATGCACATTTTAACGAACAAAAAATTGAGCAATTGGCAACACAGCTATCCCTTAATAAACGATGATTACATCACGTTTTTCACCGAGCCAGCAGATAACCGCCTCATTTTAAGCGCTCTGGGCAGGTGCTTTGCAGGTAAACTCCGGCGCCTGGTCAGTTCTTATCGTATCCGGATAGCCGCGAAACAGCGCAATGCTGTCCAGAATACGTGTGACCAGTACACCTGAAATCCCAAAGGCAACAGTGACCGTCAGGCATTCCTTCGTGAAGTCATCCACGCAGGTAAGGCGCATGATCCTGCGACCGATGGGGAGGTCATCCTAACCAGAGACATGTCTTTTCGTTTAAGAAAAAAATATCAGGTTAAGAGGTTATCTCCTTTATTTAAGGATAGTGTTGCGTCGACCCATTTAACTCACAGCTCAGAGCGGACACGAACCTGACTTCAACTGCCTGCGATAGCAAGACACGAAGGTTAATGGCATTACTACTGGCCTCGCCCATTTAAGTGTTCGGGCTGCGTGTGTGATGTTACATTTACATTGTTCTCTGATACATCACGTGCAACACTGAAAAAGTGCTTGCCTGATTTTCAGATATACACCAGACCAGGGCTACACCACATTATTTGATTATTTGAGAGAACGGCTCGCTGATAAAATCATGATCAATCTTTACCGAGATAGCCTGCACTTTCTGCTGCGGCTCTTACCCGGGAGGCTTTGCGTTGCATCAGAAGAAGTGCCGCTTTACGAATGAGGCCTGTGAGGCGATTCGAAGGTACAAAGAGTTCCCTTTTCACATATGCCAGCCTCTGGTGTTTTTTAACGAATGGCCGCATTGAGCTTTCCCATAATTTTAACGCTATGCTTAAGTCATTGCTGGCGTCCTGTAAAGCGCGACCTAATTCGTAGCCGCCTTTTAAACCCGCCGTAACCCCCATCCCTGAATAAAGAGTAAGACACCATGCTGCGTCACCTACCAATACGACCTTTCCTTTAAACCAGTTGGACATGCGGACCTGGTATACCGAGTCAAACAGGCTGTCTTCTGCCCTAGCCAGTTCTCCAAGCGCATGTTCTACAACACCGTTACCTGACAGGCCGTCAAAGCGCTCTTTAAGAACGTGTAGTGGGGGCTTTTTGAACTGTGCAGATACACTCTCTGTCCGGTAGGTGAACAATGCTGTCGGGGATCTGTCAGAAAACGGGAATATCCATAAAGCGCGGCGCGATCCACATACTGTGATGCCATCCTGCATGTCGTACCGAGGAACCTGTTCAGTAAATTCGAAGGCACATATGATCGCGTTCAGAGATTTCAGATAATCTTCGTGTGGACCGAAAACTAAAGACCGGACCTTGGAGCGCAGACCATCAGCTCCTATAACCAGGTTGAAGTTTTCAGAGTAAGTATCACCAGTGACCTGATTTTTTAAACTCACCCAGACGCCGTTTCGCTTATCCGTAATGGCGACCGGTACAGTTGAAAAACGCACTTCAACTTTGTCTTCAATGCCAAGCCACAAACCAGCCTCCACATCCCCTCTCAGAACGCCTTTCGGGCTTCCGGGCTGATCCGCAAAGGCCGGTACCTGGTCACGGTTGCCATGATCGTCCTGATCCCAGTTCCGCCCATGGGCATTACGGGTGTGAATGTTTTCAAAAACCCCCAATTGCTTTGCTGCCTCTTGGCCCTCTGGGAAAAGACCTATAAAATATCCGCCCGTACGTCTTTTGGCAGACCGTTCAATAATAACAGGTGTCCAGCCAGCGGATTGCAGGCTAAGGGCAGTTGCCATTCCTGCTATGCCGAGACCAACTACAAGCGCACGACGATTTGACATAAAATACCCTCCATATTTTGCGACAGCATGTCGTAAAATAGTGTAACACCAGAAACCAGTAAAGGGATACAATTCAATATGCCACGTATCAACGCCAGCAGTCTGGCCGAGCATCAAATACGTTCATGGTCGGCACTTGCACTGGCATTTGACAGTTGCCTTGGAGATAAATCGTACGATTCGATTTCCATAACAGATGTTGCCAGCAGAGCCGGCATGGCCAGAAATACGCTTTACAACTACGCAAAAGATAAATCTGCACTTTTCATGCTGGTAATTAAGCATGCAACAATTTCCCTGATAGCAGACGTTGAGGCGCTTTCCTCCTCACGCCTAGAGCCGCCAGAGAAACTTGCGGGGATTGTCAGGGCCGTTATGAGATGGGTGGCTACCGGTGAGCACCGTGCCCTCATCGCTTATTCACTTGCGCAGCCCTGGGGATCTGATGGAGACAACCCGCTGGGCCAGGGAATCAGGTCAGCCATATGGCAGGCAGTAGCTGAAGGGGTTGAAAGGGGAATTTACAGGAAAGATTTTGGTCTTGCGCTTGAACTTCTCAGCGGAACGGCCAGAGCAGCAGCGGCCCGTATTTTTATCTGTCCTGCTGAAATGGAAGAGATAAGCAGTGAGTCTATTCGACTCTTGGACGCAGGTCTTCAGCCAGACAGCCAAGTCTGATTGGCTGCTAAGCCGAGTAACGAACTTGTGGCAAATTGCAGGGGCCTTGCAGACAAAGCAGGGCTGATTTACCGCAGATTTTCCGCTAAAAGCAGCCTGAAACGAGTGAATGTCCGCCACCCATGCACCCGGCTCCCGTGCATTCTGAATAACGCTGTGGGCGCCGCTAACCAGTAGCCTTCGCAGATATTTATCTTTCCGCTTACTGATCATCCCTAGCAGCTGAATTTTCTCTCCCGTGCCGGATTGTCTCGGGACGATCCCCTCTTAGGGAACAATTTCATGGACATAATGGAAGGCATCCGCATTGCCCATTGAAGATGACCCTGACCCAAAATCCTGCTCTATTCAGAAACAGAATTCCGGCATGATACACACTACCCTGAACGGAGGTGGTGCCGATGAAAAGTCACGATTCACCGAAGAGTAGATTGTCTTTGCCCTGAAGCAGGCCGAAGTGGGCACGCCCGTGCCGGAAGTCTGCCGCAAACTGGGCATCTCCGAAGCCACGTTTTATACTTGGCGCAACGAGTACGGCGGGATTTCCCCTTCTGAACTCAAACATATGCGGCAGCTGGAAGAGGAAAATCTGCGGCTGAAGAGGCTGGTTGCCGATCTGAGCCTCAGCAAGGCTGATGCTACAGGATGTGCTGGCAAAAAAGAGCTGACGCTGGCACGCCTGCGCGAATAGGTCGGGGATTTACAGATCCCTTACGGTGCCAGCGAGAGAACGGTCTGCTTTGCGCTGCGGGTCAGCCGCAGCTCGTTTCGCTATCGTTCTGTGGCTGTCGACGACAGTGCACTGCGGCTGCGTATCCGTGAGATCACAGAAACCCGGGTGCATTGCGGATACCGCTGGGTAGACGTGATGCTCAGGCGGGAAGGCTGGCACGATAACCACAAAAAGATTTAGCGAACAGGGGCTGTCGCGGCGCCTCAAACGGCCACGCCGCAATAAATCCGCACAGCGGCGCCAGCCGCAGCCTCGGGGTCTGTATCCGAACACGTCTGGGGTATGGATTTTGTCTCTGATGCGTTGTTTGACGGACGACGGCTACGCCTGCTGACGGTTATCGATCTGTATATCCGCGAATGCCTGGGGATCTGCGTGGGGCAGAATCTGCGTTCAACAGGAGTGTCAGAAATGCTGAACAGCATAGCGCTAGGGCGTCCGTTACCGCAGTTGCTGAAAACTGATAACTGCTCTGAATTTGCAGGAAAAATGCTGGACAGGTGGGTGTATGAAAGAGGCATCAGGATCGACTTCTCACGGCTGGGAACGCGAACGGATAACACCACAGTGGAGCCCTTTAACGGCAGGCTGCTGTAGGAGTGTCTGAACGAGAACTGGTTCATGTCTCTGGAGAATGCGCGGTGCAAAATCGAGGCCTGGCGCATACACTATAACCAGAGCCGTACCCATTCTGCACTGGGCTGGATGATACCTTCCGAATTTGCCGAAAAATCTGCCGGTTGCCAGAATATGCAGCCAGACCGAAGCCGGTTATTCCCGATAATGAACGGATCACATACGGGGGGCGGGTCATATGAAGACATTACTAACATCGGGGTGTACTAATCAACCGGGAACAGGTCAGACATAGTCTGCATGACTCAACTAGCTAACAGCAGCGGCTATTATCATGCTGGCGCGGAAAAATTTTTTTACTCACTGGGTATTGAAGATATCTACGTAAAAAATTTATGATTCGTTAATCAATATGAATAATGGTATTAACTACTTCAGATGTGATTTTAATTGGTAGTATTGAAGTCTGGCTTATGTAGGCTAAATTCAGAACATTTTGCACATAAAAATTCCGGTTGGAGGCATGTCTATTGCTCGTGCAGAAGAACAACCTGTGCAGGCACTGCTAACTGCTATGATAAAAGTAGGTTGAATGTTTGATTTTGGAATAATCGGCCTAAAAATTTTTTCATAGGCCTAGAGAATATACTGAAAAAAATCACGCGAGGGTTATGTTTTGAATCTGAATGGTGACATAGGAGTACTATGCCAAAAATCCATTACTGAACTGCGAACACAGGATCCAGCCATGGATAAAGTACTTAAAAACTTTGTTCGCCTTGCGGCTTGGTGCCTGAATGTGTCTGATAGCTTCATTTCTTTGCTGGATGATACGCTTCAGTACATAACCGCGACACAGAGTGTTTCCTTCCATGCATCTTCTCTTCAGGACGCTTTGACTAGGTTCATCATAGAACAGTCTGGCACGGTATTTATCACGGATATCTTAGATGATGCACGATTTGCAGACAATCTAACTGCTCAGGGAGAACCATACATTCGTTTTTTTGCCGGGACTGCGTTGCGCACCTCTGAGGGTGTCGTCGTGGGCACTCTTTGTGTTGCTGATACACTTCCGTGCAGGTTTTCTTCAGTCAAACTGAAAATGCTTGAGTTGATTGCATGCTTAGTGATGGAGTTTTTTCAGACATGGAATTCCAGAGATGTCATCAATGATGTCTCTGGAATACCTAACAGTCAAGCGCTCATCAGGGATGTACAGAATCTAGGGGCAAATACCAATGAATCGAAAATGAGGTTGGTAATTGTCGAGTGTATTAGTATTCACAAAATTTACGAGATTGCCCGAACGGTCGGGATGCTCCAGGCTCAAACGCTAATGCGTGAGGTTTGTACATTGTTTCGTCTTAGGCTTAGTCTGGCACGTGGAGAACAATTGTATACAATCGCGCCGGGTTGTTATGCAGTTTTGTCTGAAGAAGACAACGAATTGGACGCGGTCTCTGTCCTGAGCCGGTTACAGGATATCAGTATGAAGATTGAGCATGATATCTACGTAGATCTTACTCCATGCGCCGGAGAGACATGTTTCAACCCATCCAAGATATCTGCACATGAGGGAATACGTCGCGGGGTAAGTGCACTGCATGAAGCTATTTCCTCCAGTTCCGCCTTACGAATTTTTAACGAAAAAACCGATGCGAACCGTAATGCTGAGTTCAGACTAATGCATGATTTGGCTGCGGCGCTACACGGTGATCCCGGGCTTTATATGGTCTACCAGCCTAAATTCTGCCTGAAGAAAGGAACAGTGACCGGATTGGAAGCATTAATACGCTGGTGTCATCCAGTTCATGGTGCACTGTCTCCTGACACATTTTTGCCTGCTATAACTCGTACCCACTTACACAGTGAACTTGCTGACTGGGTTATTCGTGACGTGACGGCGCAGCTTGTAAAATGGCAGGCCGCAGGTTGTGCCGTCCCTGTTTCAATTAACCTAAGTCAGAGTGATCTAACTCGTGAAGGGTTTGCCAATACCTTTTATGAGGAAATAATTCTTGCAGGTCTGACGCCCCAACTTTTTGAAATAGAATGCCTTGAGACAGAAAAAATCATTGAAAATGAATGCGCTATTAGAGTGTTGACAATTCTAAGGGAAAGGGGGTTCAAGATAACGCTGGATGATTTTGGAGCAGGATACAGCAATGTGAACTATCTGCGGAAAATGCCTTTTGATGTTATTAAGCTTGACCGGATGCTGATCAGCGATATTGTGACAGACAGGCGCAGCCATATAATACTTACTAATACTATTAATATGTTAAAAGAACTTGAATATATAGTAATTGCTGAAGGAGTAGAGGACATGGATACGGAAAAGATTCTTTTAGATGCCGGTTGCGATATTGCACAGGGATATTATTATTCCCGTCCTGTAACTGCAACTGAAATGACACATATGTTGTACAGAAATTTAATTACTGAAAAGAAAACTACGTAAAGTTCGGGCTACCAAAAAAATATAAATAATAGATTTATCATCGGGATAATGTACTTAAATAACTTCTTAGTTCATTGAGTAGTCTTTTATTATGTTATTTTTATTACCATGGCTATGTTGAATAAATCGAACTTCTGTTGCAGTTAGGATCAGGTCAGCACATTCCTCATTCTGCAGCGACATCACATGGTAAAATGAAAAATAAAAAAAGTAAACGGAACGCCTATAATAAGGCCCTTGTCAATCGGCGTTCACTGACTTCTGGCTTGGTATAACGATTCCAGTACGTCTCCATGTGGTCGTCACCAATGTTATTTTGAACTAGCCATTACTACCTTATTGATGCTCAAACGCGTCATTCGCCTCACGCTGCACAAGTGGGCATCGATTCCATTTTACCCTAATGAAACTCCCACTCCATCGCCCGGATTATATCTGCGTCAGCAGTCGGGCTATGTCCGTAAGTATCTTTTCAAAAAGATCATGCGCGGCGAATCAAATCTGTTTATTAACTTAACTTTCTTAAAACCCTTAATTAAGGGGAGAACAAAACGACCAGAAAAGCGTTGCATGTGGTGGATACTGCAATTAAACATATATGTCGGCCGATACTGATAAGGTTTTTTTCACATGTACTCTGGCCACTATACCCCTTAAATTAGCAGGCACAATAGTAGGTAATACTATATGCCTGCCCGATAAAAGTAACAGCTTTAATTATCGTGAAAGTGTCTCTTACATCATGCGGTTCACAGCAATGAAAATTTCCTCATAATTCCCTGAAGCCGCAGCGTTACGAAGTGAAAGTACGTTTTCGACACATATTTCATATGAAGCAGGGATCCTCTCAAAAATCTCCATCACTTCTGCAATAAACTTTTCGATAGGCATCTCATGCGGCGCAGGTTCGCTAAGTCCAAGAAAGCCAGTGTGTACAGCTGGAGGGATGATTTCAATCACGTCAACAGTGGAACCCTTAAGTTGATGCCGAAGGGATTGAGTCCATGAATGGACAGCTGCTTTGCTGGCAGAATAGGCCGGCATAGCTGCAAGGGGCACGTGTGCCAGACCAGAACCTGTATTGATCACTACTGCATTCATTTTACTCAAAAGATGAGGAAGAAGAGAAAGTGTAAGCCTGATTGGCCCTAATACGTTTGTTATCATCGCTATTTCAGCAGTGTTTATATTAACGCTGCCCTCAGTCAGTTTTTCAAAGCTGCCCACTCCTGCATTGTTAATGATAATATTTAGATCAGGATGTTTTTTAACTACCTGTTCGGAAAAAACACTAATAGCGTCAGAATCTTGAATGTCAAGTACATATCCTTCCATTCCTGGATTAGCAGAAAGAGTTTTATCAATCTTTTCCTGGCTACGACCAGTAATGATCACTTTATTTCCTTTAATTCTGAATTTTTCTGCGAGTGCGCGGCCAATCCCGGCATTTCCACCAGTTATCAAAATTGTATTATTTGAAATATTCATTATTTTCTCCTGATAGATATTTTTTGCTATCTGAGTATTTACCATTTCGTGCATCTGAACGATGCTAAGATTAGCATTCATTCTGATAATCGCTAGAATGAGAAAAACACATACTTATGTTGACGAGCAATCAAAATGGCTTTTGGTACACGACTTTTTTGGCACTGTTGCAAAAATCTGTAGGTGATAAACTCATCGTCACCTTTTGCTGACGGAGCAGCACATGAACCCATTCAAAGGCCGGCATTTTCAGCGTGACATCATCCTGTGGGCGGTACGCTGGTACTGTAAATACGGCATCAGCTACCGTGAGCTGCAGAAGATGCTGGCCGAGTGTGGTGTGAATGTCGATCATTCCACCATTTATCGCTGGGTTCAGCGTTATGCGCCTGAAATGGAAAAACGACTGCGCTGGTACTGGCATAATCCTTACGATTTCTGCCCATGGCATATTGATGAAACGTACGTGAAGGTCAATAGCCGCTGGGCTTATCTTTACCGGGCGGTCGACAACAGGGGCCGCACTGTCGATTTTACCTCTCTCCGCGTCGTAATAGCAAAGCCGCATACCGGTTCCTGGGTAAAATCTTCAACAACGTTAAGAAGTAGCAGATCCCCCGGTTTATCAACACGGATAAAGCGCCCAGCTATGGACGTGCGCTTGCACTGCTCAAACGCGAAGGTCGATGCCCGCCTGACGTTGAACACCGACAGATTAAGTATCGGAATAACGTCATTGAATGTGATCATGGCAAACTGAAGAGGATAATCGGTGCCACTCTGGGATTTAAATCCATGAAGTCAGCTTACGCGACAATCAAAGGGATTTAGGTGATGCGTGCACTACGCAAAGGCCAGGCCTTAGCATTTTATTATGGGGATCCCCCTGAGCGAGATGCGCCTGGTAAGCAGAGTTTTTGACATGTAAGGTCTTTGAATGAGACAAAAGACTATCTCTTCGCGAAATTTGCAACAGCGCCGATCTACGCACCGTTCTTCCGCTTCTGAGGCATTGCTGCAGTTCTTTTTTTAATGCTCCACGGGTTTGTATAAAAAGCGTTTTATATATCGTTTCGTGTGACACATGCATTTCCTGATTATCCGGATAACAGCGTTTCAGACAACCGGTGATTTGTTCCGGCGACCAGTCCTGATGCATCTTCTCTGCAATGATTTTACACAATGTGGGGCTTTCAATTAGCTTGTAAGGTTTTGGTCTCAGAGCACTTCCCCACGCGGCAGTATCCGCTTTTGCTGCCCGGTATTGTTTTGCACCTCCGTGCCTCTTGATCTCGCGGCTAATCGTTGAGGGGGCTCTTGATAATTTGTTTGCGATCGCCCTGATGCTGATTTTTGCTACCAGCCCTCTGGATATTTCCTCTCTTTCATCAGATGAAAGAGCTAACCGATGCCGTTTTCTCACAGGGGGGCGATACCCACCAGTCTGGTGAATAGTGGGCATAATAGAAGAATGATATCTGTCGAACATTCTGGCGATATCATGCAGGGAATCACCTTACTTATATCTTTCCCAGATAATCGCTTTCTGTTCTGGCGTGTAATAAATGCGCGTTCTTCGTTTCATGGCAACGTCCCCCTTGGTTAGGGATAGCGTTGCATCGACCCATTGAACTCACAGCGAAAAGCGGACATTCATTTTAAAATATTGCCCACAATGTCATCTTGCGTTGCATTACCAGTTTTGTCATGAGAGGGGTTTTGTTGAATAAATCGAACTTTTGGCCCTAGTTAGGATCAGATCATCACACTCCTGATCCTGTAGCGGTATCACGTGGCAAAAAAACGTTCAAAATCACCAACTGGGCTGACTACAACAAGGCACCTGTCAAACGGGGCTCACTGACACTCTGG
>Ga0308167_1002888_pt1 | contig 14830 bp, 13 predicted proteins | sample PhyCR1_2_FD_202138 | JGI IMG/M metagenome (GOLD analysis project Ga0308167, IMG submission 202138) | Phyllosphere microbial communities from UC Gill Tract Community Farm, Albany, California, United States - DLSLRC.R1 | ecosystem: Host-associated > Plants > Phyllosphere > Unclassified | place... | reverse complement strand
CAGGCGCGGCCGCACCTCGCCGGGCGTCCGCTGGCGCTCGAGGTGGCCGGAGGCGTCGAGCGACCCGACGACGACCTCGTCGCCGGGAGCGACGGTGAGGACGGGGGCGTGGTCGCGGCAGTAGACGTCGTTCGTCGTCGCGGGTGTCGGATCGAGCCGGTGTCGGGTCACGGGGCGGGTCACGCGACGCCGCCCGCGACGGGGACGGGTGCCGCGCGCAGCTGCTCGACGACCGCGGCGGGTGCCGTCCGGCCGAGGTACCCGACGCGGGACTCGCGCACGTGCCGTCCCATCAGCTCCGCTGCCCGGTCGGCGTCGCCCGCGTCGATGGCGGCGAGGATGACGCGGTGGTCGGGCCAGAGCCGCTTGCCGCGGGAGAACTCGTCGAGGGCGTAGAGCCACTCGATCTTGCGCGACAGCTGGCGCAGCAGCGTCGCGAGCGTGCTGCTGCGGCTGAGCTCGGCGATGCCGATGTGGAACCGCTCGTTGAGGTCGACCAGGCGGTCGAGGTCCCCCCGGGCGACGGCGGCGTCGCCCTCGTCGAGGAGCTGCTCGAGCGAGCGCCTCACGCGGCGCCAGTCGTCGTCCGCGTCGCTGCCGCCGCCTCCGGCCGCCTCGTCGTCCCCGCCGCTGAACCGCGCCCGCGCCCTGCCCGCGGCGCGTCGCGCGGTCGAGATCTCGAGCGCCTCCCGGACCGCGAAGAGGTCGTCGGCCTCGTCGAACGGGATCTCGGCCACCCGTGAGCCGACGTTCGGCCGGGACTCGACGAAGCCCTCGGCCTCGAGCCCGCGGAGCGCCTCGCGCACGGGCACCCGGGACACGCCGTAGCGCTCGGCGAGCGCCGCCTCCGTGATGCGCGTGCCCGGCTGCAGCACCCCCTGCACGATGTCCGCCCGCACGGCGTCGACGACGCTCAGCACGGTCGTGCTCCGCAGGGCACGACGGGACGGGACGGGACGCGACCCGCCCGTCGGGCTGGCTCAGACAGCGAGGCTGGCACCGGGGATCGCTCCTAGGAGGTGGTGGGTGTACTCGTCCGTCGGGGCGAGGAACACGTCGTCGACGCTGCCCCGCTCGACGATGCGACCGCGTCGCATCACCACCACACTATGGGCGATCTGGCGCACCACGGCGAGGTCGTGCGTGATGAACAGGTAGCTGAGCCCGAGGCGGCCCTGCAGCTCGGCGAGCAGCTCGAGGATCTGCTCCTGCACGAGCACGTCGAGGGCCGAGACGGCCTCGTCGCAGATCAGCAGCTCGGGCTCGAGCGCGAGGGCCCGGGCGATCGCGACGCGCTGTCGCTGGCCGCCCGACAGCTCGTTCGGCCGGCTCTGCGCGACCGACCGCGGCAGGGCCACCTGGTCGAGCAGCTCGGCCACGCGCGCGCGGCGGCCGGCACGGTCGCCGACCCCGAAGATGCGCAGGGGCTCGTCGACCAGCCGCTCGACGCTGTAGGTGGGGTCGAGCGAGCCGTACGGGTCCTGGAAGACGGGCTGCACGCGACGGCGCAGGGCCCGGCGCGCGGCGCCGCGACTGGCCGTGATGCCCTCGCCGTCGATGAGGGCGGAGCCCGACGTGGCCGGCTCGATCCCCAGCACGATCCGCGACAGCGTCGTCTTGCCCGAGCCCGACTCACCGACGACCGCGGTGGTCGTGCCCCGCGGCACCTCGAACGAGATGCCGTCGACGGCCCGCACGGTCTCGCCCCGGCGGCCCCGGAGGCGGTACTCCTTGACGAGGTCCGTCACGACCAGGATCGGGTCGGCCCGCGCCTCCTCGGCCCCCTGCTGCCCGTCGCCGACGGGCTCCTCGGCCCGCAGCGCCGCAGCGGCGGCCACCGTCGGCGCCGCGGCGACCAGGCGCTTCGTGTACTCGTGCTGCGGGTCGAGCAGGATCTGCCGCGGCGTGCCCTGCTCGACGACGCGCCCGTCGAGCATGACGACGATGCGGTCGGTCCGGTCGGCCGCGACGCCGAGGTCGTGCGTGATGAAGAGCAGCGAGGTGCCGTGCGCGTCGACCAGCGTCTGCAGGTGGTCGAGGATCTGCCGCTGCACCGTCACGTCCAGCGCGCTCGTCGGCTCGTCGGCGATGAGCAGCTCGGGGTCGCGGGCGAGGGCCACGGCGATCAGCACGCGCTGGCGCATGCCGCCGGAGAACTCGTGCGGGTACTGGCCCGCCCGTCGGTCGGCCTCGGGGATGCCGGCCTCGGTCATCAGCTCGACGACGCGTCGGCCGACGGCCGCCCGGCCTCGGGCACCGCCCGCACGCAGGGCGTCCGCGATCTGCGCCCCGACCGTCATCGAGGGGTTGAGGTTCGTCGACGGGTCCTGCGGCACGAGGCCGATGCGAGCGCCGCGCACCGAGCGCATCCGAGCCTCGCCTGCCCCGGTCAGCTCGTCGCCGCCGAGGTGGACCGTGCCGCCCGTGACGTGCCCGGCACCGGGCAGCAGCTGCAGCACGGCCGCGACGACCGTCGACTTGCCCGAGCCGGACTGGCCGACGATCGCGACGCGCTCGCCGCGCGCCACGTCGAGGTCGACCCCGTGCACGACGTCGCGGTCGCCGAACGCGACCCGCAGGCCGCGGACGGCGAGCAGGGGGGCGTCGGCGGTGCTGGTGCTGGTGCTCGTGCTGGTGCTCGTGGGCGTGGTCGTGCTCGTCGTCTCAGCGTCCTGCGGCATAGGCCTGTGCTCCTCGGGGGTTGGCGGCGGCGCCCAGCACGCCGGTCTCGGGGTCTCGGGTGACGCTCGACAGCCGGCCGAGCGACCAGTCTCCCGAGCGGGTGACGACGTGGCCGCGGGCCTCGAGCCCGGCGATCAGCTCGTCGCCGAGGCGGTCCTCGACGACGACGCCGCCCGGAGTCCAGGTGCGCGGCCAGAACGAGCCGGGGAACGACGTCGTGTGCAGGGCCGGGGCGTCGATCGCCTGCTGCGGGGTCCAGCCGCCGACGATCGTGCGCAGCAGGTACAGCAGCTGCCACTGGTCCTGCTGGTCGCCGCCAGGCGAGCCGAGAGCGACCAGCGGCTGGCCGTCGCGCAGCACGAGCGTCGGCGTCAGGGTGGTGCGGGGCCGACGACCGGGCTCGAGCGTCGAGGCGGTGCCCTCCTCGAGCCAGTTCATCTGGAGGCGGCTGCCGAGGCAGAAGCCGAGCTCGGGGATCGTCGGCGACGACTGCAGCCAGCCGCCGGAGGGCGTAGCCGAGACGACGTTGCCCCAGCGGTCGACCACGTCGATGTGGCAGGTGTCGCCGCGGGTCTCACCGGTCGGCGCCACGTCGGGCTCGGCACCCGGCTGGCGGGCGTCGTCGGCGGGCACGGCGGTCGGGACGGCGCCGGGGGCCTGCACGGCGGCGAACGAGCCGACGGTCGGCTCCCCCACGCCGGCGGCCGGCCCGGCCACCTCGTCGTCGGTGCGGAGCCTCGGGACGCGGCCCGCGCCTCCTGCGCCCCCGGTGTCGCCCGGTCGCAGCTCGTGCGACGCGGTCGACCCGATGAGCGCGCGCCGCTCGGCGGCGTACTCCGCCGACAGCAGGCGGCCGAGCGGCACGTCGCGGTCGCCGTACCAGGCCTCGCGGTCGGCCATCGCGAGCTTGAGCGCCTCGACGATCGTGTGCGCGCCCTCGACGGTCGAGGGATCGAGCAGCTCGTCGGGCAGCGGGTCGAGCATCGCCAGCACCTGCAGCAGGGCCGGGCCCTGCCCCCAGGCGCCGGTCTTCGCGACGACGTGGCCGCGGAACTCGACGGTCGTCGCCTCCTCGGTCGAGGCGCGGAAGGCCGCCAGGTCGGAGGCGCAGACCACGCCGGCGTGGTCGCCTCCCGTCGAGTGCCGGTGCGGCGTGCGCACGAAGGCGTCGATCGAGGTCGCGACGAGACCCTCGGCCCACTCGGTGCGCGCGGCGTCGACGCGGGCACGGCGGGCGGCCTCGGCGCGCGAGGAGCCGGGGCCGTCGGGCCCGTCGGTGCCGGGCGTCCGCGGCGCGGGACCGGCGTCGGCGGCCGGCAGCGCGCCTCCTGCGGCCACCAGCCCGTCGAGCACCCGGGCGTACGCCTCGTTCACGACCATCGCGCCGGGGGCCGGCGGGGCGCCGTCGACGAGCCAGCGATCCGCCGACGTGGGCCAGTGCTCGGCGAACAGCGCGGCGACGGCGCCGATCGTCTCGGTCACCCGCGCGGTGATCGGGTGCCCGTCGCGGGCGTAGCCGATCGCGTAGGCGAGCACGTCGGCGAGCTCCCAGGTGCCGTGGTCGCGGAGCAGGAGCAGCCACGCGTCGACCGCGCCGGGCACGGCCGCGGCGAGGGCGCCCGATCCCGGGACGAGGTCGAGTCCCTCGGCGCGGTAGTGCTCGACCGTCGCGCCGGCGGGGGCCGGCCCCTGCCCCATCAGGACGACGGGTCGGCCCGGCTCGTCGGCCGTCGCGAACACCGCCGTCATGTCGCCGCCCGGCCCGTTCAGGTGCGGCTCGACGACGTGCAGCACGAACGCGCCGGCGACCGCCGCGTCGAAGGCGTTGCCGCCGCGCTCGAGCACCGACTGGGCCGAGGCCGTCGCGAGCCAGTGCGTCGAGGCGGTCATGCCGAAGGTGCCGCGCAGGTCGGGCCGGGTGGTGAACGCAGGAGGTGCGGTGTAGGTCACGAGGATCAGGTCCGTTCGCGGGAGGTCGGGTCGAGGGCGTCGCGGAGCGCGTCGCCGACGAGGTTGAAGCCGAGGCAGATGACGGCGATGGCGAGGCCCGGGACGACGGCGGCGAACGGGGCGTTCGAGAGGTACTGCTGCGTGTCGGAGAGCATGATGCCCAGACTGGCCGTCGGCGGCTGGATGCCGAGCCCCAGGAACGAGAGCAGCGCCTCCCCGATGACCGCGACCGGCATGATGACCGTCGCCTGGACGATGATCGCCGAGACGCAGTTCGGCAGCACGTGGGCGAAGATCACCCGCAGCCCGGTCGCGTCCATGGTGCGGGCGCTCAGCACGAAGTCGGTCGAGCGGATGCGCATCGTCTCGCCGCGCACCACGCGGATCATCGTGGGGATCTGCGCGATGCCGAGGGCGACCACCGCGTTGCCGAGGCTCGGCCCGCTGATGGCGGCGAGCGCCACGGCGATGATGAGGAACGGGAACGCGAGCATCACGTCGGTCAGGCGCGACACGATCGCGTCGAGCCAGCGCCAGTAGCCCGCGATCAGCCCGAGCGGGGTGCCGACGACGACGGCCAGCACGACGCTGAGCACGCCGACGACGAGCGAGACGCGGATGCCGTAGACCGTGCGCGAGAGGATGTCACGGCCGAGGTCGTCGGTGCCGAGCAGGTACCCGATCGTGCCGGGAAGCTGGAACGGGGCGTCGAAGTGCACCTCGGCGGGGCCGTACGGCGCGATGAGCGGCGCGGCGATCCCCGCGACGAGCACGACGAGCAGCATCACGCCGCCGGTCACGCCGAGCTTGTTGCGGCGTAGCTGGCCCCAGACGCGGCCCCGGTCGGAGCCGAGCTCGTGGGAGGTGGGCACGAGGACGGTCATCAGGAGGCTCCTCCGACTCGGATGCGCGGGTTGAGGACGCTGTAGAGCACGTCGACGACGAGGTTGATCAGGATGTAGCCGAGCGTGATGACGAGCACGACGGCCTGCACGACCGGGTAGTCGCGCGTGAAGACCGCGTCGAGGGTGAGCTTGCCGAAGCCCGGCAGGGCGAAGATGCGCTCGGTGACGACGGCGCCCGAGATGAGCCCGCCGAGCTGGAGGCCGACGATCGTCACGACGACGATCATCGAGTTGCGGAGCCCGTAGCGGAGCAGGACCCGGCCCCGCCCGAGGCCCTTGGCGCGGGCCGTGCGGACGTAGTCCGTCGTCATCGTCTCGATCATCGAGGCCCGCGTCTGCCGCATGATCACGGCGGCGAGGGAGGTGCCGAGGATGAGCGCCGGCAGGGTCAGGTGCACGAGCGCCTGCCACGGGTCCTCGGTGACGGGGACGTACCCGGAGGCGGGGAAGATCCCCAGCCCCACGGCCAGCCACAGGATGGCGAGGATGCCGAGCCAGAAGTTCGGCACGCTCAGGCCGACGAGGGCGGCGGCGTTGGCCATCCACTCGGGCCAGCGTCCGCGCCAGCGCTCGGCGACGACGCCCAGGGCGACGCCGACGAGCACGGCCACGACGATGGCGTACAGCGCGAGCCACAGGGTGACCGGCAGGGTCGCGCCGATCAGGTCGGCGACGGGGGTGCCGGTCCGGGTGGACTGGCCGAGGTCGCCCCGGAGGAACGCGCCGACGAAGCGGAGGTACTGCACGACGAGCGGGTCGTCGAGCCCGAGGTCGGCGCGGATGGCCGCGACCTGCTGCGGGCTGGCCTCCTCACCCGCCAGGGCGAGGGCAGGGTCGCCCGGCAGCTGCCGGACGCCGACGAAGACCACGACGGAGGCGAGCACGAGCGTCACCGCCGACTGCCACAGGCGGGTGAGGAGGTAGCGCGCCATGGCTCAGTCGGCCTCGACGAAGGCGGCGGTGCTGAGGCGCACGACGCCGTCGGCGAAGGTGGAGACGCCGGCGATGTCGTTCGACAGCGCGGTGAGGCTGCGCACGCGGTACAGGTAGATGATCGGCGAGTCCTCCTGCACCTTCTCGACGACCTGGCCGTAGAGCTCGGCCCGCTCGTCGACGTCGGTCGTCGAGGCGGCGTCGCTGAGCAGCTCGTCCACCTCGTCGTCGCTGTAGCCGCTGTAGTTGTTGCCGGCGCCGGTCGACAGGAAGTTGACCATGTTGCCGTTCGGGTCGATGCGGCCCGACCAGCCGAGCTGCAGCGCCTCGAAGTCGCCCTCGGTCTGCACGTCGAGCAGCGTCGAGTACTCGACGGGGGTGATGGTCAGCTCGAAGCCGCCCTCGGCGACCTGGGCCTGCAGCGCCTGGGCGAAACGGACCGTGTCGGGGTTGTTGCTCACCTGCATGTCGATGGCGAGGGGCGTCTCGACGCCCTCGTCCTCGAGCATCTGCAGCGCCGCCTCCGGGTCGTAGTCGGGGCAGGCGTCGCTCGCGTCGGTGGCGAACGGGCTGCTCGGCGAGATCGGCGAGCACGCCGGGTCGTAGAGGCCGCCGAAGACGGTCTTCACGAGCGCCTCGCGGTCGATCGACATCGACAGCGCCTGGCGCACGACGGCGTTGCTGGCGAGCGGGCCGTCGAGCTGCACCGGCTCGGTGCCGATGCCGTCCTGGTTGCCGATGTTGACCGTCAGGCCCTGGTAGCCGAGGGAGCCGACCTCGAGCACCGTGAGGGAGTCGTCCTCCTTCAGCGTGCCGACGTCCTGCGTCGACATCGAGTCGGCGACCTGCACGTCGCCCGACTGGAGGTTCGCCGCACGGATGCTCGCGTCGGTGATGATGCGGTACGTGATCGTGTCGAAGTGGGCCGACTCGGCGTCGTAGTAGAGCGGGTCGCGCTCGACGGTGATCGAGGTCTGCGGCACGCGCTCGACGAACTTGTACGGGCCGACGCAGACGGGGGCGTCGCCGAACGCGTCGCCGGCCGAGGCGAGCGCCGTGGGCGACATGACCATGCCCGCACGGTCGGCGAGGGCCGCCGTCAGCGGGGCGAACGGCTCGGAGTAGGTGACCTCGACGGTCTCGTCGTCGACCGCCGAGATGCCGGTGATCGGGCCGAGCTCGCTGCGACGCGACGAGTCGTCCTTGTCGAGGCCGCGCTGCAGGGTGGTGACGACCGCCTCCGCGTCGAGCGGGGTGCCGTCGGCGAAGACGGCGTCCGTGCGCACGGGGAACGTGACGGTGAGCCCGTCCTCGCTGACGTCGGGCAGCTCGGTCGCGAGCATCGGCACGATGGCGCCCTCGGCGTCGATGTCGTAGAGCTTCTGGCACATCGTCTCCATCACGTAGCGCGTGTAGAGGGACGAGGAGGTGGTGGGGTCGAGCCGGTCGGGCTCGGCCGAGAGCGCCATGACGAGGTCCCCGCCCTCGACGATCGTCGCGTCGCCGATCGGGGCGGTCGAGATGTCCTCCCGGCTGCTCGTGGCGGCGGTGTCGGCCGTCTGGACCTGCTGGCACCCGGTCGCCACGAGGACGATGCCGAGGGCTGCGGCCGGCAGCGCGAGCGCGCGACGCCGGGCGGCAGGTCGCGGGGAGAGCGAGGTCAGAGGCATGTGTGGTCCGATGCTCGGGTGCGGGAAGGAGTGGATTGAATGCAATCAGTCCCGATGACGCGATCTTGTATACAACTTGTTACAGGCGTGTAAAACGTGCCCCGGACGAGGGTGGGCGACGCGGGTCCCGAGCGAGCTCGTGGGGGGACGGCGCGAGTGGCGAGGGCGCTCGCGGGGCGGACGGCGCGAGTCGCGAGGGCGCTCGCGGGGCGGCGTCGAGGCGACCCGCACCTTCGAGGGGCATGATCGGAGGTGCCCCCCGCCCGAGAGGACTGCTGCGTGAACACCAACGACGAGGTCGACCTGATCATCGACGCCTGGGCGCGCGTGCGGCCCGACATCGACTTCGCAGCGCTCGACGTCTTCTCGCGGCTGCGCCGCATCTCCCGACGGCTCGACCGGGTGCGCGCCGAGGCGTTCCGGCGCTCGGGCCTCGAGATCTGGGAGTTCGACGTGCTGTCGACCCTGCGCCGGGCCGGCGACCCCTTCGAGCTCAGCCCCAAGGACCTCGTCACGGCCACGATGGTCACGAGCGGCACGATGACGAACCGGCTCGACCGCCTCGTCGAGCGCAGCCTCGTCGAGCGCCGCGCCGACCCGCGGGACGGCCGAGCCGCTCTCATCCGCATCACCGAGGAGGGCGTCGACCTCGTCGACCGGGCCATGCTCGACCTGCTCGAGGCCGAGCACTCCCCGCTCGGGTCGCTGACCCGCCAGCAGCGCGATCAGCTGGCCGACCTGCTGCGCGAACTGGGCACCGGCTTCGCCTGATCCCCGACGGCAGCCCTGACGGGACCAGCCCTGACGCGTCCGGTCAGAAGCTGGTGCTGGGCAGGTCCTTCTCGCCGTCGACGATCGCCCGGACGATGCGGGCCGCGACCGCGTCGGGGTCGAGCCCGGTCGGGAAGCTCGGCGCCGCGCCGGTGATCGGCCGCGTCGCGAGACCGGTCTCCGTGTGCCCGGGACGCGCGTCCACGAGACGGACGCCGCGCCTCTTGAACTCGCGGGAGGCGGCGCTCACCCACGCGGCCAGGCCCGCCTTCGCCGCGGAGTACGCGGCCATCCCCGCGGTCGGCGACTCGGCGACGACCCCGCTGATCGTGACGGCGAAGGGCTCGCGGCCCGCGGCGGCGGACGCGGCGAGCGCCTCGGACGCGTCGCGCAGCAGGCGGACGGGAGCCACCAGGTTCGTCTGGACCAGCTCGTCGAGGGCCTCGTCGCTGACGGCGTCGGCAGGTCCGAACCCGACGACGCCCGCCGCGACGACGACACCGTCGAGACGGCCGTGGGCCTGCAGCGCCGCGGCGACGAGCGACGCGCCGCCGCCCCGCTCGCGGAGGTCGGCGACGTAGGCGTCGGGCCCGGTCAGGGCTCCCCCGGCGCGTCCGGCCCGCACGACGACGGCCCCCTGGTCGGACAGCTGTGCGGCGATCCGGGAGCCGAGGCCGCCCGACGCCCCGGCCACGAGCACGACGGCTCCCTGCAGATCGGTCATGCCCGGAGCGTACGCGCGGCGCCCGAGCACGTGCCCGGACGGACCGACGACCGCTGAGCGACGCGGAAGCGACGAGACGACGGAGAACGTCGCGTCGTGTCGTCGCTTCCGCGTCGGTTCTCGGCCAGAAGCCGCTCCCGCCTCAGCGCCGCCGGCGCGGCACGACCAGGGGCGTCCCCGTCACGGGGTCGGGCACGACGAGGCACGGCAGGTCGAAGACGTCCTCGACGAGCTCGGCCGTGAGCACGTCGGCCGGGGCGCCGGTCGCGACCACCTCGCCGTCGCTCATCACGATCAGGTCCGTCGCGTAGCGCGCGGCCTGCGCGAGGTCGTGCAGCACGGCGACGACGGTCGTGCCCTGCTCGTGCAGCCGCGCGAAGAGGTCGAGCAGGTCGTACTGGTGGGCCATGTCGAGGTACGTGGTGGGCTCGTCGAGCAGCAGCACCGAGGTCTGCTGCGCGAGCGCCATCGCGACCCAGACGCGCTGCCGCTGCCCGCCCGAGAGCTCGTCGACCGGCACCTCGGCCAGGTCGACGAGATCGGTCTCGGCGAGAGCGGTCGCGACGGCGGTGCGGTCGGCGTCCGACCACTGCCGGAACATGCCCTGGTGCGGGTACCGGCCACGGGACACGAGCTCGCCCACGGTGATGCCCTCCGGGGCGGTCGACGACTGGGGCAGCAGGCCGACCGTGCGCGCCGCCTCCTTCGCGGGCACGGTCGCGAGGTCACGTCCGTCGAGCAGGACAGCTCCGGAGCGAGGGGCGAGGAGGCGCGAGAACGCCCGCAGGAGCGTCGACTTGCCGCAGGCGTTCGGCCCGACGATCACGGTGAAGGAGCCGTCGCGGACCTCGGCGTCGATCGACGGCGAGACGGTGCGGCGGTCGTATGCGAGGTGCGCGGCGCGAGCGGCGAGCCGCGGCGTGGTCGGGTCGGGCGTGACGGGGTCGGTCACCGGGTCCTCCGGGATTCTGCGACGAGCAGGCTGATGAGGTAGGCGCCGCCGATCACGAGCGTGACGAGGCCGACGGGCACGGGCGTGGTGGTGACGTGCTGGGCGACGACGTCGGCGACGAGCAGCAGCAGGCCCCCGACGAGGGCGGAGCCGAGCAGGGGGACCCCGGCCGAGCGCACCACCCGACGGGCCAGCTGGGGGGCGGCGAGCGCGACGAAGATGATCGGCCCGGTGCTGGCGGTGACGACCGCGGTGAGCGCGACGGCGACCACCACGAGGGCCAGCCGCGTGCCCTCGGCGCGGAGGCCGTGGGCGCGGGCCGCGTCGTCGCCGAGCTCGAGCTGGCGGAGGGGCCGCGCCAGGCCCGCCACGAGAACGGTCAGCAGCGCGATCAGCACCGCGGCCGGCAGCAGCTCGGACCAGCCGACGAGGGCCAGCGACCCGGCCCCCCAGAACGACGCGGACAGGGCGACCTCGGCCTGGGCCCGCAGCAGCAGCCAGCTGTTCACCGAGTGCAGCAGGGCGGTGACGGCGATGCCGACGATGATCAGCCGCAGCCCGTGGACCCCCTTGCGCCACGCGAGCAGGTACACGACGAGCGCCGTCGCGAGGCCGCCGACGAGCGCGCCGAGAGCCGTGCCCACGGCGGAGGCGGCACCCGAGACGATGACGACGATGGCGCCCGTGTAGGCCCCGGTCGAGAAGCCGATCACGTCGGGCGAGCCGAGGGGGTTGCGGGTGAGCGACTGGAACACCGCCCCGGAGGCGCCCAGCGCGGCCCCGAAGACGAGCGCGGCGAGGACGCGCGGCAGCCGCCACTGCAGCACGATCGTCGACGCGGGGCCGTCGCCGCCGAGCAGGGCGCGGAGCACCTCCGGCGGGCTGAGCGGGTAGTCGCCGAGGCCGAGGGCGACCACGGCGACGACGACCGCGACGAGCGCGAGGGAGGCGGTGGCGGCGGCGCGACGGCTGCGGGGTCGGAGACGACCGAGGCCGGGTCGACGCGCACCGAGGCCCGGGCGACGCGTCCCGGCGCCGGGTCGACGCGTTCCCGTGCCGGGGTCCGCGCGGGGGTCGAGACCGGGGCTGCGGGGGTCGAGGCCGCTCATCGCGGACCGCCGGCGAGACGGCGGGCGACGACGATCAGCACGGGGGCGCCGATCGCCGCGGTCACGAGACCGGCGGCGAGCTCGCCGGGAGGCGCGACGACCCGTCCCAGCACGTCGGCGAGCAGCAGGAGCACGGGCCCCAGCAGGGCGCTGAGCCCGATCGTCCACGGCTGGCTGGCGCCGACGACGCCGCGGGCGGCGTGCGCGACCATCAGCCCCAGGAACGCGATCGGCCCGACCACGGCCGTCGCGCCTCCTGCCAGGAGGGTCACGACGACGAGGGCGGCCACGCGCACGAGGGGCACCGAGACGCCCACGGACGAGGCGTGGTCGTCGCCGAGCGCCACCGCGTCGAGCGGACGCGAGACCAGCAGCGCGAGGACGATGCCGACCACGATGAAAGGCGCGACGGTCGCGACCGGCCCCCAGCCGCGGTCGGCCAGCGAGCCGACCTCCCAGGCGCGGACGGCGTCGAAGCGGCGCGGGTCGGCGAGCACGATGGAGGAGGTGATCCCGCTCAGCACGGCCCCCAGGGCGATGCCCGAGAGGGTCAGCCGCGCGGGGCTGCCGCCGGACCTGCCGGCTCCCCCGACGAGCGAGACCGTGACCGCGGCGAGGGCCGCGCCGACGAAGGAGAACCAGATCCAGCCGCTCGCGGCGGTGACCCCGGCGAAGCCGACGGCGATCGACACCGCGAACGCGCTGCCCGCCGTGACGCCGAGGATCCCGGGGTCGGCGAGGGGGTTGCGGGTGACGGCCTGCACGACGGCGCCCGCGACCCCGAGGCCGGCCCCGGCCACGAGCGCGGCGGCGGTCCGGGGCAGCCGGAGGTCGAGCACGGCGGCGACGTCGGCGGGCGCGACGCCGGCCGCGTCGCCGCCGCCCGGCAGCAGGCCACCCAGCACCCGCACCACGTCGGCGAGCGCGACGGGACGGGCGCCGACGGCGAGGCTGAGGAGGAGCGCGACCGCCAGCAGGACCACGGCGACGACGAGGCCCGCGACCCTCCGGCGGGTCCGGGCGGCGGCCCGCGGGGCCCGGACGACTCCGGGCGGGGTGGTGGTCGCCATGCAGATGAGCTTAGGCTAACCTCACCTGGGTCTCGCCCCGATGCGAGCCAGTACCCCGCCCCCGAACTCCGAGGACACCCCCATGCGCTCCCCCGTCACCCTCGTCGCCGTCCTGGCCGCCTCCTCCCTCGCCCTCGTCGGCTGCTCCGCCGGCGCCTCCGACGACACCGCCACCGCCACCAACGGCCCGAGCGTCGCCGCGGGCACGTTCCCGGTGAGCGTCGACACGAAGTTCGGCGAGGTCACGATCGACCGACAGCCGAAGCGCGTCGTCGCCCTCGGCTGGGGCGACGCCGAGACGGCGCTCGCGCTCGGCGTCCAGCCGGTGGGCGCCTCCGACTGGCTCGCGTTCGGCGACGAGGCCGACGGCGTCGGCCCTTGGGCCCAGGGCCTGTACGACCAGTCGCCCGAGATCATCGGCACCCTCGAGCCCTCCTACGAGGCGATCGCGGCCCTCGAGCCCGACCTCATCCTCGACACCAAGGGCTCCGGCGACCAGGACCGGTACGACCGCCTCTCGAGCATCGCCCCGACCGTGGGCGTGCCCGAGGGCGGCGACAACTACCTCACCGACTTCGAGGACCAGCTCGACCTCGTCTCGACCGCCCTCGGCCTCGAGGACGAGGGCGGCCGCCTCGTCGACGAGAGCGAGTCGGCCGTCGAGGCCATCGCCCAGGCGCACCCCGAGTGGGACGGCCTCACCGTGACCGCCGCCACGAGGACCAGCGAGGGCTGGGGCGCCTACGTCGAGGGCAGCGAGCGCGTCGACCTGCTCGAGGAGCTCGGCTTCGAGCAGAACCCCGCGATCGCGGCCCTCACGCCGAACTCGGGCGGGTTCTCGGTGACGATCTCGTCCGAGCAGCTCGACGTGATCGACGCGGACGTGATCGTCGCGTTCCCGATCTACATCGACACGACCGAGATCACCGACGACCCGCAGTGGAAGGCCGTGCCCGCCGTGAAGGCCGGCCACGACCTCGTCATCGACGGCGACGTCTCGGCCGCGTACTCGCTGAGCAGCGCGCTCTCGCGCCAGTACGCCCTCGACCAGCTCGTGCCGCTGCTCGAGACGGCGACCCAGAGCTGACCGGGGAGTCCCGCGTGACCGACGCCGCCGCCTCCTCGGCCCCCGCCGCCGCCGCGCCCGACGCCGCGGCCGCGCCCGTCGCGCCTGGTGTCCGGCCCGCCCGGCCGGTGCGTGCCCAGCACGTCTTCGTGGTCGAGCGGACCGAGCGCTTGTCGCCGCACCTCGTGCGGGTGCACCTCGGCGGCGAGGCGTTCGACGGGTTCGTCGAGGCCGGGGCCGACCAGCTGGCGGCCACCGACCGCTACGTCAAGCTGCTGCTGCCCCCGCGACCCGACCTGGAGCTGCAGCCCCCGTTCGACCTCGACGAGCTGCGCGGCCGCCTCGAGCCGGACGAGGTGCCGGTGCGGCGGACGTACACGATCCGCTCGGTCGACGCCGCCGCGCGGACGATCGCCGTCGACTTCGTCGTGCACGGCGACGAGGGCGTCGCAGGGCCGTGGGCGCTCGCGGCCCGGCCCGGCGACCGGCTGCAGATGTCGAGCCCGGGCGGGCTCTGGTCGCCGTCCGACGACCCCGCCGTGCCCGACCTGCTGCTCGGCGACGACTCGGCGGTGCCCGCGATCGCCTCCGCGCTCGAGTCGATGGCGCCCGATGCCCGCGGGCTGGCGCTGATCGAGGTCGAGGGGGCCGACGACGAGCTCGTGCTCGCACGGCCCGACGGGGTCGAGCTCCGCTGGCTGCACCGGGCCGGAGCACGTCCGGGCAGCGCACTGTTGACGGCGCTGCGCGGCCTCGAGCCGCCCACGTCGCCGCTGCGCGTCTTCGCCCACGGCGAGCGAGGCGCCATGAAGGAGGCGCGGGTCGTCCTGCACGACACCTGGGGCCTCGAGCGGTCGTCGCTGTCGCTCAGCGCCTACTGGGCGCTCGGCCGCGTCGAGGACGCGTTCCAGGCCGAGAAGCGCGAGCCCGTCGGGGCGCTCTTCGCCGACTGACATCGGGTCGACACCCTGCGGAACCGCCGAGACCCTCCTGCGCGC
>Ga0308167_1002880_pt1 | contig 14861 bp, 9 predicted proteins | sample PhyCR1_2_FD_202138 | JGI IMG/M metagenome (GOLD analysis project Ga0308167, IMG submission 202138) | Phyllosphere microbial communities from UC Gill Tract Community Farm, Albany, California, United States - DLSLRC.R1 | ecosystem: Host-associated > Plants > Phyllosphere > Unclassified | place... | reverse complement strand
CAGGTAGCGGTCGATCAGGTTGGCGTGCGGCTCGGGCAGCGGCGCGAAGACGATGACGATCATGTCGACGTTGGCGGCAACCGGCTTGAGCTGGCCACGGCTGTCGGGACGGCACAGTTCGGTGCTGCGCGGCAGTTGCGCGACGATTACGCCAATGCCTTGGTTGCCGGCGCGCCAGACCACTTTGTCGCCGGTGACCAGCGCCGGCAGGTTGGCGCGCAAGTGGCAGCGGAACACTTGACCGGCGAGTTCGCCGTCAACAGCTTCGACTTCTACCTGCACACCGAAGTGGGCGATCACCAGGCCGTGCTGCTCAGGGCCGAGGTCGCCGCCCTCAAGGGCTTCGACCGCCGAGGACTCGCGTTTGGCGGCGCGTGCGGCGCGCTCGCCCTGAATCTTTTCGATGCGCCAGTTTTGACGACGATTGAGTTGGCGTTTGGCCATGGGTGTTCCGTCTGAAGAATGCAGCGATTAGGTAAAACGGCCGCGAGTTTAGCACGCCCGGCTACCGGCCTAGGCTAAACTGCGCAGCATTGCCTAGGAGCCCGAATATGCAAAACCCGCAGAACCTGATCTGGATCGACCTGGAAATGACCGGTCTGGACCCGGACAACGACGTCATCATCGAAATGGCCACCATCGTCACTGACAGTGAGCTGAATACATTGGCCGAGGGCCCGGTGATCGCCATCCATCACAGCGACGAAGTACTCGCGCGCATGGACGAGTGGAATACCCGCACCCACGGCAATTCCGGCCTGACCCAGCGTGTTCGTGACAGCCGCATCAGCATGGCCGAAGCCGAGGGGCAAACCATCGCCTTCCTCGAGAAGTGGGTGCCGAAGGGCAAATCGCCGATCTGCGGCAACAGCATCTGCCAGGACCGTCGCTTCCTTTATACCCACATGAAGGCACTGGAAAGCTACTTCCACTATCGCAACCTCGACGTCTCCACGCTCAAAGAGCTGGCCGCGCGCTGGGCGCCGGATGTGCGTGACAGCTTCAAGAAGGGCAGCACCCACCTGGCGCTGGATGACATCCGCGAATCGATTGCCGAGCTGCAGCACTACCGCAAGCACTTCATCAAGTTCTGACGCGATCCCTGTGCAGGAGCTGCCGCAGGCTGCGATCTTTTGATCTCTGTTTCGAATCTGAAAAAGCAGAATCAGAAGATCGCAGCCTTCGGCGGCTCCTGCAGGGAGTTGTGTTTGCTGAGGCGCCCTCTTCTGGTGCGGCGCTGAAATGGCTAGACTGCGCGCCTTCCTGCCTGGACTGCCATCATGTTGCTGATGCTCTATCTGATCGCCATCACCGCCGAAGCCATGACTGGCGCGCTGTCCGCAGGACGACGCGGCATGGATTGGTTTGGCGTGGTGCTGATCGCCTGCATCACCGCGCTCGGTGGCGGTTCAGTGCGCGACGTGCTGCTCGGGCACTACCCGCTGACCTGGGTCAAACACCCGGAGTATCTGGTGCTGACGTCGGTGGCGGCGATGTTCACCGTGTTCACCGCACGCTGGATGCGCCACTTGCGCTCGCTGTTTCTGGTACTCGACGCGGTGGGCCTGGTGGCATTCACCTTGATCGGTTGCATGACCGCTCTGGAGATGGGCCACGGTATGCTGGTGGCGTCGGTCAGCGGTGTGATCACCGGCGTCTTTGGCGGCATTCTTCGCGATATCTTCTGCAACGATATTCCGTTGATTTTTCGTCGCGAACTTTACGCCAGCGTCTCGTTTGCCGCTGCGTGGTGCTACATGTTGTGTCTTTATCTGAATGTGCCGGGTGAACAAGCCATTCTGATCACTTTGTTTGGCGGATTCTTGTTGCGTCTGCTGGCCATTCGTTTTCATTGGGAAATGCCGAAGTTCGTCTATAACGACGAACATTGACCGCGGTGGCGGTACTTTGAATGTAGTGCGGCGAAGCCAGGTTTTTCGCTGGCGACCGGCGTGCGTATATTCTTACATTTTGCTCTTTGATATTTCCCTGCCAAGAATGTAGTTTTTTTTGCTGACATATTCCCTATGTCGATAAAAATCATTCTTTTTAAGGATCTGCATTATGAGTGAAAGCATGGACGCTACAAATAATCACCAAATTACTGCGCTTGTTCTTGCGGGCCTTGCCAGTTTTAAAGTCAAGTTCGATGCCAGTGATAATGCCCAGAGCAGGGCACTTTTCGCTAACGGTCGAATGCAGGTAAAAGTTCAAGTACTCGTTTCCGGAGTCAATGCTGACGGCGAAGCCATGCATGTCCCGGCAGATGTGATGGAGAGTATCGAGCTCATTCATTACGCCACCGGCAAGACTTTGCGCGACGGCTGGGCTGCAAGCAACGTGCAGGGTCGATTCACCGTCGAGGCCCGATCCGCAACGTCTGTCGGGGAGATAGCTGATGATATGGAGGATGACAGCGTTCACCCTCAGGTTCGCACATTCTGGGTGTCCTCATCGAGCGCCGGACCGACTCAGATCGGTGCTCGACTGTTTCTGGACGGCGAGAGAATTCTCAGCAACGGAACCACACTCTCCAGTGTCCATGACAGCAGTGTAACTATCGAAGCAGAAACTCCTGCGACGTATTCTGTTGATGGTGTGTTTCGGTTGTATCAAACCAGGGTTGGCAATGAGTCGCCCGGCAATCGAATCTGGAAGTACCATTTAGGCCTCTATCCGGGCGGGAAGCAGATCAGGCTGGTTGACTGGATTGTAGAGGGCGTAAAAGAGGGCGAAAATCATAATTTTGCCGGCGGTAACCGTCTTAATGAAATAAAAACGAATTATATGGACTGCATTTTTGTACGCCCCGAAAAGTCCAATATCACTGTAACGTTGCCTGTTAATGGCGATCCGTTTGTATACACCTTTACCAGAGATGCGCAAACATGGAGTCATAAGCATTATAAAGTAATAACTCAGAGCGACGGAGAATTGACTATCGTGCAGGCGCTATCCGAATATTCGGAAAATACTACAGCGCGGAAATATGGAGGCGTACTTTTCTTCATCGCCATCGATGAATACGGTACCGAGCATAAATTGTCGATTCGTGCGGATTTTTACGAGCGAGATTTGTATCTTCAACGAGGCTGAGCCTGATCATTCCCCGATGCAATGTCGGCGGATGCAATAAAAGTATATGCGTTGGACATTGCGTCTGTAGATAAGCTGCCATGTCCAATTATCAGGATGCGCGCCACCTGCGTTTTCTGATGTCTCGCGTTGGCCCCGCAGCAATGAGCGGCCAACGCAACCACTCCTCAAGGATGAGCATTCATGACTGGCAAACCGCCAAAGAGCAAACCTGTATCTGCCCCAACCAAACCATTCGATCCTGGAGTGGAACGCCCCCGCCCGCTGTCGTCCTCGCCTTCAACGGTAGCGCATCTGCCTGACGCACACGGTCAGGAACTGTCGTCCTTTTCGCCAGATTCGACGGCAATGACGCCCGTCATCAGCGTGAGCACGAGTCCGATATTTTCTGCAATTGACCAGTTCGCAAGGAGCCCGGCAAAAAACTCGCTGGAGAATTATTGGATACCCACACCCAAAAGTCTCGACGAAGCCGGTGCGCCGGGAATCATGTTTTTCAAACAGCGACAGTATGTGGCCGTCGCCGATGGCCGTCTCGTTCAAGTGATTCGGGATGCCGAGAGCGGCCTGTTTCGTGTCACGCATGCCAGTGAGCTGCATCCTTCCGGTCCGCTGTTGAGGCCGGATAGCGAGGGTCGGTTCTGGCTTCCTCTGGAAAATGGCGATTGGCACAATCGTTCTTCAAGCACCTATTCGGAACACAGCCAGATAGCGGAACTGTTTCTGCGATCAGGCCATTCGGTGGATGATTTCTCCTCGCTCACTATCAAACGTGCTCTTGCAACGAGCGGTGTGGGCGCAATGCTCATACACGATTCGCCCATTCACCCTGTCGCTATGGCGTTGATGACGGACACGCTCAGGCGCTTTAACCTCGATTCGGGCATCCAGCGATTCATCACCCAAATGCACAATCCCGATCCGTCCGTACGCTGGCAGGCGGACCCACAATGGCAGGCTTTGCTGTCGTCAGGTGAAGGCGAGCTGGTCGAGCACGATGGCAAAAGGCACGGAGCTTTGCTCTTCGAGCGGAGTGAGCGGGCGTTTGAACTCGACTGCGATGAAAACACATTGCAGATGCGTCGGATTTTTCCTTACCTGCCCAAGACAATCGCTCAGGCATTGTGGCGAGAGGCCAGTGCCGCCGACCATCTGCATTTGCGTCTGCGGCCTGGGATGCCGAGGCACATGGCAGAAAAGACCCTGATGGCGCTGCGCGAAGTGCGTGTTGCCAGGGCCTGCGAAGGAATATATCTGGAGTCGGCATCCAGTCTGGACAGTGATTTGCTGGCGTTGCTGATGATCGGGCGGCTCGAGAAGTGGCCGCAAGAGGTTCGTATCGAAATTCATCAGGATATGTCGGATGGCAAACCCTTGAGTGCCACCGGTGATGCAGGGTCGCAGGTGCATTACACACTGACGCGTCAGTTGGAAGGCTATGTGATCCGCGGCAGCAACATACCGACACCCGAAGGACCGATGGATCTGTATTCGGCAGTCTGGCGTCTGTTGCAGCCCGGGCAACGCCAATTGCTCGTTGTGGCGCAGGGCGGTGGCGTGGCTCTACAACGGCTGATACGTGCACAGCCGTTACCGTCGCGCCAAAGCGTGAGCAAGTTGTTAGGGGAGGAGCCATTGCCAGTTGACTTCATCTCCAGCGCTGCACTGCACGGGCAAGCGGGGCAGCTGCTGGGCGGTGGCGACAATAATCGGCAATCGACAAAGTCCGCTGCGGAGCGTGTAAAAGCACTTTATCCGCAGCTTTCGGATGAGCAGGTGACGTCGTTTGTCACCGAGCGCTTGCAGAGTGACCCATCGGCAATACTGACCCGTCTGGAAAAAGAGTTCGCGACATTGCGTAATGAACTGACGATATGGAGCGCCGATGGGGCGGTACTTCAGTCGCGGACCGCTGGACCCGAAAACGCGCCGCCACCCACCGTGCAGCGCCAGGCTCGAGAGCGGTTCAGCGCTAAGTTGCAGGATATCTGGCAGCGCAAGTCGGATTCCAGATGGGGGGAGGGAGACGATCAGTTTTCCTACTATGTCGATTTTCCGGGAGAGTTACCAAGGTTGTCCGGTCGGTTTGAGTACGTAACAGAGTTGCTATTGACCGCAAATGAACCGGGCGCACGGATAGGTGCGTTTCTTGACAGCTTTCCCAATATCCAGTCTTTGGGAATATTTGGCATTCAAATCGAGGAATTTCCGTCAGGAATATTTCAAATGCGCCAGTTAACCAAGCTTACCCTGGACGGCTGCTCCCTTACTCTTTCCGACGTCACCGCTGAAGGGTTGTCCAGAATCGAAACGCTTACCCGGTTGAATCTGGCAAACAACCCTCTGACAGTTGCTCCGCATGTAGGCCACATGGCTGGTTTAACCGGATTGATGCTGAGCAACGCAAATCTGTCCAGCCTTCCTTCAGGCATGGATGCGCTCAGAAAACTGGCTGTCGTGGCCTTGCATGATAATCATATTTCCGACGTGGGATTTGAACTGTTCGAGATTCCGGATACACAGAACCTGTTCGTTGGTTTGTTGAATAACCCGCTGAGTGAGGCATCGCGACAACGAATCAATCAGTTTCTCGAGAATTCCAGTATGGACCGCAAGATGGAAATACAGACGCAGGAAGAAGTTCCTGATTTCGACTTCGATAGTGAGTCCTCGGAAAGCGGGTTCTCGACAGGGTCAGACAGTGACTGAATGTTGGTGGAAGTAACGGATCCTTGGTTTTCATAACATATACAGACAAGAGTAAGCGCTCATGACGTCCCCTTCTGATTCTATGGATTCGAGATCAGGAGGGGAGAAAGTTTCTGGAGTGCTGGAATCAAAGGGGGCAGAAAAGATGTTGTTTTTATTTCTTGTCGTGGCGCTGGATTTCTTCCATTTGTGAACATTTGTGTGAGTGGGTGACAGAGATGTTGAATTATTACCTCCTCACAATTTGTCGAAGGTTTCGACTGTTTTAATTCAAGTTGAGCCTCAATACTTTGCTGCGTCCTTAAAGGGGAAAATCTGTCAAACAGCAAGGTATCGTAAAATGATTGATGAACAAGTTGGTATATCCCGCATCGAGGTTAAGCTCGACTCCACAAACTCTGGCCAGCACAAAGTGCTCTATGCCAACGGTCGTATGCAGGTGCGTGTGTTGGTGCTTCTGCACGGGATCGATAACAATGGGGACGGCGCATCACTGCATGGACACCCTGCCCTGCAGTCGCTGCGCCTGATCGCCTATCACGGTGCGCGTCCTCTGGACGGTGACTGGAGTGTAACGGTGCAGGAAAATCGTTACGCTCACGAAATGACGGGTGGTGCAACTCGGCTGACTGAAGTCCCGCGCGCCCCGGACAACCGGGTAAGCAACGTCTCTGATCCGGTACAGATTTTTCAATTCTGGGTTTCGGCATCCAGGCCTGGAATCATGGAAGTGGCCGCCGAGATTGTAATGGACGGCGTGGTACTGCGTAGCAATGGAATTGGTTTCGATAGCAGTGTTACGCTGGAGGCAGTTCCGCCGAAAAAATATAACCGGAACAGCTTTTCTCTTTATAAGTTCGGTGCGTTCAGGGAACTGGTTTACGAGGAGCGAATTCAAATCTTCCATGTCGGGCTCCAAGCTGACGGCCGTCAGATCAACTTGCTGGATTGGTACAGCAACGACATAGCGCTTAATCCATATGACGCCGATGATGCTGTAATGGTCTACTCGTCAGGAACAATTAACCACTACAGTGGCGGCGGCAGGAGTTTTTACGGCTATCTGGCCCCCATCTATGGGAAATCCGCTTCGATCCATACTCGTCACGGTTATGTTAATTTCCGGATCAATGATGTGCCCGGCGTGCTGACTCTCGTGCAACGCACTACTTTACAGACAGAGGAAAAACCGGGAAATGAAGGCGCGTTCGAACTTGCGGTTATTGATGAATTCGGTACAGAGCACTGGCTTGCTATTGAGGGTGACATAGAGCAGCGAACTTTTATCTTGGGCGAATCGAAGCGGTCAACAAAACAATTCTCCTGATATGGATTTTTTGTGGCCAGCGATTTTCACTGGCCGACTTGATCGTTTCAACTCTAGATGGAAAAGGGAGATTTTTTCTATGGAAAGTAATTCATCCTCCGCTGTTCATTCAAACGCTTTCAACTTCGGTGAATTTGTTTCGGGAGGCGTCGATCCCCGCACGGGCATGTACACCTGCGCTTTTTCGTTGGGGAAGTTGCACTCGGCGGATCTCAATGGTCCTGAGTTCGCGTTTTCACTGGGCTTTAATCCGCTCAATCAGGTGGATGTCGGTTTCGGTATTGGCTGGTCGCTGACCATGACCAGTTATGATTTGCAGAGCAAAGTCATGACCTTGTCCAACGGTGAACGCTACAAGGCTGTCGAGACGTCTAGCGGTTTGAAGTTCAAGGAAATGAAACTGCAAACAGCGAAGGTATTGGTAACTGGGCCAGGGCGTTATGAAGTTCGATACAAGGATGGTCGGCGCGAGTTGCTGAAAGTCCAGGTCGGCAGTCATTTCGCCGTCGCGGAAAAAATAATCGCAGCGAACGGTGTCAGCGTTACGCTGAAGCACGAGTCCTTCAACGGATTCCCCAGGTTGACCGAAGTCAGCGATACCAAGCGCTGCCTATTGAGAGTCATACGCAAGGCAGGCCAGGTGATATTCACCCGGCATCCCGAGACTGCTTCCAGTTCCAGCTACAAATTGATCTTGAAAAACGCTCGGGTGACGGCGATCGAGCTACCGGTCGGTAAAGGTTGGGATCTGGAATATGAGGTCATTCATGGGGCCAGCTATCTGCACCGCCTCGTCAATCCATTGCGCGGCGTAGAAATTATTCGCTACAAGCGCCAGGGTCATCGTTTCGTAAGTGGCGTTGAGCGGACACTGCCGTTTGTCATCGCTCATGATATTTACCCGGGGCGCGGCCAGCCCAAGCTCTGCAAGACGTACGAGTACTCCGATCATAACTTTCTCGGCCAAGGGCTATCGCCGGCCAGAGACAGTGACGGTGATCCTCTCTACCAGGCGCCCGGCTACTACGTGTACACCTCGGATGAGAAGTGGGTGGTAAAAGGTAAGGTTCACACGCGCATCAAACGCACCTACAACAAGTTTCATCTTCTGGTCGCAGAGACGACCACCTGTGGCGACGCGCAGATCGAAGCCATCACCGAGTATCACTGCTCCGTCACCAAGCCATTCAATGACCAAGTGGCTCAGTTCCGCATGCCGAAGGTGCATTCGGTGACGTACCTTGATCGGCGCACCCAGCAAAAACGGCTGGAAACTACGGTCACCGAGTTCGATAACGAAGGCAACCTGGTCAAGCAGGTCGAGCCAAACGGGATCACGACTTCGACCGAATTCTATCCGGCAAGTGGTGGAGACAATTGCCCGGAGGATCCGCTGGGTTTCTCCAGGTTCCCGCGTAAGAGGACGGTTACTGCGGCCGCGTCGGATGGTACTTCGACTGTCACCTACTATGACTATGCGCTGCACACTGCGCTGGAGGGGGCGGAGCTGGGATCCGTGTTACCGGTCACTGAGCGTTTTTTCGAAGTTGTGGAAGGTGTTGAGCTACTGCGTTCGAAAACCCAACGCAGTTATCTGGACCTGCCCAAGGACCCGCTCAAGCACGGGGCTACGAAAGAGCAAAGTTTCATCCTGAATGAAAAAAAAACCTCTACCGAATTCACCTATGAGCTTGAAGGTGACGGATTGCGGGTCAAGTCCAGCACCCGCGGATTTGACGGGACGGTGCAGACCAGTGAGAAAGTGCTTTCGACGCTGACTGGATTACTGGTGTCGGAAACAGGTGTCGATGGCGAGCGTATCGAGCATGAATACGATGCGATCGGCCGGGCAGTGTGCAAAACGGTCGCTTCGGGCACCCCTTATGCGGCTGCTACCCGTTGGGCCTATCTGGCCGCCAACAGACAGCAACCGGCGACAATGGTGACCACCGATCCAGGCGGGGGTGAGCAAAGAGTGAGCTATGACGGCCTGGAGCGGATCATCACCGTTCAGGAAAAGGACTGCGACCATCCCGACAAGGACGGTCTCATCCAGGCTCGCACACTTTATTCTGCCCTGCATGATTCGGTCGGTCACAAGGTGAACGTGACGCTGACCGATTGGCGCGATAACAAGCCTTATCCGGTCAGCACCCGCTACGAGTTCGATTCCTGGGGTCAGGTCAGCAAGACGCTGCATGCCGATGGGCGTATTGAACATAGTGAGGCGAATCCGGTCCTTCGCCAGCACAGCCATTGGCTTCAGGGCATGGGCAAGACACTCACCCTGGTCAATGACTTCGGCAAGCCGTTGAGTGTCGAGAGCTTCAATCTGAAGAACAAGAGTCTCGGCAAAACCGTTTACACCTATGACGGTTACGGACGCACGACCAGCCAGACAGATCCTGTCGGCAATACCAGGAAATATGAGTACGACGTTTTCGACCGGATGATCCGCAGTGTTATGCCCGACGGCAGTAAGGTCGTAACCGACTACGCGGAGCATAGTGATGAAGGGCTTGCGATCGACATCAAGGTCGGTGACAAAGTTTTGGGCCAGCAGACTTATGATGGTTTGGGTCGTTTGATCCAAAGTACCGTGGGCGGACGAAAGTCTGAGGCTGGTTATGAAGCGGGCTTCACTCAGCCACAGTGGCACAAGAGTGCTGATGGCAAAAAAACCGAGTTCACTTATTTGCGCGATCTGGGCGGTTTACTGACTGAGCGCAAGGCAGGAGAACAGGTCACGACACTGACTTACGACCCCGTCACTGGCAATCCCTTGACCTGTACCGAAAGCGGCAGGACACGCAGCTTTGCCTATCACCCTTCCGGGCGCCTGAAATCTGAAACGACGACCTTCGGCGCTGTCATGAAAGCAACATCCAGTACCTGGTCCCTGCAGGGGCGACCGATCACCCACGTTGATGTGCTCGGTACCGACAACAGATCTGAATACGATGAGTTCGGCCGCCTTCTATCCGCCTCGCAAGGGTCGCTGAAAACCGAGTTCCACTACGACGCCCAGACGGGAATGCTGGAGTGGACGAAAACCGAAGACACGTCGATCAAGCGTCATATGATCACCCGGTTCGTCTATGACGATATCGGTCGTGAAACCCGGCGTACATTCGAGATTCAGGGCCAGCCTGACCAGACGCTGCAATCGACTTACACGCTTGCCGGCAAGCTGGCGCAGAAAGTCTCCAGGCGCGGCACGCAGATTTTGCGTGATGAGCAATTCACCTACGATGTGCGCGGGCGTCTGATCCAGTACGACTGTGCCGGCACTCAAAAGCCCCGCGATCCGCATGGCAAGGAAATCGTCCAGCAGACCTTCACCTTCGATGCGCTGGACAACATTCTTACGGTGCAGACGAAGTTCCCGCTGGGCGTGAATCTGACCACGTTCAGTTATGACAATCCCGATCCTGTACAGCTCAGCGCAGTCAAACATTCCCATGTCGACTATCCACCGGCAGTGACACTGGAATACGACGCCAACGGCAGGATGATCAAGGACGACCAGGCGCGAACGCTGGCCTATGACGCGTTCGGACGTCTTGAGCAATTGTCCGACGCAGGGGGATCAGTAATCCGTGGCTACCATTACGACGGTCTCGACGATCTGGTTGAACTGTCGCAACCCGAAAAGGCGACTGTGCAGCGTTATTACCACGCAGGCCGGGTCGCCAATGAGGTGAGTGGTGAAAATTCATCCAGTGTCGTCCGTCACGGTGGCGCGCTTGTGGGGCAGCGGCAACTCGGTTTGAACGCCAGCGCGCAGCTGTTTGGCACCGACCAACAGCAAAGCGTGCTGGCAACACTGGGTAAGGAGGAGCACCTCACCGATTGCGCCTACAGTCCTTATGGGCACCGTCCTGCCGAAGGCGGATTGTTCAGCCTGGCGGGTTTCAACGGCGAACAGCTGGATCCGGTTACCGGGCTGTATCTGCTGGGCAACGGTTACCGGGCCTATAGCCCGACACTGATGCGTTTTCTTTCCCCCGATAGCATGAGTCCGTTCGGTGCGGGCGGATTGAATGCCTACAGTTATTGCCTGGGCGACCCTGTCAATCGGGTTGACCCTACCGGGCATTTCTCCTGGCAATCGATCCTCGGCATCGGCCTCAGTATTCTCGGGATTGTTGCCAGCGTGGTGACGATGGGCGCGGCGACGCCATGGGCAGTGGCGGCATTGGGGCTGGCGGTTACTTCAGGCCTGGCGGGTATTGCCAGCGAGGTGGTCAATGAGCTGGCACCGGGTTCTCAGGCGGGCGAGATATTGGGCTGGATCAGTTTTGGTCTCGGGCTGGCTTCGCTCGGTGCAGGTTTGGCGGCGGGTGCAAAAGCTGCTGTGAATGCGGGCAGGAAGATGGCTTCAGCTTTTAGCAAAGGGCTCAGTGGCAGGGGGGCAGGCAAAGCGGGGCAACATTTAAAGAAGGGTGGAAAAGGCGCAAGGGCCGCGGCCAAAAAAGCCCAGGCGCCCGTGGAGGAAGTCACGGAGAGACCTTGGCAATTAATCAGGCCCGATCCAGAAAGCTACCTCTATGCCACTCATAAGACGATGGCCGACGAATTCTTCGGGTACGTGGAAAGCGATATGTCCCCCCTCCAGGCAGCCAGGAAATCCAGGATGTATTACGAGGAATTCGGCGCAGCCGGTGATGGAAGAAAAGTAACGCATGTTTTTTTCGCAGCCTCGAAAGGACGTGGGGAGCGTATTTATCTTCTAGAGGACAGTAAACAGAGAGTTTGCAAAGTCCTGCGGGCGGGTGGCCATTGGTCCGACGGGGAGACCAACGCAATAATGAGATCGGCGAAAAATATGGTTACAACGCGCACATGAGCACTGTGAATACTTCGCCTGCCCGTTATGGGTGTGAAGGTCTGGAGTGCTGTTCAAGCGCCCACTCCACGTGTTCTTTAACCAACTCTGACGGATAGTCCCGTCGCGCCTTCAACGCTTCCAGCACCGGAATCGTTGAAGGCGCATTCCCCAGCCCCACCGCGAGATTGCGCAACCAGCGCTCATAGCCGGCGCGCCGCAACGGCGAGCCTTCAGTGCTGCTTAGAAACTTCTCTTCATCCCACATGAACAGTGCAGCCAGCTCGGCATTATCGAGATTGTGCCGGGGCGTGAAATCGCTTTCTCCAGTCGGCCGGGCGAAACGGTTCCATGGGCAGACGATCTGGCAGTCATCACAGCCGAACACACGATTGCCGATCAGCGGCCGCAACTCTTCGGGGATGGCGGTCTTCAGCTCAATGGTCAGATAGGAAATGCAACGCCGGGCGTCCAGCACATAGGGGCCGACGAACGCATTGGTCGGGCAGATATCCAGACACGCGGTGCAGCGCCCGCAATGTTCGCTGCTGTGCGGCTCGTCCACCGGCAGCGGCAGATCGACGAACAGTTCACTGAGGAAGAAATAACTGCCGGCCTTGCGGTTGAGCACCAGGGTGTTTTTGCCGATCCAGCCCAGCCCCGCCTGTTCGGCGATGGCTTTTTCCAGCACCGGCGCGCTATCGACGAAGGCGCGAAAACCGAACGGGCCGATCTGCGCCTGAATCCTGTCGGCCAATTGTTGAACACGTTTACGGATCAATTTGTGGTAATCGCGGCCCAAGGCATAACGCGATACGTAAGCCTTTTCCGGTTCAGCCAGGCGTTTGGCCATTTCGGTATCGCCCGGCAGGTAGTCCATACGCAGCGAGACCACGCGCAACGTACCCGGCACCAACTCTTCGGGATGCGAGCGTTTGCTGCCGTGGGCGCCCATGTAGTCCATGTCGCCGTGGTAGCCGGCCTCGAGCCAGCGCTGTAGATGCTGCTCGTGTTCGGCCAGGTCCAGACCGCTGATGCCGACTTGCTGGAAGCCCAGCTCGCGGCCCCAATCCTTGATCGATTGGGCGAGGGCGGGCAGGTCTGTGGTGATGGCGGACATGAGGCGAGAGAAACCGGAGCTGAGGTGCGTATAATTCTGCCAGACATCGGAGCCCGAAGACGCATGCCGCAGACGAAAGATGAATTACCCGACGCGCTGTACCGCGCCGCGCAGGTGCGCGAACTCGACGCGCGGCTGATCGCCGCCGGCACGCCGGGCTTCGAATTGATGCAACGCGCCGCCCGCGCGACCTGGCGGGCACTGGTGCGCAAGTGGCCGGCAGCGAACGAGCTGACCGTGCTCGCCGGGCACGGCAACAATGCCGGTGACGGTTATCTGGTGGCGGGCCTGGCGTTGCGTGCCGGCTGGATCGTCCGCGTCCTCGCCGTCGGCGATCCGCAACGTTTGCAGGGCGATGCCGCACTGGCCCATGCCGAATCCGTAGCTGCTGGTGTTGTGGTGCAAGGCTGGCAGGGGCAAAGCGAGCTGCGCGGTGTCGTCCTCGATGCCTTGCTCGGCACTGGCCTGAGCGGCGAAGTGCGTGAGCCGTATGCATCGGTGATCAAGGCGATCAACGCCTGCGGTTTGCCGGTGGTGGCGGTCGATATTCCGTCAGGGCTATGTGCCGATACCGGGCGTGAACTGGGCGTCGCGGTGCGCGCCGATCTTACGGTGACATTCATTGCTATGAAGATCGGGCTGTTGACCGGCGACGCGGCGGATCATATTGGCGAACTGGTCTTCAACGACTTGCAAGCCACCGACGAAATTTTCAGTGACATTCCCGTCTGCGCTCAACGCCTGAGCGCCGCTAATCTTCCAGCACTTGCGCCGCGCGCGCCGACCTCGCACAAGGGCCGCTTTGGCCATGTGCTGTTGATCGGCGGCGATCATGGTTTCGGCGGGGCGATCCTGCTCAGCACGGAAACGGCCTTGCGCAGCGGCGCGGGCATGGTCTCGCTGGCGACTCGGCCAGAGCATGTGCCAGCGGCGCTGACCCGCGTGCCAGAGGCGATGGCGCTCGGCACCTCGTCAGCCAATCAACTGATGGGTCTGCTGGAAAAGGCTTCGGTGCTGGTGGTCGGGCCGGGCCTCGGTCAAGCCAGTTGGGGGCGCGCCTTGTTGTCGGCAGCCGCCAACGCACCGTTGCCACAGGTGTGGGACGCCGACGCGTTGAACCTGCTGGCCAGCGCTTTTGTCCAGTTGCCCGAGGGTTGCGTGATTACCCCGCATCCGGGCGAGGCGGCGCGCTTGCTCGGCATCAGCACCGCTGAGGTGCAGGCCGATCGCCTGACTGCTGCATTGGCGTTGAGCAAAAAGTATTCAGCGGTAGTGGTTTTGAAAGGCGCCGGCAGTTTGATCGCCCATCCCGGTGGACGTCTGGCCTTGTGTCATCAGGGCCATCCGGCGATGGCCACGGGCGGGTTGGGTGATGTGCTGGCCGGTCTGATCGGCGCATTGCTGGCCCAAGGCATGGACGCTTTCGGCGCGGCATGCCTGGCCGTCTGGCTGCACGCCAACGCGGGTATGCAACAAGGCAAATTCGGCCGTGGGCTGGCGGCCAGTGATCTGATTCCAGCCATTCGTCAGTTGTTGGAGGAGCATGCACCGTGTCTGAAATAACCCTGTACCTGGCCGATGAACAGGCGATGAGCGACTTTGGCGCACGAATCGCCCGCATTACCCAGGGCCACGGCCTGATTTTTCTCGAAGGCAACCTGGGCATGGGCAAAACCACTCTGTCGCGGGGTATCATTCGCGGGCTGGGGCACGTCGGCGCGGTAAAAAGTCCGACCTTCACTTTGGTCGAGCCCTACGAGATCGGTGACATTCGCGCCTTC
>Ga0308167_1002878_pt1 | contig 14876 bp, 17 predicted proteins | sample PhyCR1_2_FD_202138 | JGI IMG/M metagenome (GOLD analysis project Ga0308167, IMG submission 202138) | Phyllosphere microbial communities from UC Gill Tract Community Farm, Albany, California, United States - DLSLRC.R1 | ecosystem: Host-associated > Plants > Phyllosphere > Unclassified | place... | reverse complement strand
CGTCTCCGCCGCCGCGCTCGTCAGTGCGGGGGCGCCTGTCGGTGCCGGCACGCTCGTCGACAGGGGCCTGCTCGGACGCCGCGTCGTCGTGCTGCTCGGACTCGCGTCCTGCGGCGGCACGCTCGACGTCGTCGTCGTGCGGCCCTGGTGTGTGATCGTCCGTCATGTTCCCCCCTGCGGCGATCCTAGGACAGGCTGCCGACACGGTCGAGCCGGGCCCGTTCGACGTCCCGACGCGCGCCGTCTCCCTCCCGGCTCCTCGTGGCGGTCGCTCGACGCAGGTCGGCAGGATCTCCCTCGCGCGCCTCCTCGGCGACTGGCTACGGTCAGGTCATGCCGATCGTCCCCGACACGAAGAACTGGACCTGGGTGCTCGACGAGCCCTGCCCCGAGTGCGGCTACGACGCCGCCGAGGTCGAGCTGGGCGACGTGCCCGGCCTGGTGCGGGCCAACGCCGCCGCGTGGCCCGCCGAGCTCGGCCGAGCCGACGCCCGCGAGCGACCGGACGACGCGACCTGGTCTCCGCTCGAGTACGGCGCTCACGTGCGCGACGTGTTCCGCGTCTTCGACGGCCGCCTCCTGCGGATGCTCGACGAGGACGCCCCCGCCTTCGAGAACTGGGACCAGGACGCCACGGCGCTCGCCGACGACTACGCCGGGCAGGACCCTGCCGTCGTCGCCGACCAGCTGCTCGCCGCGGCCGAGGTCGTCGCCCGACGCTTCGAGGAGGTGCCCGCCGACCAGGTGCACCGCACCGGCCTGCGCGGCGACGGTGCCGCCTTCACGGTCGAGACGCTCGGCCTCTACTTCGTGCACGACCCGGTCCACCACCTGCACGACGTGCGCCGCTGACGGCTCTCGGGCTCCCCGGGGGTCGTTGGCGCCGATGATCGGGTCGCCGAGTCGACCCGAGTCGACCCGAGTCGACCCGAGTCGCCCGAGTTGCCCTGAACGGTCGCTCGGGCTGACGTGGAACAGCCGTCTGAGGCATCTCGATCGCGGGGACGTGAGGTCAGCGGACCCCGAGCGCCACGACGAGGGCGCCGAGGCCGGCCGCGAGGGCCAGCACCGCGGTCGCCGCGGGCAGCGCGCCCCCGGTCGTGGGCACCCGCGTCGGCGAGCCTGTCGAGCCGCCGTCGGCGCGGGTGTGTCCGTCGTCGCGGGCGGCCAGCAGGAGGCGGTGCACCCGCCGGTACCGCCGGTGCGCCGCGGCGAGCACGGCGAGCGACGCGACGACCCCGAGCCCGGCCAGCACGTACGCGGCAGGTCCGAGCAGGGGCGGCAGCACGCGCAGCCCGATCAGCGACCCGACGGTCAGCGCCAGGCCGGTGCGGCGCCAGGCGAGTGCGGTCCGCTCGGGCTGCAGGCCCGGGTCCCACGGGCCGTCGCTCACGCCAGCACGATCCCGAGCAGCACGAGCACCCCGGCGACCGCGACCGCGACGCCGAGCGGGAGCGCGAGCGGCGCGGACGGCAGCGGGCGGTCGGCCCGCAGGGCGCGCTCCGTGCGGGCCCAGCCGACCCAGGCCTGCACGGGGGCCGCGATCCCGGCGACGATCAGCACGAGCGACGCCGCGAGCCTCAGCCCGGGCTGCAGCCCGAGCCCCAGCGCCTCGAGGGCGACGCCGCCCGCCACCAGCGCGAGCGAGGTCCGCACCCAGGCGAGGAACGTGCGTTCGTTGGCGAGGCTGAACCGGACGTCGGGCTCCTGCCCCGTGCCGTAGACGCGACGGGGGAACCGGCGGTCGCGGTCCTCGGTGGTCACCGGCCGCCTCCTGCGCGCCGCCGACGGATGCGGATGGGGCCCTTGGCGGTCGACGGGTCGACCACGGAGCCCCCCTGGGTGATGTCGACCTCGCCGGCCGCGACGAGCCGTCGGGCGGCCCGCCGGACGGGCTCCATGAGGTCGCGCCAGGCGGCCTCGTCGTCGGGGGCGATGGAGCGAGCGACGTCGGACGGGCAGATCGTCGACGTCGCGGCACGGGCGGCGAGGAGCTCGCGGATCCGCTCCTCGAGCTGGCGGTCGAGCGCCGTGACCTTGCGGCGGCGGCACGCGTCGCTGCAGTACGCGACCTCGTCCCAGTTCGCGACCCACTTCTTGCGCCACTCGATGCGTCGGCCGCACGAGCGGCAGGTCTTCTCGTCGGGCGTGCTCACGCCTCCATGCTGCGCCTCGTGGCTGACGCATGGCTGACGAACCGACGCGAGGACGACGAACCGACGCGATCCTCCACGGAGGTTCGTCGCTCCCGCGTCGCTTCAGCATCGCCCGAGCGTCGCGACCCGTCGGCCGGCCCGCCCGCCGGCCCGCCCGCCGGCCCGCCCTCGACAGAGCGGTCTGCTCTCGATAGCGTCGAGGGGCGACGGCGCCGACCGGGCCGCCGCACGACCACGACGGCCACGGCCGTCCGCACCGAGGAGGCGCGCGCATCCGACTGCCCGACTCGCTGACCGTCGACGGCCCCGTCTCCGTCTCACGGCCCTGGATCGCCTGGGCCCGGGCCGTCACCCGCCTCACCACCACGGGGCGGGCCAGCCGCTCGGAGTTCTGGTGGACGTGGCTGCTGCAGACCGCCGTCGCGGCCGTGCTGCTCCTGCTGGTGCCGTTCTTACAGGGCCGCACTCGCGACCTGCGGCTGCCCACCGGCCCGTTCGGCGCCGGCCCGCTCGGCACCCAGCCGCTCTTCTCGTGGACCGACACCTCCGGCGACCCGGCGGGCGGCGCCTCCGTCTTCATCTGGACGGTCTGGTCGTTGCTCACCCTCGCGCCGATGGTCGCCCTCGCGATCAGACGACTGCACGACGCGGACATCTCGGGCTGGTGGGCGCTCGTCGCCGTGCTCGTGCCGATGCTGTCGTTCCTGATGCTCGTGCTGCTGGCGCGGGGGTCGAGGACGGCGGGCGTCCGCTTCGACCGGGTGCCCGACGTTCGGCCGGTCGCCGAGCCGTCCCTGGCGCCGCCGGGGGGCAGCCGGTAAGATCGGCCACGGTCGCGCGTCACGTGCGGCCCCGGGCGTGCACGACAGCGCGCAGTCGGGATCACCATCCTCCCCGCCGAGCCGGCCCCCAACGCCGCTGACCTGCATCAGCGCCACGGGAGCCACGGCACCCCGGGTCGAGGGAACGGCGCCCGCCGACTGACCGAGACCCTCCCATGACACCTGCTGCTCAGGATCGTCCCTCGACGACCTCCACCTCTTCTCCTTCCTCGACCGGCGCCGCGACCCGCGCCTCCTCGACGGGTCGACCTGTCACCCCCGCGAAGTTCCCCCTCGCCGGGCTGCTCGCGCTCGCCGTCGCCACGTTCCTCAGCATCTCCGGCGAGATGCTGCCCACGGGCCTGCTGCCCGAGATGAGCGGCGAGCTCGGCGTCAGCGAGTCGAGCATCGGCCTGCTCGTCAGCGTCTTCGCGTTCACCGTGGTGCTCACCAGCACCGGGCTCACGCACCTGACCCGCAAGCTGCCCCGCCACCTCATCGTCGTCGGCCTGATCACCGTGCTCGCGATCAGCGCGGCGCTCACGGCGATCGCGCCGACCTACGAGCTCGTCGTCGCGTCGCGGGTGCTCGGCGGGTTGGCGCACGGCATGTTCTGGGCGATCGGCGGCGCGTACGCGGCGCACCTCGTCCCGCGGGAGCAGGTCGGGCGCGCGCTCGCCGTCGCGATGAGCGGCGGCACGCTGGCGTTCGTGCTCGGCGTCCCCCTCGGCACGGCGCTCGGCCAGGCCCTCGGCTGGCGTGCCGCCTTCGGCATCCTCGCCGGAGCGATGGCCCTCGGCGCGGTGCTCGTCTGGCGGCTGCTGCCGCCGGTCCCGTCGACGCACACGGCACGGCCCGCAGGCGACTCCGAGGAGGCGCTGGCCGCCTCGACCGCGACGGGCAGCGTCCCGACGCTCACCGGCTCGACGCCGACCGCGTCACGGCACCTGCCGCCGCCGTCGGTGATGGGCATCGTCTTCAGCTGCCTGATCACGGCCGTGTTCATGGTCGGCCACTACTCGTTCTTCACCTACATCGCGCCGTACCTGCTGCGCTCGACGGGCATCGCGGAGTCGAGCCTCAGCGTCGCGCTCTTCGCGTTCGGCATCGCGGGCGGCGTCGGCCTGCTGATGGTCGGCTGGTTCCTCGGCAAGCGGCCTCGGGTCAGCATCCCCGTCGGCGTGGGCATCGTGGTGGTGTCCGTGCTGGCGCTGGTGCTGCTCGAGGGGCAGCCGGGCCCCTCCCTCGTGGCCTTCGTGATCTGGGGCGTGACCTTCGGCGCGCTGCCCCCGCTGTTCCAGACGAAGATGCTGCAGGTCAGCCCCGAGGAGCACCGCGACATCGCCAGCGCGTTCTACACGACCGCGTTCAACACCGGCATCGGCGGAGGTGCGCTGATCGGCGCCCTCGTGCTCGACGGGTCGGGGCTCGACACCCTGCCGTTGCTCTACGTCGGCATCGCCGCCGTGGTGCTCGTGGCCGTCATCGTCACCGACCGTGTGCTGGTCGCCCGCGCGCGCCGCTAGCCGCCCGCCGAGGCCGAGGCCGAGGTCACTGCGTCGCGGACCGCTGGCGACGCCGCCGAGCACGAAGAACCTCGTTCCGAACCATGAACCGCGAATTTTCGCGGTTCATGGTTCGGAACGAGGTTCATGGTGCAGCGGCGACGTGCGGACGTCGCCGACGTGAGTGTCGGTGTCCGCCTAGCGGCGGCGACCGGTGCCGGAGCCGTTCTGACCGTTTCCGCCGCCCTTCCGGTTCTGGAACTTGCGGATGATGATGGGGATGAGCAGGGGCGCGAGCCTGCGGAGCAGCGAGGCCATGGGTGACTCCGTATCGTCGGTGGACGCTCGACGGTACCCGCCGGTCGCCGCGAGGGCGCGCGAGCAGGTCGACGCGTCTGTCGGTATGCGCCCAGCGGCCAGGGCAGGCAGGGCAGGCAGGGCCACCGGAGCAGCCACGAGGAGGCGCCGTCCATGACCCGAGGAGCGCTGTCGGCTCGTCTCGATAAGGTGGCACGGCCCGTCGGCGCAGGGAGCCGGCGGCGAGTCCCGGGGGAGACACCCATGACACCGACCATCTCGACGACGCGATCACGCAGGGCCGTGGCGACCGCCGCCTCCGGCGCGCTGGCGCTCGCCCTGCTCCTCACCGGCTGCACGGGCGGCGGCGACTCCGACGACGAGGCGAGCCAGGGCGCGACGAGCGAGCCCGGCACCCTGGTCACCTTCGACTCGTGCGAGGCCGTCGGGGAGACCCTGGGCTCGGCGATCGAAGGTCTCGACCTCCTCGATGAGAGCGTCGCCAACGACGCAGGTTTCCAGTGCACGTGGACATCGGACACTGAGGCCACCGACGTCAGCACGGTGCAGGCCGTCATCGCCGCGGCCCAGGTCGAGGACCTCGACGAAGCTGCCTTCGCTGAGCGGACAGCGACCATCGCCGCTTCCGAGGGAGTCAGCGCCGTCGATGACTCTCGTGCGACCGACCTCGACGGTCAGGCCTTCACGCAGACGGGCGAGAGCACGGGGATCCTCGTGAACGGAGGCACGGTCGTCACGCCGAAGGGTCTGTTCAACGTCACGGCAACGGCCACCACCGAGACGTCTCTCGACGCCGACGGTGCCCTCGACGCTGCCTTCTCTCTGATCAACTAGGAGCCGCTGCCCGGCACGAGCCGGTCAGCGCCCGAGCACGCCCGTCATGAACGCGGCGATCGCGCGCTGGCCGGCGTCGTTCGGGTGCAGCCCGTCCGACGAGAGCAGGCTGCGCAGGTCGGTCGTGCCCGAGCTCGCGAGCGCGTCGCCGAGCGACACCGACACGACGCCCGTCTCGTCGACGACCACGTCGAGCGCGGCGGCGTAGTCGGCGATCGGTGCCTGTCCGGTGTCGGCCAGGCCCGCGGCGACGGGGAACTCGTCGACGACGACCACCGTGGGAGGCGCGTCCAGCGCCTGCAGGCCCTCGACGACGTCCCGGTAGCCGTCCGCGAACTCCTCGGGGCTGCTGCCCCGCAGGTCGTTGGCGCCGAGCGTGATCGTGACGACGTCGGGCTCGGCCGCGGCCACCGCCTCGAGCCAGCCGGCGAGGTCGTCGGTGAAGGTGCCGGTCGTGGCGCCCGACCGCGCCGAGTCGTACAGGGTCACGCCGCGCTCGCGGTCGCCGTCGAAGGCGGCGAGCCCGTGCAGCACGACAGGCTCGTCCGAGCGGTCGTCGGCCGCCACGGTCACCGTGACGGTGTGCGGCCCCGAGTCGAGGTCCTCGACCGGGGTCACGGACGACGACGCCGAGGAGTCGCCGGTGTCGACGCGGCCCTGCCGGGTGCCGTCGACGTCCCACGTGAACGAGCCGCCGCCTCCTGCCCACCAGAGGTCGACGTCGGTGCCCGTCACCGGCCAGCTCACCTCGGCGCCGGGCTCGAGCTCCAGGCTGCGGAAGCCCAGGGCCGGCGAGGTGCCGTCGAGGTCGACGCCGCCCTGCCGGTCGGTCGCCCAGTCGCCCCAGGGGGAGTCGGGCCCGTAGGTCGCGAAGACCGCCGGCCGGTAGCCGACGCCGCCCGTGACGCCGTCGACGGGGTGGGCCGCCCGCAGCGCGTCGCGGGTCAGGTCGACCCAGCGGCTGTCGATCGAGGAGGCGCCCTGCCCCTCGGTGATCGAGTCGCCGACCGCGAGCCACCGGGCGGGCGACCCGTCGACGTCGGCGAGGGCGGAGTCCCAGGCGGCCCAGGCCCCGTCCGAGCCGGTGCTCGTGCCGGTGCCCCCGTCGGGCGCGGCCGAGACCGTGCTCGTCGCGCCGGGCGTCGAGCCGTCGTCGGGCCCGGCCCCGCCGGTGCAGCCCGTCAGCAGCAGGGCGGCGGCGAGCAGCCCCGCGACGGGCACGTCACGTCGCGTCGACGAGCGTGGCGAGCGCGGCGAGCGGGTCGTCGAGGAGGCGCGGGTCACGACTCCGTCACCCGGCCGCCCTCGACGCGCCACTGGCGGTCGAGCCGCACCGTCTGCAGCATCCGCCGGTCGTGGGTCACGAGCAGCAGCGTGCCCTCGTACGACTCGAGCGCCTGCTCGAGCTGCTCGATCGCTGCGAGGTCGAGGTGGTTCGTCGGCTCGTCGAGGACGAGCACGTTGACGCCGCGGGCATGCAGCAGGGCGAGGCCGGCGCGGGTGCGCTCGCCGGGCGACAGCTCGTCGACGGGGCGCGAGACGTGGTCGGCCTTCAGCCCGAACTTGGCGAGCAGGGTGCGCACCTCGGCCTGGGGCCAGTCGGGCACGAGCGCCTCGAATGCCTCGGCCAGGGGCTCGTCGCCGGGGAGGAGCGCACGCGCCTGGTCGATCTCGCCGACCGCGATGCTGGCTCCCCGGCTGGCGCCTCCTTCGCTCGGGGCCTGGCGCCCCAGGAGCCCGCGCAGCAGCGTGGACTTGCCCGCCCCGTTGGGTCCGGTGATGCCAATGCGGTCGCCGCCGTCGACCTGCAGCGAGACGGGACCGAGCACGAACTCGTCGCCCGGCTCGCCCTGGCGGAACACCGCGCCGCTGAGCGTCGCGACGACGGCGCTCGACCGCGGTGCGGAGCCGATGGTGAACTCGAGCTGCCACTCTTTGCGGGGCTCGTCGACCTCCTCCATGCGCGCGATGCGGCTCTCCATCTGCCGGACCTTCTGGCCCTGCTTCTCGCTCGACTCGGCGGACGCCTTGCGGCGGATCTTGTCGTTGTCGGGTGCCTTCTTCATCGCGTTGCGGACGCCCTGGCTCGACCACTCGCGCTGCGTGCGGGCACGGCCGACGAGGTCGGCCTTCTTGTCGGCGAACTCGTCGTACGCCTCGCGGGCGTGACGGCGGGCGGTCTCGCGCTCCTCGAGGTAGGAGTCGTAGCCGCCGCCGAACACCCGGTTCGACGACTGGGCGAGGTCGAGCTCGAGCACCTTCGTGACGCAGCGCGCGAGGAACTCGCGGTCGTGGCTGACGAGCACGACGCCCCCACGCTGGCCCTGCACGAAGCGCTCGAGCCGCTCGAGGCCGTCGAGGTCGAGGTCGTTCGTGGGCTCGTCGAGCAGGGCGACGTCGAAGCGGCTGAGCAAGAGGGCGGCGAGGCCGACCCTGGCCGCCTGGCCGCCGCTGAGCGAGGTCATCGGGCTGTCGGGGCCGACGGCGCCCTCGGCTTCGGCTTCGGCGCCGAGGCCCAGCTCGGCCAGCACCTGCGGGAGGCGGTCGTCGAGGTCGGCCGCGCCGCTCGCGAGCCAGCGCTCGAGCGCCGTCGAGTACACGTCAGCCGGGTCGAGCCCGTCGGCGCGCGGGGCAGCGTCGACGTCGCCGAGGGCGGAGGCGGCCTCGTCCATCTCGGCAGCGGCCTGGGTGCAGCCGGTGCGGCGGCCGATGTAGCCGGCGACGGTCTCGCCGGGCACGCGCTCGTGCTCCTGCGGCAGCCAGCCGACGAACGCGTCGCCCGGGCTCAGCACGACGGAGCCGCCCTGCGGCTCGTCGACGCCCGCGAGGAGGCGCAGCAGCGTGGACTTGCCGGCCCCGTTCACGCCGACCACGCCCACGACGTCGCCGGGCGCGACCGTGAGGTCGAGGTGGTCGAAGAGGGTGCGGTGCCCGTGGCCGCCGGCCAGGTCCTTCGCCACGAGTGATGCGCTCATCGGACCATTCTCCCAGGCGGCCGCCGCTCGCGAAGTCCGCGACCCAGCCGCGATCGAGCCCGGGCTGGCAGGGTGGGCCCATGGCTACCCTCACTCGTCCCCGCCGCGGCAAGGTCATCGCCGGAGTCTGTGCCGCGCTCGCGAACCGCTTCGGCCTCAGCCCTTTCCTCGTGCGGCTGCTGTTCGTGCTGTCGCTGCTGCTGCCCGGCCCGCAGGTGCTGCTGTACCTCGTGCTCTGGGTGGTGTTCCCGAAGGAGGGGCGCTAGCGCTCGGCAGGACCGGCCGCGGTCCGCAGCGGGTCGGGTCTCGCAGCACGCGGGGTCAGCCCAGCGTCTGGACCAGGCTCTCCTGCAGGTAGCCGAGCCAGTCGAACACGTCGTGCATGACGACCACGTGCGGGTCGTCGCTCGGGGCCGGCCCGTCGGCCGTCACGCCGAGGCGGCTTCCGAGCACGAGCCGCAGGTCGGTCAGCGTCCGCAGCCACGACTGCTGCCCCGCCGTGTCGAGCCGCTCGGCCGTCGGCGCCGCGACGTCGTCGAGCACCCGCCGTGCGTTGGCGAGCTTGCGGGCGGTGAGGTCGTCGGAGGTGAACCTGCGGAACTCCGCCGCCGCCTCCTCGTCGTCGGGGTAGGCGGAGGGCAGGAGGCGCGCCACGGCCGGGTCGCCGGGGTCGCCGCCCTCGAGCACGGTCACGAGCTGGGCGACGAGGTCGCCGAGCAGCCTCGCCTCGTGCTCGGGCAGGTCGAGCAGCAGCTCGTCGCCGCGACGCCGGAACGGGATCACTCGTCGGCCTTCGCGACGGTCGCCCAGAGGCCGAAGTCGTGCAGGGCCTCGACGTGCCGCTCCATCGCCTCGCGCGGGCCGGTGGCCACGACGGCGCGGCCGGTCGTGTGCACCTGCATCATCAGGCGCTCCGACTCGGCGGCGGCATAGCCGAAGTAGCTGCGGAACACCCAGCTCACGTACGACATCAGGTTCACCGGGTCGTCCCAGACCAGCACGACCCACGGCACGTCGGGCGCGACGAGGAGGCGCTCGCCGGTCTCGGTGCCGGTGCGCGTGTCGTCGAGGGTCTGCGTCACGGCACCAGCGTGCCACGGCTCGCCCGACAGAACGAACCGTCTGGTCTGTCGGCACCTCCTCCGGCGCCGCTCGCAGGTCGGTCGTCGCTGCGGGCAGCCGCCGGTCAACGGGTCGCGGCCGACGCCTCCGGCACGTCCAGCAGCTCGCGCACCCTCACGGCCGCGCCGACCGGGTCGGGCACCTCGACGTTGTAGGTCCGTCCGTCGGCCGTGACGACGCGCAGGCCCTGGTCGCCCCGGCGCCCGAGCGAGGCGTTCAGCAGCAGCCCCTTGCTCGACCGCGCCCAGCCCTTGACGCCCCAGCCGCCGAAGCTGATCGGGCTCCAGGTCTCGGCCGTGACCGAGACGATCTCCTGACGCGCCACCGACCGCCGGTAGAAGGGCGTGAACGCGAGGAGGAGGCGCTCGCGGCCGGCCCTGACCGTGACGCCCATCGACGCGAGCACCACCGCGACCAGCACGAGCACCAGGGGCCCGACGGTCCGCTCGGAGGTGCTGGCGTCGTCGCCCGGCGCGACCCCCGAGAGCACGGCGAGGGCGAGCATCACGACCACCAGCGGCCACCGGAGCCAGCGGGTCATGCCGGTGCGGAACCGGACGTCGGACGAGGAGGTGGCGGTGCGGTCCGGCATCGCCCCAGTCTCGCATCCGCCCAGCCCGCCGAGATATGATCGACCGGTCGCGACTGGCGTTCAGATGGTCACCATCGGGGAGCGACGCACACACGGTACGTGGCCGTACGCCTGGGCCACCTCACCACCAGAAGAACCGGCACCTCGTGCCGCCCTCGTCCCGTGACCGTGTAGAGAGAGACCCGCCATGACGATCCAGTCAGAGTCCACCGCCAGCGCCGCCGAGGCCAGCTCCGCCGGCCAGAAGCTGCCCTCGACCTTCAACGCCCCGCTGAGCGAGGTCGACCCCGAGATCGCCGCCGTGCTCGAGCAAGAGCTGGGCCGTCAGCGCGACTACCTCGAGATGATCGCCTCTGAGAACTTCGTGCCGCGTGCCGTGCTCGAGTCGCAGGGCTCCGTGCTCACGAACAAGTACGCCGAGGGTTACCCGGGCCGCCGCTACTACGGCGGCTGCGAGTTCGTCGACGTCGCCGAGAACCTCGCCATCGAGCGCGCCAAGTCGCTCTTCGGCGCCGACTTCGCCAACGTGCAGCCCCACTCGGGCGCCCAGGCGAACGCCGCCGTGCTGGCGGCGCTCGCCGACATCGGCGACACGATCCTCGGCCTCGAGCTGTCGCACGGCGGCCACCTGACCCACGGCATGAAGCTCAACTTCAGCGGCAAGATGTACAAGGCCGTCGCCTACGAGGTCGACCCCGAGACCTACCTGATCGACATGGACGTCGTGCGTCGCCAGGCCATCGAGCACCAGCCCAAGGTCATCATCGCCGGCTGGTCGGCCTACCCCCGCCAGCTCGACTTCGAGGCGTTCCGCGCCATCGCCGACGAGGTCGGCGCGTACCTCTGGGTCGACATGGCGCACTTCGCCGGGCTCGTCGCCGCCGGTCTGCACCCCTCGCCCGTGCCGCACGCCCACGTCGTCTCGTCGACCGTGCACAAGACCCTCGCCGGTCCCCGCTCGGGCGTGATCCTGTCGAGCCACGAGCCGCTCTTCAAGAAGCTCAACTCGGCGGTGTTCCCCGGCCAGCAGGGCGGCCCGCTGATGCACGTGATCGCCGCCAAGGCGACCGCGTTCAAGCTCGCGGCCGAGCCCGAGTTCAAGGACCGCCAGGAGCGCACCATCCGCGGCGCCCAGGCCCTCGCCGCGCGCCTGATGCAGGCCGACGCGAAGGCGGCCGGCGTCGACGTGCTGACGGGCGGCACCGACGTGCACCTCGTGCTCGTCGACCTGCGCGCCAGCGAGGTCGACGGCAAGCAGGCCGAGAATCTCCTGCACGAGGTCGGCATCACCGTGAACCGCAACTCGGTCCCGTGGGATCCTCGCCCGCCGATGGTCACCTCCGGCGTCCGCATCGGCACGTCCGCCCTCGCGACCCGCGGCTTCGACGACGCCGAGTTCGCCGAGGTCGCCGACATCATCGCCGCGACGCTGATGCCCGAGCCCGACATCGCCGCGCTCGCTGCGCGGGTGAAGGCGTTGACCGACGCGTTCCCGCTCTACGCGTGAGCGCGGGCGTGGGCCCGGTCGACGCGACCGGCGCCTCCTCGTCCCCCGAGCCGGCCGGTGCAGCTGACACGGTCGCTGCGGCTGCTGCCCCTGCCGGTGCTGCCGGTGCTGGTGCTGGTGCGGCCGCGGTCGCCGGTGCTGGTGCTGGTGCCGGCGTCGTGCCTTCCGGTGGTGCCGCCGTCGGCGCGGGTCCCTCGCCGGCCAGTGCTGTGGGGGTCGACGTCGACGAGCGGGGACGGTCGCTGATCGCCGGGCCGGGCAGTGCCGTCAAGATCGACGGCACGGCCCTGGCCGCGACCGTCAAGGCCGACCTGCGCGAGCGGGTCGACGCCCTCAAGGCGCGTGGCACGGCACCGGGGCTCGGGACGATCCTCGTCGGGGCCAATCCGGGCTCGCTGTCGTACGTCGCGGGCAAGCACCGCGACTGCGCCGAGGTGGGGATCGAGTCGATCCGCATCGACCTGCCCGACACGGCCTCCGAGGCCGAGATCCGCGCCGCGATCGAGACCATGAACGCGGACGAGGCCGTGACGGCCTTCATCATCCAGCTGCCCCTGCCCGAGGGCATCGACCCGACGGCGATGCTCGAGCTGATGGACCCCGCCAAGGACGCCGACGGCCTGCACCCCGTCAACCTCGGCGAGCTCGTGCTCGCCGTGCCCGGGGGCAAGGGCTCCATCGACACGCCCCTGCCGTGCACGCCGCGCGGCATCGTCGCGATGCTGCGGGCCTACGACGTGCCGATCGCCGGCGCGCACGTGACGATCGTCGGCCAGGGGCTGACGGTGGGGCGTCCGCTCGGGCTGCTGCTGACGCGGCTCGAGGCGACCGCCACGCTGACGCACTCGCGCACGGCCGACGTGGCCGCGGAGGTGCGCCGGGCCGACATCGTCGTGGCCGCCGCCGGGGTGGCCGGGCTGGTCAAGCCGGACTGGGTGCAGCCCGGAGCGACCGTGATCGACGTGGGCATCACGCGTGTCCTCAACGAGGAGACCGGCAAGTACAAGCTGCGCGGCGACGTCGACCCGGGCGTGGCCGCCGTGGCGGGCGCCCTGTCGCCGGTGCCCGGGGGAGTCGGCCCCATGACCCGCGCGATGCTGCTCGCCAACGTGGTGGAGGCCGCCGAGCGCGTCGCCTGAGGCGCCGCGGCGCGCCGCGGCGCGCCGGGCCGGCAGCGGCGGCCGCGCCCGCCGGGCCCGCGGTGCCTGGCGCCTGTGCTTGCGCCCGGCGGCCCGGGCGGGTTCGTCGCCGCCGGGCTCTCGTGGACGCCCGTCGTCGTCGAACTCGCCCGTGGCCGGCCGTGCTGGCTGCGTCCGCGCGTCCTGCCCGCGCCGGACTCGACGGACCCGCCCGGCTGGCGCACGACGGACCCGGCCCGCGCACGACGAACCCGCCCGCCCCCGGGAGGGGACGAGCGGGTCGGGTCGAGCGTGCGGGACGCGTCAGGCGTCGCGGCGGGCGCCCTCGGCGGGGTGCACCGTGAAGACGGTCGGCGCCGTGAAGCCGGCCTCGGCGAAGGCGGCGGTCACGGCCGACGCGACGGCGTCGCGGTCGGCCGAGCGGACGAGCGCGATCGCCGAGCCGCCGAAGCCGCCGCCGGTCATGCGCGCGCCGACGGCCCCGGCCGCCTGGGCGGTGGAGACCGCGAGGTCGAGCTCGGGCACGGAGATCTCGAAGTCGTCGCGCATCGAGACGTGGGAGGCGTCGAGCAGCGCGCCGATGGCCTCGGCGCCGTCGGTGCGCAGGGTGCGCACGGTGTCGAGCACGCGCTGGTTCTCGGTGACCACGTGGCGCACGCGGCGGAACGTCTCGTCGTCGAGCACCTCGGCGGCGCGGGTCAGGTCGTCGACGTCGAGGTCGCGCAGCGAGCTGACGCCGAGCGCCTCGGCGCCGCGCTCGCACGAGGTGCGGCGGTCGACGTAGCCGCCGGTGGCGTGGGCGTGCTCGACGTGCGTGTCGACGACGAGGATCTCGAGGCCGGCCGCGTCGAAGCCGAGGTCGACGACGTCGGCGTCGAGGCTGCGGCAGTCGAGGAACACGGCGGAGTCGGCCTGGCCCAGCAGCGACGCGGACTGGTCCATGATGCCGGTGGGCGCGCCCACGGCCTCGTTCTCGGACAGCTGGCCGACGGCAGCGAGGGCAGCGCGGTTCACGTCGAGGTCCCAGAGCTCGGTCATCGCGACGGCGACCGAGCACTCGAGCGCGGCGGACGACGACAGCCCGGCGCCGATCGGCACGTCGGAGGTGACGAACAGGTCGAGCCCGGGCACCGACGACAGGTCGATCGTCGAGAGGTCCCCGCCGGCGGCGGCGAACGACGGCGACGCGGCGCGCGTCGGCGCGACCGACAGCGCCCAGGCGATGCCGAAGACGTAGGCGGACCAGCCGTCCATGCGGGCCGGGTCGAGCTCGTCGAGCGAGATCTCGTGGACGCCCTCGTCGAAGGTGCTGGCGACGCGGAGGAGGCGGTCGTCACGCACGCCGACGGTCACGACCGTGCGGCGGTCGATCGCGAACGGGAACACGAACCCGTCGTTGTAGTCCGTGTGCTCGCCGATCAGGTTGGCGCGGCCGGGCGCCGACCACCGACCCGCCACGGGACCGTCGAAGACGGAGGCGAAGTCGCGGGCGTGACCGGTCTCGGTGGCGCGGCCCGCGCCTCCTGCGGTGTCGGGGGTGGTGTCCATCAGCGCGTCATCGCCTCTCTCAGTCGGTCGGCCTGGACCTCGGGCACGAGGTCGCCCACCCAGGCTCCCATCGCGGCCTCGGAGCCCGCCAGGAACTTCAGCTTCGTCTCGGCACGTCGCGGGGACGTGATCTGCAGCATCAGGCGGACGGTGTCGCGTCCGACGTTGACGGGGGCCTGGTGCCAGGCGCCGATGTAGGGCGTCTCGTCGCCGTAGAGGGCGTCGAGGCCCGTGAGGAGGCGCTTGTACATGACCGCGAGCTCGTCGCGTTCGTCGCTCGTCAGGCCCGCGAAGTCGGGCACGTGGCGGTGGGGGAGCAGGTGGATCTCGATGGGCCAGCGCGCGGCGAACGGCACGAA
>Ga0308167_1002869_pt1 | contig 14932 bp, 9 predicted proteins | sample PhyCR1_2_FD_202138 | JGI IMG/M metagenome (GOLD analysis project Ga0308167, IMG submission 202138) | Phyllosphere microbial communities from UC Gill Tract Community Farm, Albany, California, United States - DLSLRC.R1 | ecosystem: Host-associated > Plants > Phyllosphere > Unclassified | place... | reverse complement strand
TCAAGCTCTCCGCACTGCATCCCCGCTACAGCCGCGCGCAGTATGAGCGGGTGATGGACGAGCTCTATCCTATTCTGAAATCACTGACGCTGCTGGCCCGCTCTTATGACATCGGCATCAATATCGATGCAGAAGAAGCCGATCGGCTGGAACTGTCACTCGATATGCTGGAAAAACTCTGTTTTGAGCCAGAGCTGGAAGGCTGGAACGGCATCGGGTTCGTCATTCAGGCCTACATGAAACGCTGTCCGTTTGTCATTGATGAGCTGATTGATCTGGCACAGCGCAGCCGCCGTCGCCTGATGATTCGTCTGGTGAAAGGCGCGTACTGGGACAGCGAGATCAAGCGCGCCCAGATGGAAGGCCTGGAGGGCTACCCGGTTTATACCCGTAAGGTTTACACCGATATCTCTTACCTGGCCTGTGCCCGCAAACTGCTGGCGGTGCCAAGCCTGATCTATCCGCAGTTCGCGACGCACAACGCACACACTCTGGCGGCAATCTATCAACTGGCGGGCAATAACTACTATCCGGGCCAGTATGAGTTCCAGTGCCTGCACGGCATGGGCGAACCGCTGTATGAGCAGGTGGTCGGCAAAGTGGCGGACGGCAAGCTTAATCGTCCCTGCCGTATCTATGCGCCGGTGGGCACCCATGAAACCCTGCTGGCCTATCTGGTTCGTCGTTTGTTAGAAAACGGGGCCAACACCTCCTTTGTTAACCGTATTGCTGATACCTCGCTGCCGATCGATGAGCTGGTAGCCGATCCGGTGACTGCCGTCGAGAAACTGGGTGCCAGCGAAGGCGCCATTGGCCTGCCGCATCCGAAGATCCCTCTGCCGCGCGAACTGTATGGCGATAACCGCGTTAACTCTTCGGGTCTGGATATGGCCAACGAACATCGTCTTGCCTCACTGTCCAGCGCCCTGCTGAGCAGCGCCGCACAGCCCTGTCTGGCCGAGCCGATTATTGAGGGTGAAGCGGGTGCTGGCGAGTTGCGCGATATCCTTAACCCGGCCGCACCGGGCGACCGTGTTGGTCAGGTTCGCGAAGCTACTGAGCAGGAGGTCTCTGTGGCACTGGATGCCGCCGTGAACAGCGGACCGATCTGGTTTGCCACGCCGCCGCAGGAGCGTGCTGCGATTCTGGAACGCGCTGCACAGCAGATGGAAGGCCAGATGCAACAGCTGATTGGTATCCTGGTGCGTGAAGCGGGCAAGACTTATAACAACGCTATCGCGGAAGTCCGTGAAGCCGTTGATTTCCTCTATTACTACGCCGGTATGGTGCGGGACGATTTCGACAACGAAACGCATCGTCCACTTGGCCCGGTGGTCTGTATCAGTCCGTGGAACTTCCCGCTGGCGATTTTCACGGGTCAGATTGCAGCTGCACTGGCAGCTGGCAACAGCGTGCTGGCAAAACCGGCTGAGCAAACCCCACTGATTGCCGCGCAGGCGGTTCAGATCCTGCTGGATGCGGGTGTGCCGCCAGGCGTGCTGCAACTGCTGCCAGGCCAGGGCGAAACGGTCGGTGCACAGTTGACCGGAGACGATCGGATTCGCGGCGTGATGTTTACCGGCTCGACTGCCGTGGCAACCCTGCTGCAGCGCAATCTTGCCGGTCGCCTTGATCAACATGGTCGTCCGGTGCCGCTGATTGCGGAAACCGGCGGGATGAACGCGATGATCGTCGACTCTTCCGCGCTGACTGAGCAGGTGGTGATCGATATCGTCGCCTCGGCCTTCGACAGTGCCGGACAGCGCTGCTCTGCCCTGCGTCTGCTCTGTATTCAGGAAGATGTCGCCGACCATACGCTGAAGATGCTGCGTGGCGCGATGGCGGAGTGCCGCATGGGCAATCCGGAACGCTTCTCAACCGATATCGGCCCGGTGATTGATGCCGAAGCCAAAGCCAATATCGACCGTCATATTCAGGCGATGCGTAACAAGGGCTTCACGGTGTATCAGGCGGTGCAGGATAACCCGCAGGACAGCAAAGAGTGGAATAGCGGCACCTTTGTGAAACCGACGCTGATTGAGCTGAATCAGGTTAGCGATCTGGATAAAGAGATTTTTGGGCCGGTGCTGCACGTCGTGCGCTTCACCCGCAACAACCTGCCGCAGCTGGTTAATCAGATCAACGCCTCCGGCTATGGCCTGACGCTGGGCGTGCATACGCGCATCGACGAAACCATCGCGCAGGTGACGGCGAACGCCCGGGTCGGGAACCTTTACGTTAACCGCAACATGGTCGGCGCCGTGGTCGGCGTTCAGCCGTTTGGTGGTGAAGGCTTATCCGGAACCGGTCCGAAAGCGGGTGGCCCACTCTATCTTTATCGCTTGCTGGCCCATCGCCCGGATAGCGCACTGCGTCTGACCTTTGATCGTCAGGATGCCGAGCGCCCGGCGGACAGCACGCTCCGTCACTCTTTGCTGGCACCGCATCAGGCACTCAGCAACTGGGCTAAAGATAAGCCTGAGCTGGCTGAACTCTGCCGGCACTATGGCGAGCTGGCCCAGGCGGGCGTGGTCCGCCTGTTGCCTGGCCCAACCGGCGAACGTAACACTTTCTCACTGTTGCCGCGTGACCAGGTGCTCTGTCTGGCTGACAACGAGCAGGATGCGTTAGTCCAGCTGGCTGCGGTCACCAGCGTGGGCAGTAAAGCGCTGTGGGCAGATGATGAGCTGCATCGCACCCTGCGGGCGGCACTGCCTGACGCCGTGAAAGCGCGTATCACGCTGGCGCGTGACCCATTAGCCTCGGAGTTTGATGCGGTGATCTATCACGGCGATGCCGATCAGCTGCGCACCCTGTGCGAACAAATTGCGGCGCGTGACGGCGCGATTGTGTCGGTGCAGGGCTTCGCCCGCGGCGAGACCAATCTGCTGCTGGAACGTCTGTTAATTGAGCGTTCACTGAGTGTGAATACTGCCGCGGCGGGCGGTAATGCGAGTCTGATGACGATTGGGTAGCGCTGAAGCTTAAGGGGGGGGGTGTTCGCTGCGCGAAGGAGCTTGCAGCGGAGCCAGGGCTGGGATTGTTCGCTGCGCGAACGGGCTTTGAGAAGGTTTCGTTCGCCTGGTGGGCTGGCATGTACCTGGTGTTCGCTGCGCGAACCGGCGCTGAGAAGGTTTCGTTCGCCTGGTGAGCTGGCCAGTTTCAGTTACGCCTCTGCAGGCGACCAACAAGGGGGCGCCAGTCGCCGCGCCCCCTTGACCCCGGGCTCCGGCCTGCTTCACCGCCGCTTCGCGGTTCCTTCGCTTCTTCCGGATTTCTTACGGACCGGCGGGACGCGCCATCCCTGGCGCGAACCCGCCTCTTCGCGGCATCCCTGCCGCTCGTCCTGAAATCCCTCATCCGCTCAGCGGTTCTGACGGCCTCCCTTCCCCGCTTTATCTCTTCTTTTTGTGTTGGTTACGTCATCGCTGTAAGTCTGAAGGATTATCTATGTCTCTCTGCCTGGCAGGAAGAATGGCTTTTCACACTATCAAATGTTGCCTCTTCTTTTTAATGCTGGTGCATTGCCGCTGATAGTTTCCAAAATTAGCTTTGGCTTTCAAACCACCAGACAACGCTATGTCCGATAAAAACCAGGATATTAAAGGCGGGGTTGGGAGAGGCATCCGAAGCGCTGAGGAACAACCGGAGGCAAGGATGAGCCGACAGGACGTCGGCGAAAGGACGGAACGCGCCAGGGAGGGCGCGTCCGGACGGTCCGCGGGCCGCAGGGCGTGACGAAGGTACCCCGCAACGCGGGGCGCGCAGGCTGCCGGACGCCGGGATTGTTAAGGGGCGGGCGTACGCCCCTTAACGCGTCCGCCTGAACGGGCAACCTGAAACTCCCCACCGCCTGGCGGGCGTAACCCGCTCAATGTCAGCCCACTGCAAAGCGAAACCAGCCAGCCCCTTCCCCCCACTTTCAGCGGCCTTAATCCCCGAACCGGGCAAAAATCCCACCGGCAGGGGTTTACCAGAGGCATCCGAAGCGCTGAGGAATAACCGGAGGCAAGGAGGAGCCGACAGGACGTCGGCGAAAGGACGGAACGCAGGCCGAAGGGCGTGACGAAGGCACCCCGCAACGCGGGGCGCGAAGGCTGCCGGACGCCGGGATTGTTAAGGGGCGGGCGTTCGCCCCTTAACGCGTCCGCCTGCACGGGCAACCTGAAACTCCCCACCGCCTGGCGGGCGTAACCCGCTCAGTGTCAGCACGCTGCAAAGCGAAACCAGCCAGCCCCTTCCCCCCCCCTTTCAGCGGCCTTAATCCCCGAACCGGGCAAAAATCCCACCGGCAGGGGTTTACCAGAGGCATCCGAAGCGCTGAGGAACAACCGGAGGCAAGGATGAGCCGACAGGACGTCGGCGAAAGGACGGAACGCGCCAGGGAAGGCGCGTCCGGACGGTCCGCAGGCCGCAGGGCGTGACGAAGGGACCCCGCAAAGCGGGGCGCGCAGGCTGCCGGACGCCGGGATTGTTAAGGGGCGGGCGTACGCCCCTTAACGCGTCCGCCTGAACGGGCAACCTGAAACTCCCCACCGCCTGGCGGGCGTAACCCGCTCAGTGTCAGCCCGCTGCAAAGCGTACCCTGCCCGCTTCCAGGTGGAAGCTACCGCGCAGCCCGCTGCAAGGCGCAAACCTCACCCCCTGCCATGCGCCCGCTTAACCAGTGTCGGAAATACAAACAGCGACTGCCCCACGCCGCGATTGGTCAGCGACCAGATAGCCACTGAGCAGAGCGAACACAGACCGACTATCGCCACCGGATAGAAGCAAGCCCAGAGAAACGAAAACCACGCCTGCTCAAACAGATGATGACGCTGCGCGAACAGAATCGCAGACATACCAAAGAACTCGATGAAGATACGATGGATAACGTAAATCTGCAGTGTATTGCGGCCAACCCAGTTGAGATAGCGCATGCTGAAATGCTGATTCAGCCAGCGGCACGCGGCAATACTGAACAACACAGCCAGTACGCACAGGAACAGACTCTTATCCAGACCGAAAATCACATGAATCCCCGCGACCGCTGCCAGTAGCGCCCAGGGCATCAGATTCTCGCGCCGCCACTCACTCAGGCGCAGCATGGTCTGACTCCAGAACGCACCTAACAGGAAGAACAGGAAATATTGGGCCAGACTCTGGGGACCCCAGAACGGAATCACTTTTTCCACCGCAAGGTAATTCAGCAGGATCGCCACCAATACCAGGGCCAGCTTATATTGACGAAAAACTTTGGCACAGAGGAAATAGAGCCCCAGCCCATACAAATACCATGACGTACTCATGGCCATAAAGGTCAGTTTCAGGAACTCGAATAGTGAACCCGCATAGGCGGCATTGAGATTCTGGGAAATGCGCTGGCCGGTAATTTCAGTAGAGATGCCTATGATGGACCACCACTGAATAAAGCCCCACAGAATGTAGAGATAAAAGAGATTGGTAATACGACTGGTAAACACCTGTTTCCAGGGCCGGTTAATAATGCCATTCGTCGCCAGCAATCCTGAAACAAAGAAAAAGGCGGGCATACGCAGCGGCGACAATACCGTATTAAACTGTATCCATATTTCGGCAGGAATCCATCCGGCAGTGAGATATTTCATGGTTCCTTCAAAGCCGGGTAAAACCGTGTGGTACAGGACCACCAGCAATATGCAGGCGCCCTTAAGGGTATCTACCCATAATATCTGATCTGACTTCGTCTGGCTCATTAATAACTCCTGCTGTGTAGGTCAGAATGCTGGAATGTAAAAGCGAGGAAAGCAGTTTTGCTTTTATGGTTATCCAGCGATTATTCGCTAATGAGCCGAAGTTGAATGTAGCGAAACTCTTAAAAGCCGTGGAGTGGCCCTGCTGCTACAGTTATTTACCTGACTGAACGTTTCCTTACACTTATTAATTGGCGAAGCGATACGCTTATTACCGCCACCTCACTCAAAGAAACGATAATATTCCCTGATGATCGCTAAAATACAAATAAGAGAAAGTGGCATCAGTAAAAGCCATTTAATATCCGATGAAAAGAAAAGATTTGTCAGATGTGCCAAAAGGTTTAACGGCTAAATAAATAGTTATGATATTGCGCCGCACACTCAGGAAAAAGCAGTCCATTGCTGCGTTAAAACAGGCGTACGGGAGGGATAAAACTGCCTTCCGGAGAAGGCAGTGGAATTACTGATTAAGGAATTTATCGAGGAACTGACGGGTTCGCGGCTGCTGAGGGTTACTGAACAACGCTTTCGCGTCGCCCTGCTCGACAATACGTCCCTGGTCCATAAAAATGGCGCGGTCCGCAACGTCGCGGGCAAAACTCATCTCATGCGTGACGATAACCATGGTACGTTTCTCCTCGGCCAGGGCACGAATGGTGCTGAGCACTTCGCCTACCAGCTCCGGGTCCAGCGCGGAGGTCGGCTCGTCGAACAGAATGACTTCCGGCCGCATCGCCAGTGCACGCGCAATTGCCACGCGCTGCTGCTGTCCTCCTGACAGACGGCGCGGATAGCTCTCCTCCTTACCATTCAGCCCGACCTTCTCCAGCAGAGTGCGGGCACGGGCTATTGCATCCGCTTTCGGCTCGCCTTTAACGATGACCGGCCCTTCAATAATGTTCTCCATCACCGAACGGTGCGGAAACAGATTGAAATTCTGGAAGACAAAGCCGACCTGCTGACGCAAACGACGCACCTGCTCTTTCTGCTTGCTCTGCGCCAGCGCGGCATCCACAGTAATCTCCCCAACACGAATCGTGCCGCTATCCGGCACTTCCAGCAGATTAATACTGCGCAGCAGCGTGGTTTTACCTGAGCCGCTGGGACCGATAATCGCCACCACTTCACCAGCGGCAACATCAAGGTCGATGTCGTGGAGCACCGTCTGGCCGTTAAACGATTTCACCAGCTTTCTGACTTCAATGGCGCTCATTTCGACTCCGAATCCTGACGATTAACATGCTGTTCCAGCCGGTTCTGCAACGCAGACAACACCGTTGCCATCACCCAGTAGATTAGCGAGGCCGCCAGATACATGGTGAAGACTTCCAGCGTGCGTGAGGTGATCAACTGCGCCTGACGGAACAGTTCCGGCACCTGAATGGTCGCTGCCAGCGAGGTATCTTTCACCAGACTGATAAAGCTGTTGCCCAGCGGTGGCAACGCGGTGCGCGCTGCCTGCGGCAGAATGACCCGGCGCAGCGTTTGCCAGCGCGTCATGCCGATACTGGCCGCCGCTTCCCACTGACCGCGTTCAATCGATGAAATCGCGCCGCGCAGTGACTCTGAGGCGTAAGCGGCGGTATTCAGGGAAAGACCAATCATCGCAGAGGGGATCGGATCCAGTTCAATGCCAAACTGCGGCAGGCCGTAATAGATCATAAAAAGCTGGGCGATTAACGGCGTGCCACGGAAAATCGAGACATAGATCCGCGCCAGCCAGCGAACCGGCCAGAAGCGTGACAGACGCATCAGCGCCAGAATAAAGCCCAGCAGCAGACCAAAGAACATCCCGCCGATGCTGAGCTGCAGCGTAAACAGCGCGCCCTTTAATAAAAAAGGTGCTGAATCCAGCACCAGTTGAAGACTTTCCTGCATTATTTCGTCACATCCGCGCCAAACCATTTCTGAGACAGCTTGCTCAGCGAGCCATCTTTCTGCATATCAGCAATAGCCTGGTTGACCGCTTTCAGCAGATCGTCGTTACCTTTACGCATCGCCACGCCCGATTCCTGACGGGAGAACGCATCGCCCGCGACGGCCATGGTGTCACCGGTTTTCTTCACCAGATCCAGCGCGGCCAGACGGTCAACCAGAATCGCATTCAGACGGCCAGAACGCAGATCCTGATATTTGGTCGGGTCATCATCATAGGTACGGATGTCCACGCCCTTCACATTCTCGCGCAGCCACTGCTCGTAGTTAGTGCCCAGACCTACGCCCACTTTCTTACCGGCCAGATCAGCCGGTTTGGTGATGGTGCTGGCGTTGGCTTTCATGGTCAGTGCCTGAATACCGGAGACTGTGTATGGCGTAGAGAAGTCATACTTCTTCTTGCGCTCATCAGAGATAGTGACCTGATTGATCACCACATCTATGCGCTTCGCGTCGAGTGACGCCAGCATGCCATCCCACTTGGTGGGTTTAAGGCTCGCTTTGACGCCCATGTGCTGCGCCAGCTGTTCCGCGAATTCCACTTCAAAGCCAGTCAGCTTGCCCTTTTCATCCTGAAAGCTGAATGGCGGATAAGTGCCTTCCAGTCCCACCAGCAGCGTGCCGCGCTCTTTAATTTTGTTCAGCAGGTTTTCCGCTGCAAAGGTTTTAACGTTGACGCCTGCAATCAGCGCCACAGCCATAACGCCCATCACCATCTGACGACCTGCACGAGAAAAGGACATATTCACCCCATTATTGACAGTATTGTGTGTGTGTTCTTATAAGGGCAGCACCGCGTATCGCTGCCTGTTCAAAATGATAACGCACGGAGTATAAACTGTTTTATTCGCTTGTCTCAGACTGAAGGATGATAAGCAAATAACGCCGGTGCCCCGCCCGTATGAATAAACAGCAACGGACCTTCACGGCGGAAACGATTCTGGCTGATGCCATCCAGCAGTCCAGCCATCGCCTTGCCGGTGTAAACCGGATCCAGCAGTATCCCTTCCAGCTGCGCCAGCAGTTTTACTGCCGCCATGCCTTCATCATTCGGCTCGCCGTAGCGTGGCGCAAAATAGTCATCCCACAGGGTGATCGGTGCCTTAACCTGTACTTCCAGCTTCTCTGCCAGCGACTGACGCAGCCGCTCAACCAGCGGCAGCTGCGCGTCAACCTGACGTGAAACGGTGACGCCCACCAGCTCGGTTTCCGGCAGCAGATGCTCCAGTCCTACCGCCAGTCCGGCATGGGTGCCAGCACTACCGGAAGCAACGATCACGGCGGCGAAATCAACCACGCCTTCGCTCTGATGCGCGATCTCCTGTGCACACTCCACATAGCCTAGTGCACCCAGCGCATTTGAGCCGCCGACCGGCACGATGTAAGGACGAAAGCCCTGCGCTTCCAGCCGGGTTGCCTCTTCAGCCAGCTGTTCGGTGGGATTGTGCAGCGCATCCACCATGATCACTTCAGCATCCATCAGATCCAGTAACAGACGGTTGCCGTTGCTCAGGTAGTTTTCAGCGTGTGTACCGATCGGGTTTTCCAGCAGCGCTACGCACTTCAGGCCAAGCCGGGCAGCGACTGCCGCCGTCTGACGCACATGGTTGGACTGAATAGCGCCCGCAGTCAGTAACACATCGGCACCTTCACGCAGGGCATCGGCCGCCAGAAATTCCAGCTTGCGCAGCTTGTTGCCACCCATCGCGACAGGCGTGAAGTCATCGCGTTTGATGAAAATATCGCGCCCCAGATAATCAGAAAGCCGTGGCAGATGTTCTAACGGCGTCGGTGCGCCCAGCAGTTCAAGACGAGGAAATTGGTGTAACAAATGCAAAGACAATGCGGCCTCCGTTTGGGCACGGGAATTATCCTTACAGTGTTGCAGAAGATGCGAAAAGGATCACCCTGATTCAGGTGTCAGCAGATGCGGTGTGACGGAAGTGCAGGGAAAAAACCAGGAGGAAGAAGCGCCGTGCTCCCCCGCCCCTTTTTCCCGGCTGGCGGGAAAAGAGGATTGTGCCACAGGCACGCGGGGGAACAATCGGTGCAGATCAGGCTTACGCCTGCTGCCAGCCTAAGAACTGATCGTACTTGCGCAGCGCAATGCGGTAATTGTTATTACCGGCATCGGGCAAATCGCTTTCCAGACACTGATGCCAGCTATTTCCTTTAAGCTTTTCGGCCGGGAAATTTTTGGCTTTCAGCATCTCATCCAGTCGACGGAGACGCACCACATACTCACGAATCGTGCTCGGGCTCATCTCTGTCTGTTCAAACAGATACTGTTTAAACGCCATAATGTCGAAGTAATTAGGATGGGTATTGCAAAAAATATCACTACAAAAACGACAAAGCGCGGTCAGCTCGGGCTGAAGTTTCAGCCACAGCTGTTCATCAATCATCTGGTCCATCCGAGCGATGGCCTCTTTATTGATGATCTGGCCACGAAAAACGAGCGCCATTCGATCTAATACCTTGCCACAGTGTGAACAATTGCTCTGGCTGTGTTTATAGTCTTTAAGATAACGACTTAACGGTCTGGCCTTGGTCTTGGCTCCCATTATTGAGTCCCCGGTTTCTTATAATTTTGAATCGCCAGGAACTGATACTGCTAGCGCGCTCCCGCAAGTCGGGCCCGCAGGCGTTTGATCGCCTGACTGTGCAGCTGGCTGACACGGGATTCACCCACATCAAGCACCGCGCCAATCTCTTTCAGGTTCAGTTCTTCCTGGTAGTACAGTGTCAGCACCATCTTTTCACGATCAGGTAATGCTTCGATCGCTTCAATGACGCGCTCACGCAGACTCCCTTCAAGCAACTGGTGAAGCGGATTAGCCTCTTCATGGCCTTCCGTCACCAGCTCCGCGCTGTCGCCGTGCTCTTCCCGATACTCGTCGTAGGAGAAAAGTTGACTATTGTTGGTGTCCAGCAGGATCTGCCGGTACTCCTCCATGGAAACATTCAGCTGCTGCGCGACTTCCTGCTCAGAGGCAGAGCGCCCCAGCGACTGTTCCACTTTATGCATTGCTCCGGCCACCTCGCGTGCATTACGACGCACACTGCGAGGCGCCCAATCCCGACTACGAAGCTCGTCGAGCATTGCGCCACGAATACGCTGCACGGCGTAGGTGGTAAAAGCTGTACCCTGAAGCGCGTCATAGCGCTCTACGGCATTTAACAGCCCTATCCCACCTGCCTGCAGCAGGTCGTCAAGCTCAACGCTTGCCGGCAGGCGAACCTGCAGACGCAGCGCTTCGTGACGCACCAGCGGCACGTAGCGCTGCCAGAGCGAATGCTTGTCCATCACACCTTCGGCGGTATAGAAATCGTTCACGGTGACTATCCTGCGTTAATGAAGTTATCGGCATGATTATGCAATTCTGTAGCGTTTTCGATTGACTGAATAGGCGGGGTAAAACGAGGCTATTTCATTTTTGTTAAGTCAGAGTGCAGATCCTTCTGCACTCATCAGTGGCAATTAACGACGGGCGCGCAGCCGTTGCCGCGTGGCGGGTGGCACTGCCGCCCACAGGCTGCAGATGCGACCATCCAGCTCCTGATACCAGGGCGCGATATGCTGCCGTGCCTCCTCGCCAGGATGCACCTGAATCTCTCCCGACTCACCATTTATGCTAATCAATCGGTTAAGAAATAATCGCTGCAAATCACTGCGTAAAAACAGGCCGTTATCGACGCTGTTATCGGCCAGCACGCCGTCATCGCCTTCCTGTGTGTCGATATGGCAGGCTTCCACCCACGGGCAGCCGTGGCGTTCGGTCAGCTCGGTTCCGGTCATCACACAGGCACCATAGCGGGCTTTGACACCGGCGCTGAATTCGGCCTGACTGGCGCGCTGCAGCACCCGTGCTTTGACGCGACGTCCGACTTCAGTACCCGGCATCACCGCCACAGGGACTTTGTGCTGCGGCGTACTCAATACCACGATGAACTGAATGCGCTGCGACTGCGGAAAACAGGGTTCTGCCTGAGGGCTAAAGAGCTGCCAGTAAGCGTCGTCATCATCCTGATGCATCTGCACCAGTTTGTAACCGCGACTGTTAAGCAGGTTCTGCGCCGTGGCGGATTGCGGATCGATCATCGCGAAAACCTGGCTGCTGCCCATCACCTTCCACAGGTTTTCGCGCTTCTCGTTCTCACTACGACGAAAATAGAGGAAAGAGAGATTCTGCTTAAGGTAGTGCTCAAAGCGACGCAGGTAGTTTTTCCGCTCGTTATCATGGGAGATGAACAGCAGGTCCTCCAGCGGACTGTTGCTCTCTTCCTGCGCGAAAACGGCACGGATTTTCAGCGTGCGCAGGCCGGTTGACGGACTCAGCAAGGCGCGCGCCGTCAGCTCTTTATCATCCGGGTATTGCAAAGCATAACGCCGGGCGATCTCGTCGAAGGTCAGCCGCTCGCCCGGTAAAAGGTCATAATTGAAGCGCATAGACACTCCACAAAGTGAAAATCATTAATGATGTTGTTCTGTAGAGAGTTATCGGCAGGCATGGGGGGAACTGTAACGGGTTGGGGTGAATTCAGGGATGATAGAAAGTGCGCCTGCACCATTGTGGTCAGGATCTGGACATAGGGTGTTTTGCTGTCGCGTGGGAATGCCCTGCCGTGCCGGTTTAAATATCATCCGGCACGCCAGCGGTTGTTAATCTGTCTTTCTTTATACCAATCGCTGAAAGCTAGCGATAAGATTTATTGCAGGCGATGCAACTCAATCTAGCTGCGCCATTGCAAATCATCTAAGCAGGTAAATCAACGAGAGATCGTCATTAACCTTACTCTTATTAATTTCCGCCACAAATGCCCTAACAGAATTGGCAGTGTGCTTTGTGTTTGAATGAAAGCTATAGATGATATTAATTATATCTTCTTCATCAATTTTTCCCACCATGGCGACATTGGCGGCCATCAGTGATTTAAGCAGGAACCATTCTGCAGTCAGCAGATACAAGCTCATTAACGGACTAAGACTTTTGTCATCAGAATAAAAATCATCATAAATGCGGTACTGTAGATAGTTGTTCATTATCCATGGGCGCTCAGCGAGCCAGGGCATGATATCATTTTGCCAGACGCTATTCAGACGAATCATCGACAGACTGACATTATCTGTTTTGGCACCTTCTGCCTGAATATAAATGAGCTTATTTAGATAATGATTCAGGGTGGGAAAAGCGCGATTGTTCAGTATCCCGCCGAACCAAGTCTGCAATCTCAATAATAAAGACCACTGCAAATTATGATCAGGTTTGATCTGATCTAGCTGCAACCGGATCTCGCCATGCGCCAGACTATTCAGTACGTCAGAAAAATGGTTCTCCATCTGAACCAGCCAGTCATCTTCTGGACTGACTCTTTCGGCTGCCAACATAAAGGTGACCAAGGCGTAAATAGCTTCATCAAGCTTTTCAGCGCTCAATTTAACAATATTGAGACACATAAGATTAAGCAGTTTCTTTTGCTGATCAATGTCCTTAGCTTTGCTCGCTTCAGCTTGTATCTTAATAGTTTGCTGAAAAAGCATCGCATCTGCTGATGACAAGAGCTGCCTTGTCGCTTCGGGACAGGAGAGAGAGAGGGTTTTCTGTTGCTCATTTTTGAAAATTTTGGACGACCTAGGATAAGTTGAACAAGTGTTACTCAGGGCATTAGCCCCCAGAAGAGAGTGAACTTTGCACAGACGTTCCTCATCCATAAAAGCACAGTTACCCGAGGGCTGGAGCTTCATGGTTCCCCAGTTGGCAAAGCTTTTACGGGTGACTTCAATATTTTCAATCGCCAGGTTTTTTATTTCAATAACCGAGGATTTTAAATAGCGATTAACCGCAGGCTTATCCAGAGTTACATCCCAGCCCTTACAACAGTGATCGCGGCATTCGCTCCCGATACATCTAAAGGCACTGACAAACAGCGGTTCGACCACAGTAATATTTTTCATTATTTACCTGCTCAAAGAAGGCGCTTAAGAAGAGTCTGCCTGTGAGGATAAATTAACAGGGCGAGATTGATTGGCAGAGAAACGGGGCAAAAACAGCCTATTCGTAAGCATAAAAAAACCCCGCCGAAGCGGGGTTTTGAATAGAGCCTGAAGGCAATTAGCCCTGCAGCAGAGACAGAACCTGCTGTGGAACCTGGTTAGCTTTCGCCAACACTGAGTTACCCGCCTGCTGTACGATCTGCGCTTTAGACATGTTTGAAACTTCAGTTGCGTAGTCAGCATCCTGAATACGAGACTGTGCAGATGACAGGTTGGTGGTGGTATTGCTCAGGTTAGTCACGGCTGAGTTCAAACGGTTCTGAATCGCACCCAGTGAAGAACGGAATTTATCAACACTTGCAATCGCATCGTCCAGTTTGGCCAGTGGGTCAGAAGAAGCACCCGTGGTCAGTGATGACAGACTAATGTTTTTAGTATCAACCTTGAACGCTGCAGTATCACCTGTAGTGACAGCTGATTGTGGATCCAGAGCGATAAAGTAGTCTTTTGACACGCCATCAGCGCTATCGAAACCGTTAGCTTTCAGGTTGTTTACTTCAGCTGCGCCGGTTGGTTTGATAGAAACTTTAGCAAACAGGTTGCCATTGTCATCTTTATAGACTTCATCAGCTTTGATTTTAGCTCCACCAGTTGCCAGACCCAAGCGGGTTGACAGGTCGTCTGCAGCACCAGTTTCATTAACTGTCGCTTTATTAACCTGAGTCGTTGCGCCGTAGTAAGAGGTGAAGTCAGTGTTTGCACTAGTGCCCAAGGTTTTGTTTTTGTCTTGAGGACCATTAACGTTGAAGCTATCCAGACCCAAGGTCTTTGAGTCGATTTTTTTCAGGTCGATAGTGATGGTTTCGCCATCATTAGCGCCAACCTGGATGTTCATTTTGCCATCTTTAGCCAGCACGTTCACGCCGTTGAACTGAGTCTGACCCGATACGCGGTCAATTTCGCTCAGGCGCGATTTGATTTCGTCCTGGATTGAAGATTTGTCAGAATCAGAGTTGGTACCGTTCTGAGCCTGTACAGTCAGTTCACGAACACGCTGTAAGTTGTTGTTGATTTCTGACAGCGCGCCTTCAGTGGTCTGCGCAGCAGAGATACCGTCGTTGGCGTTACGAGCAGCCTGAGTAAGACCTTTGATGTTTGACTGAAAACGGTTGGCAATTGCCTGACCAGCAGCGTCATCTTTCGCGCTGTTGATACGTAAACCAGAAGACAGACGCTCCATTGAAGTAGACAGAGCTGACTGGTTCTTGTTGATGTTGTTCTGAGTGAT
>Ga0308167_1002867_pt1 | contig 14939 bp, 6 predicted proteins | sample PhyCR1_2_FD_202138 | JGI IMG/M metagenome (GOLD analysis project Ga0308167, IMG submission 202138) | Phyllosphere microbial communities from UC Gill Tract Community Farm, Albany, California, United States - DLSLRC.R1 | ecosystem: Host-associated > Plants > Phyllosphere > Unclassified | place... | reverse complement strand
GGGTGATGTCGCCGGCGTTGTCGAAATCGTCGAGCATTTCTTCTTTGGTGACATGCAGCACGTCGAGCTTGATGTTCTCGCGAAAGTCCGTGCGATCCACCAGCAGTTTCAGCCCGCGCCACGCCGATTCCAGTTGCTGGAACTGCGGCTGATGGAGGATTTCATCCATCTGCTTGCTCAAGGCAAGGTCGATTTCGCTGATCATCTGATCAACCCGGAACTTGTTCACGGGCTGTTCGTGATGGCCGCTTTGCAATATCTCGCTGATGAACGCGGCCACGCCTTGTCTGGCGACCGCATAGCCTTCCTGGGCCGGGGTCATCATGGTGTTGGCCAGCAGTTGATCGAGTAGCGAGGTGGGGGCATCGGTCACCCGGATTTGGGCGTTGGCACTTTCCATCGGCATGGGTGGTACTCCGTTTTATGAGCTCGGTTTCGGCAGTCGCAGGGCAGTGAACAGGCAGGTAACGCTTGGCGTTTGGGCCTAGGCGTCAGGCGAATCCTTGGGGGCAGGCAGGGTCAGGTTCAGTTCGCGAATAAGCCGTTGGCGCGAAGCATCGTCAGCCAGCAGGCTTTGCAACTGTTTGCGGAAGGCGGGGGTATTGCCCAGCGGGCCTTTTAACGCCACCAGCGCGTTGCGTAACTCCAGCAGTTTGTTCATTTCAGGCACTTGGCGGGCGATGGCATCAGGGCCGAAATCGTTAATCGACTTGAACTGCAAATTAATGCTCAAGTCGTTCTCGATATCGTTGGTCAAGACGCAAGGCACTGCCATTTCTAATGACACTTCGGCTTTGGTCAGTACATCATTGAAGTTGTCTTTGTCGATACGTACGGGTTGTCGGTCTTCAAGAGCGGACTCTTCGCCGTGGCCTTTAAAATCACCGGTTATCAGTAACTTTAACGGCAATTCAACTTCGGCCTGTTGATCGCCTGTGGCCGGAATGTATTTGATGTTAATGCGTTCTTTTGGAGCTACGGAACCGTGAGCTTTCGACATGGGAAAAGTCCTTTTCATTCGAAGGTAGCCCTATTAGGAACCGATTTCTCTAGGCCTGTCATGTCGGCCAAAGCCTTTAGTTGTGTGGCTTTTCTCTGTAGGAAATTACGATTATGAGTTTGGTAGTACTTGCCCTACATAGTTGCAGGAAGTCGCTGAGGGATATGTCTGTTAATTGCACTAATAACGTTAATTGTGGAGTGTTTTACTTGCTACTTAATTGCCGGTTAGTCCACGCTCCGGACAATTAAGGCGTTATACGTCGAACTTTTTATCAGCGAGAAAGGATCTTGCGCGTTATGTCATGCCCATCATTCATACAGGAGGTGCAAATGCGAATAAGCAGTGGGCGGGCATGGGCGTTAGGCGCCTCTCTATTAGTGCTGGCGGGGCAACAGGCATTGGCCATGCCGGCAGCGCGAGACTGTACGACCGTTGTGTCGTCGTTAAAGCGTCTGGAATGCTTTGATCAGGCGGCCGGAACGCCGATTCGCAGCATGGCGCCACAACCCATCACTTATGTGGGGCGAATGTTGCCCATCGTCGATCTGGTGCAGCGCAATGAGGCCAGACGCAGCCCCGGGGACTTCCGCTTTTTGATCTCCCACTGGCCAGAGCTGGATGACGAGCGAGCACAACGGGTGGTTATTTCTGCTCCGGCCCTGGGGGCGTTTGCCCCCCGGCCTACCTTGGCCATCAGTTGCGAATCCAAAATCACTCGCCTGCAACTGGTGCTCGATGAGCCAAGCAAGCGCAACAAGCACCGTATCCAGCTGTTTGCAGATGACAAGCCGGTCTCGAACGCGACATGGCAAGTGATGGATGAAGCAGGGCTGGTGGTCGAGTTCAGTCGGGGGTTACCGACCATTGCGCTGTTGCGCCAGATCATGGGCAGCCAGCGTCTGGAGCTGAAAAGCACGCAGGACGCAGCCCTGAATGGGCTGGTGTTTGACGCGCAAGGCCTGGACGCGTTGATTGCGCAGGAGCGTCAAGCATGCCGCTGGTGATCGAGGTACCGGCCGATATTGTCCCGCTGTTGCTGGCGCCGATTGAACCGGAACAACCCGCCGGGTATTTCGATATCGAGGACGAAACCTATCAGGCAATTGATCAGGAAATGATCAAGCTCGGGGGCTTGCGTGAAGCCAGCATCGACTGGCCGTATATCGATGAAGCGTCCCGCCAGTATTTGGCCAGACAGTGCAAGCACTTGCGCATCCTCGGGCATTTGCAGGGGGTGTGGCTGCGCACCCGGCAGTGGGCGCGCTGGGCCGATGCCGTGGGCTTGCTGGCGGGTATCGTCGAGTTGTATTGGGACAGCGCCCACCCCAAGCCCGGGCCGACCGGCTATCTGGCCAAGCGCAAACAGATCAAGCGCCTGCTTGAAGAGTTGGGACAAGCCCTGTCGAGCCTGGACCGCAGCAGTTTTGCCCCGGTGCATCAGGCCACGGCGGAGCAGGCGTTACTCGACCTTGCGCGCGGCGCAGTCGCGGCCAAGCTCGACTCGGCGCCGATTGAGGCACTGCAACGTCAGTTGGCCAAATACAGTGAGCCACTGGTGCCTGAGTCGACCAACCAGGCCCCATCTTCCGGCGTCCTGAACCCGACCTTGTTTACCCGCACCAGCGCGCCGCCCGTGGGCAGCGAACGTGAACAACGGCGTGCCTTGCTGGCAATGGCCGAGCAACTCAATCAACAAGACCTCTATGACCCGGTGGGCTATCAACTGCGCCGTTTTGGCTTGTGGGCGCACCTGCATGCCGCCCCGGCCATCACCCGCGACCGCCGCACTGAATTAAGCGCGGTGCCTCAAGACATTGTTGACGCGTATCAAGAAGCACTGGGCGCCAATGCCCTTGAGCCCGCCTTGCTGTTGCGCATTGAAAAAAGCGTCGCGGCCTCGCCGTACTGGCTGCGTGGCAGCTACCTCGCGGCCCAGGTGGCCTCGCGCCTGGCGATGGATGACGTGGCCTTGGCTGTGCGCCGCTGTTGTGAGCGACTGGTGTGTCGGCTCCCGGCTTTGCTGGAGCTTAATTTCAGCGACGGCACGCCCTTCGTCGACGCGTCAACCCAGGCCTGGATCAGCGGTGCCGACCAGCGCGAGGGCGCCAGCAGTGCGGTGCCTGAGTACGCGGGCCTGCGCGACGAATTGGTGACCCAGTTGAATACCGAAGGCGTTGAGGTAGTGCTGCTGCGTTTGCAGGCATTGCACGCAGCCCATGAAGCCCCGCGCCAGCGCAGCCACACCACGGTGATCGCCGCTGATTTGCTGGGGGCCCGTGGCCTGTCCTGGCTGGCCGATGACCTTTACGCCGGGGTGGCCCGGGTGATGCGCGAAACCAGCGCCCAGGCGTGGGAACCCGAGTTGTATCAGAAGTTGGCCCAGCACCTTGGCAACCCCGCGTTGATCAAGGCCGTTCAGGAGTAGGAGCAGTTTATGGAAAGGGTCTGGAGTCACATCAAGCGCTGGGGTTGGCCCGTGCTGCGGCATTTCAAGCAGGCGCTGGCGCTGATGGTTGTCCTCGGCGTGGTCTTTGCGCTGATCGGCATCTGGTGGCTGGGGCCGCACTGGACATGGCGCGAGCATCAACCCTTGGCTGCGCTGGCGATGCGCGTGTCGGCCAGTGTTGTGGTGGTGGTCGTGCCGTTGCTGTTCTGGGCCTGGCGGGTGCGTCAACGCTTGCTCAGGCTCAATGCCGAGCACGCGCGTGAAGCGGCGGTTGTGCTGGATCCCTGCCTGCCCTATGTCGAGGCGCAGGAGCGTTCACTTGATCAAAGCCTGAGTCATTTATTGAACAATATGGAGCGTCGCCGTTCGCTCTATCAATTGCCGTGGTACCTGGTGCTGGGCGAAGAAAACGCGGGCAAGACCAGCCTTGTCACCCGTTCAAATCAGAGCTTTTCCCTGTCCCATATCAACAGGACGGGGGCCCGCGCGCAGCCGGAAGAAAAACTGGCGTATGGCATCGACTGGTGGATCGGCGACGAAGCCGTCTTGATCGATCCGCCGGGTGAGTTGCTCACGCAACCCAAGCCCTTGACGCAAGAACAGCGCGCCGAGCAAGCGCAAGAACCGGTGGCGGCCAAAGGTAAATTCAGGCCGGTATTGCCTGGGGACACTCACCCGCGCCTGTGGCTGCACCTGCTGGACTGGCTGGGGCGCAATCGCAGCCGCCGCGCCCTTAACGGGGTGGTGCTGGTGATCGATGTACAAGCCTTGCTGATGCAGCGCCCCGAAGCGCGCAAGGCTCGCGCTAACGTGCTTCGCACGCGGGTGTATGAATTGACGCGGCATTTGGGCACACGCCTGCCGGTGTATGTGGTGCTGAGCAAATTTGATCTGCTGGAGGGTTTTGAAGAGTTCTTTTCTCAGCTGTCGCGCCGGGGCCGTGAAGACTTGCTCGGCTTTACCTTCAGCCTGGACGCGGTCGACGATTTTGATGCCTGGCTGGCGGAATTGGCGGAGCATTACAGCGCGTTTGTCGAGCGTCTCAACGAGCAGGTTTTTGACAGCCTCAGAGGCGCCCGCTCATTGGAGGACCGTGACCGGCTGATGGGTTTTCTGCGTCAGTTGGCAGGGCTGCGCCCGGCGCTGTTTGGCTTCTTGAATGAAATGCTCGGCACCGACCGTTTCACCACACCGGCGCTGGTCCGGGGCGTGTATTTTTCGTCGGTCTTCCAGCAGGGCACCCTGAGCAATGCGCTCGTCAAAGAGGCGGGCCAGCCGTACCACCTGCCGCCACCGCCTGCCGAGGTCAAACCTGCGCAGGGCAAGGCCATTTACTTTGCCCAGCAATTGTTCAAGCAAGTGATTTACCCCGAGGCGGGGCTGGCCGGTGACAACATCAAAGTCGCCCGCAACAAGCAACGACTGTTGATCGCAGGCTTTGGCGTGGCTTCGCTGGGCTGTTTGCTGGCGGTGGGCTTGTGGCAGTACTACTTCACCGTTAACCGTGACAAGGCCGCGAACGTTTTGGCCAGAAGTCAGGAGTTCAGCACCGGGGACATTGACGCCAACCTCGATGCGACCGGGCGCAATTTGCTGGCGCCGCTGGACCAGATCCGTGACGCCGTCTCGGTGTACGGCGATTACCGTGAGGCCTGGCCGTTGCTGTCCAATATGGGGCTGTATCAGGGCCGGGCGATTGGCCCGCGGGTTGACGAAGCCTATCTGAACTTGTTGTCCCGGCGCTTTTTGCCCGCCATCGCCAGCAGTGCCCTGGAGGCGATCAACATCGCGCCTGCGGGCAGCAATCAGCAGTTGGTGGCGTTGCGGGTGTACCGCATGATCGAAGACCGCCAGAACCGTCGCCCGGAGATCGTCGAAGACTGGGTTGCCAAGCAGTGGCAGCGCGCGTATCCGGGCCAGGGGCAACTGCAGGCAGACCTCATGCGCCATCTCAATTACGCGTTGAAATATGCCGACACGGACTTGCCGCACTACCGCGAGCGGATCGCCCAGGTGCAGCAACAACTGCGCCAGCGGCCCATGGCAGAGCGGGTGTACAGCACCTTGAAACAGGATGCCCAAGAGCGCTTGCAACGCCCGCTGGACTTGCGCAACGAGATCGGCCCGGCTTTCGATATTGTTTACCGCCCGTTGGCGGTCAACCCGGACACCGATGGCAGTGAGTTGCAGTTGGCGCCATTGCTCACCGCCAAGGGGTTCAAAGAGTACTTTGAGCCCGGCACGCAAGACATTATTGAACTGGCCATGATCGATCAGTGGGTGCTCGGTGAGCGCCAACGCCTGGACTACTCGCCAGAAGACCGTAAGGTCCTGACCCAGCGGGTTCGTGCCCTGTACAGCGCTGACTACGTAGACAGCTGGCGGCGTGCGCTTAACCAGTTTGTGGTCACTGATTTTCGTGACCTGAGCCATGGGGTTGCCGTGCTGGAGCAAGTCACCGGCCCGGCGGCGCCGTTACGGCGTTTGCTTGAAACGCTGCGCGACAACACCGTGATCTACCCGGCCGTGCCGTTGATTGAGGGCACTGCGGTGGTCAGCCTGGACAAAGTGCCCGAGGGCCAACAACAGGCGGCGGGTATTCGGCGTGCCTTTACCGGCTTGGCGCAATTGATCATCCCCCAGGGGGAGCGGCCTTCCTACTATGAAGAGACCCTGCGCGCCATTGGTGCCGTGCATGACTATGCCAAGGCTGTGCACGACAATCCGGACCCCGGCAAGGCCGCGTTGAAGACTGTGCTCAATCGCTTTTCGCTCAGCGGCAGCGACCCGATTGCCAACCTGCAACGGGTTGCCGTGGGCCTGCCGGAACCGATGAACCAGCAGGTCAAAAAACTCGCGGACCAGACCTCGCAAGTGCTGGTGGTAGCCGCCCTGCGCGAGCTGGAAAAGCGCTGGGACAGCGAGATCTACAGCTTCTATCGTGATCGGCTGGCCGATCGTTACCCGTTCAAAACCACGGGCGAAGACGCCTCGCTGGACGACTTTGAAGCCTTTTTCGGGCCGCAAGGGCGGTTGCAACAGTTCCATGACCAGTACCTGGACATCTTCCTCAAAGACAACCTCGACGTGCTCTACTCCGAGAGCCTGGGCGGTTATCTGGTGCGCAGCGATGTGCTGGAACAGTTGAAAAAAGCCGAGCATATTCGCGACACCTTCTTCAACCATCGCGGGCATTTGGCGGTGCAACTCACCATCGAACCGCTGGCCCTGAGCACCACGCGCCTGAGCAGCCTGCTCAGCGTCGACGGCCAGTTGATCCCCTACCAGCACGGCGCGCCACAGCGCACAGGGTTGGTGTGGCCCAACGACCTGGGCAATGCCAATGGCAGCCAACTGACCCTGGTCAACAGCAGTGGCAATACCGCGAGCCTGAGCTATCGCGGCCCGTGGTCACTGTTTCGGCTGCTCAGTCGAGGCCATCTCAACGGCCGTACCGACACCAGCGTCGACCTGACCTTCGCCATTGCCGACGGGTTGATGCGCTACCGCGTGGTGGCCGAAAAAGCCAACAACCCCATCACCCAGCGCACCTTTGAAGGCTTTGCATTGCCCAGAACCTTGCTGGAGGAACGCCGCCAACCCAAGGACGGCGACAAACTCACGCAGTGGTCAGGGCGGTCCAAGCGTCTTGCCCTATCTATGTAGCACCTGCCTTTGTTCTCCCTGAGTAGGTTGTTGGCTCCGCCCACCCACTCAGGAAGAGCATATGCTCGATACCAATCCTCTATTGAACACCTCAGTGCTGCCGCCGTTTTCAATGATTCGCGCTGAGCATTTGGTGCCCGCTGTTGAACACATCATCGCTAAGAGCCAGACAACCGTAGCTGGCATTATTGCCAGCCAGACTTCATTCCCCACCTGGGACGATCTGGTGCTGGCGATGGATGAGGTAAAGGCCCAACTCGAAGAAACGATTCAAATGATTGACGTACTCAGCACTGTACACACCCATAAGGCGTGGGCTGATGCAGTCACCCTCTGCGGGGGCCTGATGACGCAATACAAAGGGCAACTCGCGCAAAACACCACGCTGTATGCGTTATACCAGGCCCTGGCCAACAGCCCGATTGCAGCGTTGTTCAACAGTGCGCGCAAGCGGGTACTGGAAAAAATACTGCTCGAATATCGTCATGCCGGGCTTCACCTCGGTCCGGTGCACCAAGAGCGGCTGCGTGAATTAAAGGAGCAAACCCGTCTGCTGGAACAGACGTTCAGTGCCCATGTGCATCAAGCCACTCAAGCTTGGGGCAAACACATTGAAAACGAGTCGCTGCTAGCGGGCCTTTCGGCACCGTTAAAGCAGCGCCTGGCGAGCGCAGCGCAGCATAAAAACCTGACCGGCTGGTGGTTAACACTGGATGACGAAGTGTTTCACGACGTAATGCTGTACGCGCAGAACCGGCCCTTGCGCGAGGAGGTATGGATCGCCCGCTACACCCTCGCCACAGCGCTGGGCCCGCAACCTGAACAATTGAACAACGATGATGTGTTAACGCGGCTGCTCAGCAACCGCCATCAAATTGCACAGTTGCTGGGCCATGAGCACTTTGCCCAATTGGCTTTGCAAGGGCAGATGGCGTCGTCGACTGACGAGGTCATGAACTTCTTGCGTCATGAACTCGAATCACAACGCGCCACGTTTACCCTCGAGAGAGCGCAACTCGAGGCCCTGATGGTGGAATACGACATTCCTCAGCTCGAACCCTGGGATTATGAATACCTTGCCCAAATACTGCGCCAGGCCGACGGTGTGTCCCAGGATGCGCTGAATGTGTATTTCCCGCTGCCGACGGTTGTGGAGCGTCTGGTGCAATTTACCCGGCGGTTGTTTGGCGTTGAACTGGTTGAACAGACGCAGTTCGACCGCTGGCACCCGGACGTGCGCCTTTACCAAGTAATGGAACATCAACAAATCCTCGGCTACTTGTTTATTGACCCTTATGGCCGCCAAGAGACTGATGGGGCCGTTGAAGTGCTGACGCTGCGCAACCGCCGAATGACGGCCGAAGGGCGACCCCGTTTACCGGTTGCTGTGCTGTCCGGCCGGTTCGCAAAAGGTGACGGTGAGCAACCCTGTTTACTGAGCCACACGCAATTGCGCAGGCTGGTGCATGAATTTGGCCATTGTCTGCAGCACCTCTTGACGGGGCAAGGGTACCGGGACATTTCCGGGATCGGAGGCATGAGCCCTGACGCGATTGAATTTGCCAGTCAGATCATGGAGCAGTGGTGCTTTAGCGACGAGTTTCTGGTCTGGATGTCGGCGCATTATCAGACTCAAGAGGCGATGCCTGCTGATGCGGCTCAGCGGTTAACGCGCGTGGTACACACCCAAACCAGTTGGGCCACGGCCAATGTATTGCTGCTCATGCTGTTTGATATCGAGGTTCATCGCACCCAAGGCGATGGGCGCAGCCCACATGAGGTGTTTGATGCCCTGAATACGGAAGTCGGGCACTTGAAGTGGCCACATGACGTGAGTCCCTACAACAGCAACGGGTTGATGACATCACCCCATGTGGCTCGAGGCTATTCCTATAAATGGTCCGGTGTGTTGGCCAGCCAGGCGTTCGAGCAATTTAGCCGTCGAGGCCTGTTTGACGCAGAGACAGGGCAGGCCTTTCGCGATGCCTTTTTTACCTATGGCGATGCGCGTTCCTTGAGGGACTCCATGGAAGCCTTTCTGGGCGCCGACAAGGTAGACCGTTTTTTTCCGCCATCCGCCGCGTTGCTGCGCGTCGATAACACCCGGGACGTTGCGACCTTGATGGGGCAACTGACGACTTCGCAGCAGCAGATGATTGAGTTGAATGACGCTTTGCCACGGCCTGCCGATATTGCGGCGCAGCACTTGAAGAACTGGTTTAAAACCACGTTCCCCGCGCTGGCGGACAGTGTGGCGGTGCGGGATGTGTCTGTGCGCACGGTGCATGAAACACTCATCCCTCTAGCAGAACGGGTGCCTGATGGACCGCTGTTTAGCCGCACGATCATTTCCAGCGTCCCCCTGGATGTGCTGTTCTGGCAGGCGGCTGCCGGCCGCTTGAATACCGGCGAGCTCTTTCTCAACCTGCAAAATATTGAAGTTGTTCATCAAACCGGTAGTACCACGCAGGCACCGGCTGCCCTGAACAGCAACGATGCCAAGAGTGCATTCGAGCGGTTGTTGGTAGAAACCCGGCCGTTGTCATTCGAACGCCAATGGGAACAAGCCCTTGAACACTTCTGGAGCAAAGCCGCGAGTTTCACTCAGAACCGCCCTGTCAATGAATGGCTGGCAGATCAGTTAAGCCATCAGTTAATGACGCAGGCCAATCTTCATGCGCTGGACGGAACGCTACAAGAGCCGCTGCTCCATGCCGTGACCGACTACGCGCTCTCGGCCCCCGAGGCAGAGGCACGCGCAAGCCTGCTCGAAACCGTTCGGCCAGGTGTGTACACACTGGCCTACACCCCACAAAGGTGGCGTGTCAGTTTGCCGGTCCGCAACTGTGTGGTGTTTACCGCGCGAGATAACGACGTTGAGCTGGGCGCAGCGCTGCTCTGGCGCCTGGGTGAGCCACTGGAAGTGTTCTACAGCCTGGCGCAACTGAAGGCGAGTTTGAAGGAAGGTGGCGATGCCATCGGCGAAATTAAGCATCAACCGTTGCCGGGGAACTTCCTGGTCCTACAAGTCATGGCGCTGCGCCAAGCGCAAAAAACTGATGTGCTGCAAGCGCTGCTCGACGGACCAAATGAAGGGGAGCAGGTTAACGACTGGATACAGCGTGTGGACGAGGCCGCAGACCTTGGCGACCGGCTGGATATTGCCGTCCCGATGAATGCTCGGCAACTCAAGCAATCACTGAGTCAGTTGAATACCTGGCTACATAGCAGCCGCCACGCTACCGGGAAGGATCGCGTGGCATGGTGGAAGGCTTGCAGGGCTTGGCAACAAGCCGTAACGGATGCGCAGTCTCTGCCAGCAGACCCAATAACGCTGGCAACACCTGAGGCCATCCAGGCGTGGACGCGCACTGAGCTTGAGCGATTGATCAAGGAAAAATACCCGCCAGCCGACCCGGATCGGGTTTTCCTGACGATCGAGAAACGCATCGTAGATCCCCATGCGCCTTCGGGGTCATCTGCGTATGGGTCAGGAGTGGCACTTTCAGAACATAAGGGGATTATTTTTGACCGGCGTTCACTGACGCAATGGGCAATCTCCAATATGACGCCGGACGAGAGCAATGCGCGTGATTACGTTGAGGAGGGCCCACTGAACTTTGACGCCATACGCGACCTGGTGAAATCAGCCAATGTCGGGGTAACGCTTGACTCATGGATTATTGGCGCAGCCCGCCGTACGCAGACGTTATGGATGTCGCTTAAAGCCAAGCAGATGCGGGTTGAGGTACTTGCCGCCCACTTGTCAGGTGATCTCATGCATGACGCCAGCAATACCCGGTTGAACCTGGTGCTTGCCGCTCTTGATGGGCGCCAACCTCAGGAACGTAGCAAGGTCAATGACCAAGAGGTGGTGGTTTATCAGATTAAATGGGGGAGCAGCACCCTAAGGGATATCGTGGCGTTTGGCGTCAAGAACCTTAAAGGCCGGCCCTCACTCACGTTGTACACGCCTGGGGCCCCGGATGCCCGGGTGTTTCGCGATGCCGATGGCGAAGCGTTCGAAGATCTGATGAGTGCTGTGGTGACGGCTCTCACCACCACACCAGAAATGACACTGTGGCTGATCTCGAAATTACCGCTGTCAGCGCAAGCTGAGCAGATTGCCAGCCTGGAGTCGAAGGCGCCCGATCGTCCTTTGGGTGAAAAGATTAAACAGTTTGTGCTGGATGTTTTTTTGCCCATCAAGTTTCGGGTTGACCTCGGTTTTCCTGCTCAGGGTGCTATTGCCGCCGTGGACATCGACCTGTTCGAAGCCTTGTATGAAACACACATTGTTCATGCGCGAGATGCTGCCAACGTGTTGACGGTTTCCCATGCCGAGCGTGACAGCGAAGCGGCCCAAATCGGGCGCAGCAAAGGGTTAGTGCTGGTGCTGGGCATGATCTCGATACCTCAGGTAAACCGGCTCGGCGGGCTTCTGGGGCGGGCTATTATTCCGACCATGATCGGCGGTGCTGCGGTGGTGTCCATCAAGGATGAAGGCGGCAGTGGCAGTCAGTGGCTGAGTGATTTTATCGGTGCCATGGGGGAGGTGGTCGCAGAGGCTGGCGAAGACCTCATCATGAGTCGAGCATCGGGCAGGCGCGGCAAAAAATACGCAGGCAAGCGTTATATGGCGCTGACGACTTTGCCTCGCATGGTGGATGCCTCATTGCGGCCTTATCTTCTGGAGGGGGTTGATGGCAGCGGCCTTCAACCGGAGGGTCGGAACCTGTATCGCGGTCGAGACGGGCAGGGCTATGTAAAGCTGGACGGGGGTTTTTACAAAACCACTGTGCAGGGCGGTGAGCGGTTTGTTTACAGCTCCAGGAACATTTCTAACAGGCGAAAAGTGGTTTGGGAAAATGGCCGTTGGCAAGCCGAGGCTCCAAATCGTTTATTGGGCGGCGGCCCGGTGATGAGCCTGTTCAGAGCCCCGGAAACGCCTCAACAGAAAAAATACAATGCACTGCTTGAAGGTTACCTGGTAGACCATTACAACCCGCCCGGTGACATGGTTCGAGAGGCTGCAAACGTGATCGGGGCCATGCCGGAGGTGCTGGCTCAGCGGGTGCTGGATGAGAGCATCATTGATGCACGGGTGAGCGGTATTGAGGCTTACCGGTCGTTAATGAAGCTGCTGAACCGCCAGCGTCGGCTGCCACCTGAATACAAGGCCTCGAGCGATACGCTGGTGTACAAGCTGGACGTGTGGAGTGCGGTCCACTCGGCAACGCGGGACTTTGAAACCAGTGTGCCGGGATTGAAATTTTCCGATGTGCAAAAAATTAAAATATTCGATATGGCATTGCCCTACAGAAATGCTTATTACGAAACGACCGGTATGAACATAGCCGTGATGCCGGACAACGCGACAGGTGCCGTGTTTATTGGCATTACCCCTCTGCGCGGGAAAAAAAGGCGCGAACTGGACAAAATCAACAAGGATTACAACGACCTTAGCCTTTCATTGAGACAGAAGGTTGTCAGTGCGCTGCAAGCACAGTTCCCGGGGCAAGGGCCAGAAACAGTGGCTGCACTGGAGCGTTATCTCGCAGTACCAGAAAATGTTGAGCATCATCGAAAAATCGCTCGCACGTTATTGAGAGAGGAAATGCAAGCGCGGAACATGCCAGGTTTGCTGACTGAGGTCAGAAACAAACGCATCCCTTACTTTGTTGTGATCAAGGGCAAAACGCAGCAAAAAATCATGGTGGCCACTGCCGAGGACATTGATCACTTCTCACAAAGCCTGATCAAATACACAGAACCCTTTGATATCCAGGCCGTTACTCAGACGGCGACGCATAAAGTCACAGGCAAGTTACCCGCTACATCAACAACATCCACGACACCTGCGGTGTCCGAAGGGCCTGCTACAGACAGGTTTTCGATCAACGTAAGCGCGCTGGCTGAAGCGCAAATGACTTACGACAGCTTCCCGGAAGCGGCCCGGATCAAAATGACCAGCATCATGGATGACATTCGTGCGGGCCGTGTGACCAGCAAGCGAATCAATGGTTATTACTGGTATGACATGTCCCAGTTGGATCCAGGCAGTGGCAGGGGGGCCTGGCGCGCTGCGTTTGAACGCAAGGGCGATACGTGGGAGCTGCAGGGGTTTTATGACTATCACACCCATCGGGCTGCCACGGTGTGGAGTTACTGACGCGTAATAAAGTCGATAAACGCCCGCACGCGTTGCGGCACGTGGCGCGCGTGCGGGTACAAGAGGATAAACGGGCGCCGGGCACCGCCGAAGGCGCTCAACACTTCACACAGCTCGCCGCGCTCCAGTGCCTGCTGCACCGTGAAACGGTAGGTCTGCATCAGGCCTGCGCCGTGTTTGACCAGTGTCACTGCGCCCAGGTAATCATCCAGACAGGCGCAGTTACCTGAGGTTTCCAGCTCAACCCACTGACCGTCCCGCTGAAACGCCCACGGCAAATTGCGCCCGCTGCTGGGCAGTTGGTACTGAATGCAGTCATGTTTGGCCAGTGCTTCCAGCGAGGTGGGCGTGCCCGCTTCGCGCAAGTACTCAGGAGTTGCCACCACCACCAGTTCGGCCTCTTCCAGAGTACGGGCGATCAGCCCGGAATCGGTCGGCGCCTTGCCTCTGATCGCCAGATCAAAACCATCGTCGGCAAAGTCGATGTTGCGGTTGCTGATGTGCACATCGATTTGAACGTCAGGGAACTGCCGACGAAACGCAGGCAACTTCGGCAGCAACCGGTAGTGAGCATAGGGCGTGGGCACACTGATGCGTAACAAGCCAGAAGGCTGGCTTTGCTGGCCGGTGACTTCACGTTCGGCATCGACCAATTGCGTCAGCGCCTGTCGGCATTGCTGGTAGTAAAGCCGCCCGCTATCGGTGAGACGCATCTGGCGAGTGGTGCGCACAAACAAACGCACCCCCAAGCGCTCCTCCAGGCGGGCCACCGAACGACTCACCGCCGCTGGTGTAACCCCGGCCAGATTGGCCGCGGCCGTGAAACTGCCGGTCTCGGCTGCCAGGCAAAACAGTTCAATACTGCCCAGTTGAACATCATCGAAGTGACGGGTCATGGCACGGCCAATTGATTACATGAGGTATCTATTCAAATGCCATGGGCCTCATTTTTCAAGTGTAAAACCTGGCCTAGAGTGCCTCCACCTGTAAGGCATACGCCTTGAACCTGCGGAGAAGCATCATGAGTTCAGCTAAAACAGTTATCGTTACCGGCGCCTCCAGCGGGCTTGGCCTGGCCATCGCCAAGGCTTATCTGGACCTGGGTTTTAATGTGGTGGGCAATGCGCGGACCCTGGCCCGCTTGCAGGAGGCTGCTGACTCGCTCGGCAACCCGGCTAACTTTTTGTTGGTAGAAGGCGACATCGCCTTGGCGAGCACCGCCACCCGTTTGTTTGAACGCGCCATTGAAGCGTTTGGCAAGGTCGATATCTTGATCAGCAACGCCGGGATCTTCGTGCCAAGCCCCGTGGCGGATTACACCGAGGCGCAACTGGAGTCGATTGTCGACACCAACCTCAAAGGCTTTTTCTACCCGGCCCAGGCGGCAGCCCGGCACATGACGGCCAACGGTGGCGGTCAAATCGTTGCCATTACCGCATCCATTGCCCTGCAACCCAACGTCAAAGTCCCGGCCTTGTTGCCGGTGTTGATCAAGGGCGGCCTGAACAGCGCCGTGCGTGGTTTGGCACTGGAACTGGCGGCCTCCCAGGTGCAGGTCAACGGCGTGGCGCCCGGCATTATCGCGACCCCGATGCACGGCACAGACCAACCGACCCGCGACTTCCTGAAAACCCTGTCGCCGAGCGGGCGCA
>Ga0308167_1002866_pt1 | contig 14939 bp, 14 predicted proteins | sample PhyCR1_2_FD_202138 | JGI IMG/M metagenome (GOLD analysis project Ga0308167, IMG submission 202138) | Phyllosphere microbial communities from UC Gill Tract Community Farm, Albany, California, United States - DLSLRC.R1 | ecosystem: Host-associated > Plants > Phyllosphere > Unclassified | place... | reverse complement strand
CCCTCGAGTGCATCGTAGACGATGCGCTCGGCGAGGCCCTTCTTGCCGTCCAGGAGGATCTTGTTGACGAGCTGCGAGACGATCGGCGCGCCGTACACCGGGTCGGCGACGACGGGACGCTTGGGAGCGGGACCCTTACGAGGCATCTACCTCAACCCTTCTTCGCGCCGTAGCGGCTGCGAGCCTGCTTACGGTTCTTGACGGCCTGGGTGTCCAGGGCGCCACGGATGATCTTGTACCGGACACCGGGGAGGTCCTTCACGCGACCGCCGCGGACGAGCACCATCGAGTGCTCCTGCAGGTTGTGGCCCTCACCGGGGATGTAGGCCGTGACCTCGGTGCCGTTCGAGAGCTTGACACGAGCGACCTTGCGCAGGGCCGAGTTCGGCTTCTTGGGGGTGGTGGTGTAGACGCGGGTGCAGACACCACGCTGCTGGGGGTTCGCCTTCAGTGCCGGCGCCTTGGTCTTGACGACCTTCGGCGTACGACCCTTGCGAACGAGCTGCTGGATGGTAGGCAACTGTTCTCCTGGTTCTTCGCTCGTGCTCTGGCCGACGCGGTCCGTCGGCTTCCTCATCCCACGCTGATCACCGCCTGACGGCGGAGGAGAGACGGAGGGATGGATGGTCCCGGTACGGTCTCGTCGAGGTCGACGAGCGTGACCCGGGATTTCAGGCGCGCCCGAGGGCGCACACCCGGTAGAGACTACCCGCGTCACACGGCGAAATCAATCCGGGCGCGTCGCCCGGGGAGCGCTGTCCGGACCGTCCCGGGACGGGACCCGTCCCCGCGGAACCGCGCCGGCGTGCCCCGGCCGGCCGTCCACCGACGCGACGGGACCCGGGGAGGTGCGCCGCGCCTCCAGGCCGACGCACCGTGCGACCGCGGTCAGGACCCCGAGTCCGAGGCGCCGTTGCCGACGGCCGACTCGAAGGTCGCACCGGCGTCCGAGAAGCCCGAGACGTACCCGCTCGCGTCGACGTCCATCGGGCCCGCGGTGGCCGTGCCGACCCCGCCGGGCCCGGAGATGTCCGCGCTGTACGTGGCCCGCCCCACCGAGGTGGTCGACACCGTCCAGCCGCGCGCGAGCCAACCGCCCACGGTGACCACGGGTCGACGCTCGAGCGACCACGCCTGGTTCGAGTACGTGTAGGCCGGGTCCGCGCCGTAGGCGTAGAAGCTGCACCCGGCCGGCGCAGCCTCGGTCGACGCGACGCACGCGTCGACCCAGCGGTCGACGGCCTGCTGCGCCGCCCGCTGCCCCGCCTCCGTCACCGTCGTCGTCATCGTCACGGGGACCGAGCCGGTCGCGCCGAAGCCCGACACCGTCGCCGAGCCGTCCTCCGCCGTGAACCACTCGCCACCGTCCACGGCGACCGCGTACGTCCCCGGCAGCGCCGTGAGCCGTGCGGTGCCGTCGCGCGAGGTCGTCACCCGCTGCCCGGCGACGTCGACCGTGGTGCCGCCGGGGCCCGCGACGGACAGGTCGACCCGGCCCAGGGCGGGCGCCTCGAGCTCCCACACCGGGAAGACCCCCCAGTCGGTCCCCGTGCGGTCGAGCGTGAACGTCGCGGGGACGTCGCGTCCGCCCTGGCGCAGCGTCGCGCGCACCGTGGCGGTGTCGCCGTCGGTCCGCGTCGCGGCGATGCGGTAGTCCGTCACCCGGCCGGACGCCTTCGCGTAGGCGGCGTCCGTCAGGAGGACGTCCTGGTCGTCGTGGTCGACGCCGGCCGCCTCGAGCGCCTCGTCGACCCGGCCCGCGGACAGGTCGTCGAGGAACGCGCGGACCGGGAGGTCGGCGGCGTGGGAGGAGGACTGCACGGCGTACCCGACGACTCCCGTGACGGCGAGCAGGACCACGGCCGCACCGCCGGCGAAGATCCCGACGAGGGCACCGCGTCGCATGCGTCGCCTCGGTCGGCGGGCGGGTGTCGCTGCACCCGGGACCGGGGCCTCCTGCGTGCCACGGACCGTGTCGACGTGCGGGACCGAGGCCCACCCGTCCGGCTGCTGGTCGGTCATGCGTCCCCCGTCGTGCGTCGTGCCTGCCCCGGGATCCTACCGGCGGCACGCGTCGCGCGGACGGCCGTCAGGCGCGGTCGTGGTCGCGGAGCGGACCCGACGCCGCGGTGTCGCCGCGGGCCTGGTGCCGTGCCGCGGCGATGCCCCCGACGACGCAGACCAGCGCCACCACGACGGAGCCGACCACGAACGGGCTCAGCGCGCTCCCGGCGGGGAACACGAGCAGCTCGGTCCCGTCACCACGGACGAGCGCGTAGCCGACCGAGCCGACCCCGAGCATCACGAGGTAGGTGCCCGCGGCGGCGACGAGGCCCGTCACGCCGGGGTTGCCCTCGCGGATGCCGGTGGCGGTCGCGAGGAACACGACGAGACCCGCTCCGACCACCATCGCGGGCCCGAGCCAGGAGGTCGCGTCGGGCTGCGGGATCGCCTCGACGTCGGCGAGCAGCGCCTCGAAGCCCGTCACGGCGATGACGAGCGCGATGAAGAGCACGGACGTCATCGTCGCGACCAGCCACCGGGACATGGGTCGAGCGTACTGCCGGCGACGGCGTCCCGGGGCAGGACGGTGCGCGGAGCGGCCGCCGGGTGGGCGGTCGGGCGGACTGCGCTCGGGTCAGTCGCGCGTCGCGTGCTCGCGCTCGGCGGGCTCGTCGACGTGGTCCGCCCGCTCCCCCGCGGGGTGCGCGGCGTGCTCCTCGGCTGCGTGCTCGACGTGCTGCTGCGCGGCGGCGACGAGCGCGAGGGCGATGGTCGCGGTGATGACCGGGAGGGACTCCGTCATCGGTGCGGCGGGGACCGTGTCGGTGTCGGTGCTGCGGGTCGTGGCGGTCGCGTCGGCCGACGCGTCGGTACTGGCGGCCGCGCCGGTGCTGGCCGTCGCGCCGGTGCTCGCCGTCGCGTCGGCGCTGGTGCCGGTCTGGAGGCGCGACCCGCCCCCGGTGACGTCGCCCGCCTCCGCCTCGTGGTCGCGCAGCGCGGGACCGACGATCGGCAGGACGGCGGTCGTCGCCGCCGGCTCGGTGTGCAGGGTGACCGGCGCGGGTGCGCCGGTCGGCTCCGCCGCCCCGCGCTCCGCGGTCCGGCGCGCACGCGCCATCCTCACCAGCACGACGACCGCGATGACGGCCCAGATGCCGTTGACGATCGTCGACGGGATCGCGTGGTGCGCCGCGACGTTGACCGCGACGGAGAGCCCACCGACGAGGTTGAGCAGCTGGTACAGCGGCCCGTTCGGGATCTTTCCCAGCGAGAAGAGCAGGTAACCTGCGAGAACGGTTACGGCACCGAACCAACCGAGGAATTCCACGATTCCGACCAACACGCGCGACTCCGGGCACGACGAGGAACGGCCGTCCTGAGGCGACCGTCCGAGAGGGGTGTGAGCAGCCGCGAGTGCGGCGTCGGGAGCATCGTAGACACACCGACGGGTGTCGCGGAAGTGGGCGCGGCGTGGCGGGGCGCACCCACTTCGCGGGGTGGGGTGAGCGGGGGTGTCAGCCGTTCGCGGCGGGGGCTGCGGCAGTGACGGACGGAGTGCCAGGGGCGGTGGCCGTCGATGCGCTCCCGAGGACGAAGATGAAACCGGAGAGGGTCCACGTGCGGCTCCCGGAGGCTGCAACGGCTGGCTTCTCGGAACCCGCGCCTGCCTCTGTGGCCTCGCCCTGTGTCGATCCGGTCCCGATCGAGTTGACGAGGAACAGTCGCGCTCCGTCCTGGACCGCTGACGTGAAGTCGAGCGCTCCGGAGTCGGACCCGTCGACCGACACGGAGACCGGGATCACGGTGAAGTTGCTCGACGTGATCAGCGGATCGGTCGCCACGGCGGGGGCACTCGGCGCGGCTGACGGCTCGGCCGTCGCTGTTGGAGACGGGGTCGCGGCGCCGGTGGCTTCACCGGTCGCCGTGTCCGGTGCAGCGGGCGGGACGTAGGCCTGGGCATCGCCGAACGCCAGGGACGAGATCGACACGCCGCTCGCAGCAGCTGCCTGGTCGAGCTCCTCGATGAAGGGCGTCGTGTCGGTCGACTCGGGGATGGACGCCGATAGTGTCGCGAGCTGCGACTTCAACGTCCCGATGTCGTCGTACTGCTTCGCGAGACGCGTGATCTCAGCGCGGACGACGTCGTTCCGACCGTCGATCTCGGTCCGCTGCTGCGTGGCCGCGGCCGCTGCCGCGAGCTGCGGTTGCACGCCGACGAACCATCCGCCGACGACGAGCGCCAGAGCAGCCACACCGGCCACGATGAGGGAGAGCTTGCTGCGGTTCATGTCACTCGCCCTTCGCGTACTTGCCGTCGTACGCCTGCTCGTTGATGTGGATCGTGATGTCTGCGGTGTAGCCGTTCGTCGAGGACTGCCGGGAGATCGACGTGATGGACGAGTCGACGTACCCACGGAGGCCACGTAACGAGTCGGTCCACTCCGGCACCGACGGGATGTTGGGGCTGTTCACGGTCGCCGTGATCGTGGCGGTACGTTGCCCCTCGAGCGGAGTCGTCGATTGTGCGTAGGCGGCGGTCGGGCCTGCTGCATCGATCCCGAGCGCCCCGATCGTGACGCCGCTCGGGAGTGCGGACTGCAGCTCCGACACGTACGGCTTCCAGGCGATCTCGGTGGCCGCCCCGACCTGCTGGCCCGCCTGGATGAGCGCCGACTGTTGCTCCGTCGTCCGCACCTCGGCGTACTTCTGCTGCTGCTGCAGCAGGCTGTTCGTCTCACCCTCGGCACTCGTCAGGCCGGCGGCAGACCGCGCTGCGTGCAGCCCTGCCCCCGCGGTCGCGAGCGCGATCAGGACACCGACGACGACGACCCCGAGCCATGCGCGCCGCGCGAGGGCACGCTGTCGCCGGCCGACGTGGACCTCGACGGGGAGGAGATCGACACGGGGCTCCGCCCCGACGACGACCGTGCCCTTGCCGGGACGGCGTGTCGGCGCCGGTGACGTCGGTCTCGTACGCGCAGTCGCGCGGAACAACCGCCCGACGGTGGGTGTCTGCGTCATGCTGCTCTGCTCCCGATGGCGAGTCCGTAGGCGACGGCGACGTCGTGTCCGCGCTCGGCGATGTCCTGGGGCCGGACGTTCCGGCCCAGGACGGCGCCCTGGAATGCGTCGCCGACGACCACGGGCAGCCCGGTGGCCGCGGCGAGCGACTGCGGCAGACCCTGGAGCCGGGAACCACCGCCCACGATCACGATCTGATCGACACGCTCCGTGGGGCGGGTGTTGACGTAGTAGTTGACGGTGTTGCGGAGGCTCGACAGGAGTTCAGCGATCGCGTCCTGAGTGAGCGTCATCGCACGCAGGTCGTCCGGGGTCCTGCCGTCGCCGGCGATGCCGAGGTGCCGCTTCACGAGCTCGGCCTGGTCGCGGTGGATGTCGAGACTGGTCGCGAGACGCTTCGTCACGTCTTCGCCGCCGGTCGGGATGATCCGGACGAACTGCGGGACGCCGTCGAGTGCGATGACCACACTCGTCGTCTCGGCACCGAGCTCGATGAGGGCGACCGTGCCCCGGTGACCAGGGCGGGTGATGAGCGCGCGGGTCATCGCGAAGGGGATGAGGTCGACTCCCACGGGGTTGAGCCCGGCTTGCTGGACGGCCCTGACGTTGGCCAGGACAGCGTCCTTCACGGCTGCGACCAGGAGCCCGTTGAGCACCAGCCCGCTCTCCCCCGTGCCTTCGGAGGTCGGGTAGAAGTCGAGGATCGCGTCCCCCACGGGGACCGGAAGCATGTCCTGCACCTGGAAGGGCAGGGACTGACGGATCTGCGCCATCGGTGCCTTCGGGACCGTGAGGTCGCGCGACAGCACCCGTTGGTTCCCCATCCCGAGAACCACGTTCTTCGAACGGAAGCGTCCGATCGACCACAGCTCCTTGAGCGCCCCTGCGACGGTGTTCGGCTCGAGGACCTCACCCCGGCTGGCTGCACCCTCGGGAGTCGGGACCTCGGCGATGCGGACGACGGTGGGTCGAGGTCCGTGAGCGTCCGCGACCTCGACACCGCGGATCGAGGTGGACGAGATGTCCAGCCCGACGGTGTTCTTTGCCATGTGCTTCGCTTTCGTGAGGGGCGACCGGTGTCAACCGAGACCGATGACGGACAGGTACGAGGTCCAGAGCGGTGCTCCGGAGAAGACACCGACCCATGCGCCGGCGAGCATCCAGGGCCCGAACGGGATCCCCGTCCGCCGACCGCCACCCCGGACGACGAGGAGTCCGACGGCGAACGTACCGCCGAGGACGAAGGCAGCGAAAGCACCCACAGCGAGGGGTCCCCATCCGAGGTACGCCAGGGCGAAACCGAGGACGACGGCGAGCTTGACGTCGCCCAGTCCCATGCCGCCGGGCACCGCGAGGGCCAGCGCCAGGTACGCACCCCCGAGGACCGAGGCCCCGACGCCGGCGCGCAGGAGGTCGCCGGGTTGCCCGGCGATGATCGCCGCCCCGCTCAGGAGGACCGCGAGGACGGCTCCGGTCGGGTAGGTGATCGCGTTCGGCAGGCGCGCGGTGTCGAGGTCGATGGCGGCGAGCGCGATGCTGGCTCCCATCAGGACGGCGAACGCGACGAGGACGAGCACAGCGCTCACCAGGCTGCGGACCGTGTCCGCGGCGACGGGAGCGAAGCGCAGAGCGACGAGGACGAACGTCACGGCGGTGAGAGCCTCGACGAGGGGGTACCGCGCGGAGATGCCCGTTCCGCAGTCGCGGCAGCGGGCACGCAGGACCAACCAGGAGACGACCGGCACGTTGTCCCGGCGGCGTATGCCGTGCCCGCAGGCAGGGCAGGCACTCGCGGGGGTCACCACCGACAGACCGGCGGGGACGCGGTGCACGACCACGTTGAGGAACGACCCGAGCGCCAGGCCCAGCGCTCCGGCGAGCGTGCCGAGGACCACGACGAGTCCGCTCACGACGCCGGGGTCCCGTCCGCCGTGAACGCGGGCTTGACCTCGACCTGGGTCGTCGCCCCGTACGTCGTCGCGACGGGCTGGAGGAACTTCGGTGGCGCCGTCGTGAGCAGGCGGTTGTCGTACGCGTACGCCTTGCTGAAGCCGGTACCGGCCGTGGTCGCGACCGGCCCACGGAACTTCTGCGCGATCGATCCGAGCACGGTGAGCGTGCCCTGTCCGTAGGTGCGGACGGCACTGGTGTCGTTCGTCGCCGCGTACCGCCCCTGATCGTAGTTCTGCACCGTGAAGGTGCCGTTGTTGGACGCGATCGCGGCGTCGATCTCGACGTTCTTCGCCGTCCGCGTGCCCGTCGTGTAGTTCATCGGGACGCACTGGTAGCCGTAGTTGGAGTAGCCGCGCGACGCCCAGTAGGTCGTCGTGAAGTCGGTGCACGTGTTCGCGGCGACGGGGTTGTAGACCCACACGGCCTTCTGCCCGACGAGCCCGAGGAGGTTCGGGTTCGCGCTGGCACCGGAGTTCACGTACGTCAGGTCGCTCGTGACGTACACGTAGTTCTGGGCGGCGACGGTCATCGCGCCCTTGAACTGACCCTGGACGAAGACGTCCCCGCTCTGGCAGCCGTACGGCGTGCTCACGCCGAGCGTGGCGATCGTCTCGCCCGCCGCGGGGAACCCGACGCCGTTGCCGGCCTGGGACCCGTCCGCGCTCCGGCACGAGTAGTTCTGCGGTGTGCTGGTGCCCCAGCGGTTGGGGTCGCCCGTCGTCGATGGCACGTTCTGCACGAACGCGAGGTTGTTGGGCAGGACGTCGAGCGTCTGGCCGCCCGGACTCCCGAGCGTGTTGCCGCCCGACGCGTACCCGGGGGTCCCGCAGGCCGGCGCCGCCGTCGAACCCCTCGCCGGGTCTCCCGTGATCTGGACCGCCTTCGTCCAGGGTGAGTACACGGTCATCTTCCCCGTGCCGGTGAACTTGATCGTCGTCGGCCCGGTGTACAGGCAGCCGGGCTGCGGGACCGTCGACGTCCGCAGGTCGCTCCGGGTCTCCTGCATCAGGTTCGTGTTGGTCGGGGGGAGCCCGATGGACGAAACGTGCTGCACCTGCCGGAGGGCGGTCGTCGAGTTCTTCGCGAACACCGCGTTGGCGCAGCCACTCGGCTTGCTGTAGACCCCGTCCGCGGTCGTCGACTGCACGTCGTTCTGGAACGTCGCGCCGCAGATCGTGAACTGGTCGTTCGAGCGGACCGGACCGGAGAGCGTGTCCCGCGCCGCGAACTGGATGGCCGGGCACCTCGTCGCGCCACGCGGCGTGCTCTCGTTCCAGTGCAGGGGCGTGCAGGACTCCCCCGTGATCGCGGGGTCGCCGGACTCGTAGTCGGTGAAGTAGAGGTAGTTGATGAATCCGGTGCCCTTGAGGTTCGCGACCAGCGACCGGGTCACCTCACCGGCCTTGCCCGTCACGCGGACCTTGACGACGCCCTGCCCGTAGTAGTTCGCGTTGTTGACCTCGTACCGGAACCACTCGCGGTACTGTCCGTTCCGTGATCCGTCGGCGTTCGAGTCGTCGCTGCCGGGGACGCCGACCCAGTCGCCGCCCGTGGAGTTGGCGAAGGCCTTGTTCCCCTTCGTGTTCGAGAACGTGCTGCCCGAGCTGAAGGCCGTACCGAGGGCGCCGTACTGCTCGTACGAGTTGTCGGCGCTGATGCGACTCTGGTAGTCCGCCAGCCCGGCGTACGCAGCCGCCCCCGCGTTGTTCCAGTCTTCGTCGCGGTTCGACTTGATCGTCCCGCTGGCAGCCGTCGCGAGGACGGTGGTCACGATGAGCATGAGCACCGCCGCGGTCCCGATCACGGTGACCAGTACCGCGCCGCGCTCGCCGTCCTCGCGCAGAGCGCGGAGGCGTGTCAGCAGGCCGGCGATCACAGGTTCTCCTGCATGACGTTGGGGAGTCCGATCGTGGTCGAGGTGAGGACGTTCGAGTAGGCACCGACCGTCGTCGATCCGACCTCGAGCTCGACATCGACGTACCGCACGTCGTCGAGGGTGGAGGGATCGCCCACCGTTTCCAGTGCGGGCGCTGCGGGGTCGTTCGGCAGGTAGGTGAAGGGTGTCGCCGTCGACGATGCGACAGCGGGAGCGAGGACACGACGCATGGACGGCGCGCTCGGGTACGAGGGGAAGGTCCAGTACCCGTCGGAACCGGTCACCGCCGTCGCCGGCCACTGCGTCTCCACGAGCTGACCGCCGGTGACCTCGAACTGGACCATCACCGGCTTCGTCTCGGACGACGAGAGGTTCACGAACGCGCTGAAGCGGACGAGCGTCGGGGTGGCGACGATGAACGCCGGGGTGGACGTCGCGTTCACGACCGGGTTCTCCGTCGCCCCGCGGAACATGCGGCTCATCTCGTTCAGGACGTTCGAGGACACCCTGGTGTTCTGGTCGATGCGGTTCACCGACCCCTGCGCCTTCTGGGACGCTCCGAGGAAGCCAGCCGCTGTTGCGACGATGATCAGCGAGAGCGCCATCGCCACCAGGAGCTCGGCGAGCGTGATCCCGCGGTCCTCGGCTCGGAGCCGAGACAGTACCTGCCGCATCAGTTGCTCCTCGGGTCGAGCATGATGGTGCTGCCCTTCACGGTCGCCTGCGACTTGCCGGCCAGTGTCACCGGTGTCGTGACGGCGATCCCGAGCGCGTTGATGACGGTCGCCGTGATCGAGTACGTGCCGTACGGAAGCGCGAGTGTCTGCGTGCCGTTCCCCCGATCGAACGTGTAGGTCGTGGCCGGGGTCGTCCTGCAACCAGGATCGGCCGGATCGAACACGCTCGTCGGGGTCGCCGTGATCACGGCCGGTCCGAGCGAGGTCTTCACCGTGAAGACTCCCAACGGCACGTCGACGGATCCGGCACCTCCGGGGACGGGCGCGACGTTGGCGGGTGCCGGCGCGACCTTGCCGTCTGCGGTGGGCGTGGTCCACGTCGTCCAGTCGACGTCCGTGCAGGCCGTCGCAACCGGGACGCCCGCGTACGAGCCGCTCATCACGTTGTAGCCGTCCGGGAAGGGGAAGAGCTGGACCGCACCGGTGTTGCCCAGCACCGTGTCCTGGCCGGTGTTCCGGTAGGTCATCGTGAGGTTGGTCGGGATCGAAGCACCGGAGAGCTTGAGGTTCGGCGTGTAAGTGGCTGCGGTGTCGTACTGGAAGGATGCGGTCGCTGTTCCGCCGCCGGTCACCGTCACCGCCGAAGTCGGCGAGACCACCTGGGTGCTGCTGATGCCGCCGGCACGGGTGATCGTCACGACGTAGTTGCCTGGCGTGACCCCGCGCGCGACGGAGCAGCCGCTCGACGTCGTGAGCGCGGGTTGCGCCCTGAGGGCCTTCGCGCCGGCTGGCTCGGTGGCGCTCGGCACGATGGTGACCCTGACCCCGGCCGACCCGGTGCCGGTCGCGCCGACGACACCGACGAAGATCACACCCGAGTCCGGACTGCTCGAGTCGCTGCCGGGCGTCACGAGCGCCGTCATGCGGACCGGTGCGTACTCTGCGGCACCGGTGCTCGAGGACCACGAGACCTGGACGTCGACCGACTTGTTCGCGATGGTCGTCGTCGACCCGCTCAGCCCGCAGTTGCCGATCGCGCCGGAGGCATCGGCCCACGTGGCGGACACGGCGGTCGTGTAGACGATCTGGCCGACCGTCTGCGTGGTCGACTTCGAGACGACCTGGAAGATGTCGGACTTCCCGCGCTCCAGGTCCATCGCCTGGTTCGCGAGGTGGGTGGCGACGGTCCGGGCCTTCGAATCGTTGGTCAGGACGAGGGCGTTGACGATGCCCGCCGCGACGCCGACCGAGACGACTGCGAACACCATCATCGCGACGAGGACCTCGGCGATCGTGAAGCCTGCTTCGCGGTCGTCCGGGTCGGCCGGACGGAGCCGGGCAGCGATGGACCGGATCACGGTCACCTCCTCTCGCGGTCTGGTGCTGGTGGAACGAAGGGCGGGACGCCCACGAAGTGGACGGCCCGCCCTCGGACGTGGGAACGACTAGGAGATCGTGCAGGCGGTCTCCGAGACACCCTTCGACTCGGTCGCGTAGAAGCTCTTGCCCGTCGAGCTCGTCCCGATGATGCAGAAACCACTCGCCGACGGACCGTAGTTGAGCGCCGAGGTGTTCGTCCCGAGCGTCGCACCGGCGTTGGTCCAGGTCGTCGCGGTTGCCGGGAACGACGACGGGGTCGCAGTGGTGCCGTTCAGCGCGGCGGTGAACTTCGTCGGGTACGCACCCGTGTTCGTCTGCTGCGCGATGACCGACGTCTTGAGGTTCGACACGTCGTTCTGGACGGACGAGTCCTTCGCGTTGTTCTGCACACCGATGTAGATCGGGATGGCGATCGCAGCGAGGATGCCGATGATGATGACGACGACGAGGAGCTCGATGAGCGTGAAGCCCTTGTCGTTCTCTTCGAGGAGACCCTTGCGGCGAGCGTTCAGCTTGCCCATGAGAGCTGCGTACATGGTGTTCCACTCTTTCGGGGAATGATGATGGGAATGCGTTTCGGGGCCGTGCTCTGCCGCCGTCGACAAGCGTATGCAGGGCCCTTTCGGGGCATAATCCCGAGAACGGGGGGTCGGAGCCGAAGAAAATGCCCCCAGAAGCGGGGGCAATTTCTTCGACAACACCCCCGATCGAGGCACGTTCAGTGGATGAGCGACGTGATCTGGAAGATCGGCAGGTAGAGCGCGACGATCATGCCTCCGACGACCACGCCGAGGAACGCGATGAGGAGGGGCTCGATCAGTGAGGTGAGCGCCTCCGTGGTCGCCTGCACCTCGGCATCGTAGAACTCTGCGATGCGCTCGAGCATCATCTCGAGTGAACCGGCGTCCTCGCCGACGGCGATCATCTGGGACACCATGTCGGGGAACACCTTCTCACGCGTGATGGGAATCGCGATGGATTCGCCTTTCCGGACGGATTCCGCAACGCGATCGAGTGCTTTCTGCACGACGAAGTTGTTCGAGACTTCACCGACGATCCGCAACGCTTGCAGGATGGGGACGCCGGCGCCGATCATGTTCGAGAAGTTCCGGGCGAACCGAGCGATGACGATCTTCTTGTTCAGCGCTCCGAACACCGGCAGTTTCAGCCGGATCGGGTCGAGCGCCCCGCGCACGCGATCCGTGTGCTTGTTCGCTCGGTACCAGAGCGCGCCGAGCACGATCGCCACCGCGAGGATCGGCCCGAGCCAGACCATGGCGTGGGACGCGTACACGAGCATCATCGTGGGAAGCGGGAGCTTTCCACCGAGGGACGAGAACATGTTCTGGAAGATGGGCACGATGAAGACGAGCATCACGACGACGGCCACGAGCGACATCGCGAGGACGACCATCGGGTAGGTCATCGCCGACCGGATCGTCGAGCGGAGCTTGTGCTCCTTCTCGAAGTTCGTCGCGATCGAGTCCATCGCCTTGTCGAGGAACCCGCCAGCTTCGCCCGCGCGGATCATGTTGATCATGATCGGGGGGAAGTCCACGGGGTACTTGCCGACGGCGTCCGAGAACGACACCCCCTGCTCGACCTCGGAGCGGACCTTCCCCAGGATGTCCTTGAGCTTCTTGTTCTCCGTCTGGTCCGCGAGGATCGACAGCGCCCGGAGCAGCGAGAGTCCGGACGACAGCATCGTGGAGGCCTGCCGCGACATGATCGCGAGGTCCTTGAGCCCGACGCCCTTCTCGAAGCCCGGGATCTTGATCTCGGTCTGCAGGCCGGTACCGGGCTTCGCCTCGGTGATCGCGATCGGCGAGACACCCATGCCCCGGAGACGCTGGGCGACCGCACCCTCGCTCGCGGCGTCGAGGCGACCCTTGACGAGCTTCCCCGCCCCGTCGCGCCCGCGGTAGTCGTACGCGAGTGACATCAGTGGCCTCCTGAGTACTTGTCGCCGAAGTCGATCTCGGACGCGGCGATTGCTGCGGCCGAGGAGTCGGACGGCGACTCGACGCGCTGCACGAGCCGGTCGAAGCCCTCTTCGTCGTGGACCTTCTCCAGCGCGGCCTTCCGCGTGATCGTGCCCACGTTGACCAGTTCGGCGAGGTCCTGGTCCATCGTGTGCATGCCCGTGTCACGTCCGGCCTGCATGGCGGAGGTGATCTGGTACGTCTTCCCTTCGCGGATGAGGTTGCCGATGGCCGGGGTGGTCTTCATGATCTCGGTCGAGACCACGCGACCGACGCCGGTCGCCTTCGGCACGAGCGTCTGGCAGACGACGCCCTCGAGCGTGGCGGCGAGCTGCGTCCGGATCTGCCCCTGCTGGTGCGGCGGGAACACGTCGATGACACGGTCGATCGTGCCCGGCGCGCTCTGCGTGTGCAGCGTCGCGAACACCAGGTGCCCGGTCTCGGCGGCGGTCAGTGCGACGGAGATGGTCTCGAGGTCGCGGAGCTCACCGATCAGGATGACGTCCGGGTCCTGGCGGAGGACGTGCTTCAAGGCGGCGGCGAACGAGTGCGTGTCCGCACCGACCTCGCGCTGGTTGATGATCGCCGTCTTGTGCTCGTGCATGAACTCGATCGGGTCCTCGACCGTGACGATGTGGTCGGCACGGGTCTCGTTGACCAGGTCGATGAGGGCCGCGAGCGTGGTCGACTTGCCGGAACCGGTCGGCCCGGTGACGAGCACGAGACCGCGGGGCAGCTTCGCGAACTCACCGACGTGCTCGGGGATGCCGAGCTGCTTGAGCGTCTTGATCTTCGTGGGGATGATGCGGAAGGCCGCGCCCCAGTTCCCGCGCTGCTGGTAGAAGTTCACGCGGAAGCGGAACTCGGGCGACAGCGAGTACGCGAAGTCGAGCTCCTGCTCCTGGTCGAACTGCCCCAGCTGTTCCGGGGTGAGCAGCGTGCGGAGGGCGGCGATGACCTTGTTCCGCGCCCAGGGACCCCCGGGGACGGCCGGGCGCAGCGACCCGTCGACGCGCACGGTGGGCGGCGCGTCCGCGGTGACGTGCAGGTCAGAGGCGCCCTGGTAGACCACCTGCGCGAGCGCGGTGATGAGGTCGGCGTCGGCGACCTCGCGCGCGTGGCGGGTGAAGCCGATCTCTGCCTGGCCGGCGGGGGCGCTGCCGAACGCTCCACCGGCGACGGTCCGGAGGCTCGTGGTCGGGTCCGCGGGCACCACCGGCAGGTGCTGGGTGGCCGCGTCCGCGTACCCGTACGCGGCGGTCGACGGCGGCACGGCCGCGGGCGGGGTCGCCGGGGCGGCGGCCGGCTGGGCCACGGGGACGGCGACCGGCTCGCCGGCCGGTGCCGCCCAGGACGGTTCCGCGCCCCACGCCGGCTGTGCACCGGTGGTCGGGTCGGCGTTCCAGGACGGCGCCGCGTCCCACGCCGGTTCGGCGGACAGGTCGTAGACCGCACCGCTCACGGGCTGCGCGGTCGGGGCCCCGCCGGCGACGGAGGTCGGCACCGGAGCAGACGCAGCCGCCGCGGCAGCTGCCGCGGCGAGCCGTGCCGCACGACGCCCACCGACCTCGTTGCCCGGCTCCCCCGGGTGCCACCCGCCGACGTCGCCGGCGCCGGCCTCGATGTCGTACACCGATTCGCTCATGTCCTCGTACCCCCGACCTACGCGACCACGCGCAGGATCTCGTCGATGCTCGTCATCGCGAGCTTCGCCTTCTCGAAACCGTCCTGCCGGAGCGTGAGCATGCCCTGCTCCTGCGCCACCCGGCTGATCTCCGCGCTCGAGGCACGGGCGACCGCGAGACGCTCGATCTCCTCGCTCACGGTCATCACCTCGTGCAGCGCGATGCGGCCGCGGTACCCCGTGTTCGAGCAGACGGCGCAGCCGACCGGTCCGAACAGGGCGGGGGCGTCCTCGCCCGGGCGGATGAAGCCCATGGCGACGAGCTGCTCGGCGCTGTAGACCGACGGCGCCTTGCACCGGTCGCAGAGCCGGCGCGCGAGACGCTGGGCGACCACGGAGTCGAGCGCGGACCCGACGAGGAA
>Ga0308167_1002864_pt1 | contig 14945 bp, 8 predicted proteins | sample PhyCR1_2_FD_202138 | JGI IMG/M metagenome (GOLD analysis project Ga0308167, IMG submission 202138) | Phyllosphere microbial communities from UC Gill Tract Community Farm, Albany, California, United States - DLSLRC.R1 | ecosystem: Host-associated > Plants > Phyllosphere > Unclassified | place... | reverse complement strand
CCTCAATAATGCTGCAAAATATCCGTATCGTGCTGGTTGAAACCTCTCACACCGGCAACATGGGCTCCGTCGCCCGCGCCATGAAAACCATGGGCCTGACCAACCTTTATCTGGTTAACCCGCTGGTGAAACCCGATTCACAGGCGATTTCCCTCGCCGCCGGTGCCAGCGATGTGATTGGCGACGCTAAAATCGTCGATTCGCTGGACGAAGCTATCGCGGGCTGTAGCCTGGTGGTCGGCACCAGCGCCCGTTCCCGTTCGCTGCCGTGGCCGATGCTGGATGCGCGCGAATGCGGCGTGAAAAGTGTGGAAGAGGGCCAGCAGGCGCCGGTGGCGCTGGTGTTTGGTCGTGAGCGCGTCGGCCTGACCAATGAAGAGCTGCAAAAGTGCCATTACCATGTCGCCATTCAGGCTAATCCGGAATACAGCTCGCTGAACCTGGCAATGGCGGTACAGATCATCGCCTATGAAGTGCGCATGGCCTGGCTGCAGGCGCAGGAACAGGCCAGCCCGCAACCGCAGTATGCGGAATCGCCCTATCCACTGGTGGATGACCTTGAGCGCTTCTATCAGCATATGGAGCAAATGATGCTGAACAGCGGGTTTATCCGCGAAGCCAATCCGGGTCAGGTGATGAGTAAACTGCGTCGTCTCTATACCCGTGCCCGCCCGGAACGCGATGAATTAAACATCCTTCGCGGGATGCTTTCGTCGTTTGAAAAGCGAAAAAACGAGAAGAAAGAAGAAGATAATAGTTGAGTAAAATACCAGGTTAAATACTTGAGTGTTTTACCTGGTTAAATAGTTGACCAAATTACTCGGGAATGTCAGACTTGCCAGCATCTTTTGCAAATCCTCCGATAACCGGACGCTATTGAGGTCGTACGCTATGAGACTGACATCTAAAGGACGTTATGCCGTAACTGCTATGCTGGACGTTGCCCTTCACTCCCATGAAGGTCCGGTTCCGCTGGCTGATATTTCTGAACGTCAGGGCATTTCGCTGTCGTATCTCGAGCAGTTATTCTCCCGATTGCGTAAAAATGGCTTAGTCTCCAGCGTACGCGGTCCGGGCGGCGGTTATCTGTTAGGTAAAGAGTCAAATGCCATCGCGGTCGGTGAAGTGATCACCGCAGTTGATGAGTCGGTTGACGCCACCAAATGCCAGGGTAAAGAAGGCTGCCAGGGCGGCGAGCGTTGCCTGACCCACGTCCTGTGGCGCGATCTGAGTGTGCGTATCAGTGACTTCCTGAACAACATTACACTGGCTGAGCTGGTGAATAATCAGGAGATCCTTGACGTGGCCGATCGTCAGAACGCCAATGACAATCGTCGCTTCCAGAGCCCACGCGCTCAGGAAATCAACGTCAATCTGCGCGCCTCGTAATCCCCGCTGTTGCGGCCCTAACTGCTAACGCGGGCAGGGCCGAATCTGCTATAAAGACGTATGATTTTTTATACGGAGCTGTAGCGCAATGAAATTACCGATTTATCTGGATTATGCCGCCACCACGCCGGCCGATCCGCGTGTGGCCAGCAAAATGATGCAGTTTCTGACGCTGGATGGCACGTTCGGTAATCCAGCCTCCCGTTCTCACCGTTTTGGCTGGCAATCTGAAGAAGCGGTCGATGTGGCGCGCAATCAGGTGGCCGAACTGGTCAATGCCGATCCACGTGAAATCGTTTTCACCTCGGGCGCTACCGAATCTGACAATCTTGCGATTAAAGGCGCAGCCCACGCTCATCAGGCGCGCGGCAAACATATCATCACCAGCCAGACTGAACACAAAGCGGTGCTCGACAGCTGCCAGCAGCTGGCGCAGGAAGGCTTTGATGTGACTTACCTGAAACCGGCCGCCAGTGGCATTATCAGCCCTGAGATGCTGCGTGACGCCCTGCGCGACGACACCATTTTAGTCTCGATCATGCACGTCAATAATGAAATCGGGGTGATTCAGGATATCGCCGCGTTTGGTGAGTTGTGCCGCGAACGCGACATTCTGTTTCATGTGGATGCCACCCAAAGCGTCGGCAAACTGCCGATCGATCTCAGCCTGTTACCGGTCGATTTAATGTCCTTTTCTGCCCACAAACTTTATGGTCCGAAAGGGATCGGTGCGCTCTATGTACGTCGCAAACCGCGCGTGCAGATTGCCGCCCAGATCCACGGCGGTGGGCATGAGCGGGGCATGCGTTCGGGTACGCTGCCGGTACACCAGATTGTCGGGATGGGCGAGGCCTACCAGATTGCGGCACAAGAGCGTGAAACTGAGATGGCGCGCCTGCACAGCCTGCGCGACCGGCTGTGGCAGGGTATCAGTACGCTGCCGGGCGTGACGCTTAACGGCGACCTGCAACGCAGCGCGGCCAATATACTTAACCTCAGTTTCGCCGATGTTGAGGGTGAATCGCTGATCATGGCGCTGAAAGATCTGGCGCTCTCCTCCGGTTCGGCCTGTACTTCGGCCAGCCTGGAGCCCTCTTATGTGCTGCGGGCGCTGGGTGTCAGTGAAGAGCTGGCGCACAGTTCGCTGCGATTTTCGCTCGGCCGTTTTACCACCGAAGAAGAGATCGATTACGCCATTGCGCTGGTGCAGAAATCAGTAACGCGTCTGCGCGCCCTGATGTAACCGGCATCTTACCGGGCTGATTCTGGAAACGGCGCCATTATTTGCGCTACGCTGGCATCCTCTGACGGAATCTGTTATCAGGACTGTCTGCATCTTGCATGTAACATCTTATTAAATCCGCTTTAACAATCGGGCTGGATGAAACGAATAACGTCTATGGAGCTTCGCGATGACCACACAACCGATGAACATCACTCTTAGCAGCCAGCCCGCCGATGCGCGCTGGGACGAAAAAGCCATCCTGAGCAGCAACGACAGCGGGATGACGCTGCACCTGACCGGCGCCGATGCGCTGATGACCATTCAGCGTGCCGGCCGCAAACTGGATAGCCAGGGCATCCGCCACGTGGCGCTGGCCGGTGAAGGCTGGCACCTTGAGCAGTGCTGGGCGTTCTGGCAAGGCTACCGCGGTCCGAAAGGGCAGCGTCAGGTTGAGTGGCCGACGCTGGGCGAGCATGAGCAGGCGGAGTTTGATCGTCGTCTGAAAATTATCGACTGGGTACGCAACACCATCAATCTGCCGGCCGAAGAGCTGGGGCCGGAACAGCTGGCGCACACCGCTATCGATCTGATCAGCGAAGTGGGCGGCAGTGCCGTCAGCTATCGCATCACCAAAGGTGAGGATCTGCGGGTACAGGGGTATATGGGCCTGCATACGGTGGGACGCGGCTCCAGCCGACCGCCGGTGCTGCTGGCGCTGGACTTCAATCCAACCGGTGACGACAGCGCGCCGGTTTACGCCTGCCTGGTTGGTAAAGGTATTACCTTCGACACCGGTGGCTACAGCATGAAGCAGAGCAGCTTCATGGATTCGATGAAGTCCGATATGGGCGGCGCAGCCACCGTGACCGGTGCGCTGGCGATGGCCATCTCGCGCGGTCTGAACAAACGCGTCAAACTTTACCTCTGCTGCGCCGACAATATGGTCAGCAGCAACGCCTTCAAACTGGGCGATATCATTCGCTATCGCAACGGCAAATCGGTGGAAGTCATGAACACCGATGCCGAGGGCCGTCTGGTACTGGCTGACGGCTTAATCGACGCCAGCGAGCAACAACCGACGCTGCTGATAGATGCCGCTACCCTGACCGGTGCCGCCAAAACCGCACTGGGCAATGATTACCACGCGCTGTTTACCTTTGATGAGGTACTGGCGCAGTCGCTGATGGGCAGCGCGGTCAGTGAGAACGAGCCGTTCTGGCGTCTGCCGCTGGCTGAGTTCCATCGCAGCCATCTGCCGTCTAACTTTGCCGATCTCAATAATATCGCCAGCCCGGCACATGCGGCCGGTGCCAGCAGTGCGGCGGCGTTCCTCTCTTATTTCGTCAGCAACTACCAGCAGGGCTGGCTGCACATCGATTGTTCAGCGACCTACCGCAAAAGTGCGGTCGATCAGTGGGCGGCAGGTGCCACCGGCCTCGGCGTACGTACCCTTGCCAACCTGTTACTGAAATAAGCGTTATTCCGCGGTGGCGTATGCCGCCGCATTTTTAGAGAGTGAATATGAACCGTCTTGAAGAGGTGCTGAAGCTGGCGGCTACCGAGCCTGCTCACCGGCCCGAATTTTTTCAACTGCTGCTGGAATCGGACGTCTGGGTGCCGGGCGAAAGCACGGCGCAGCAACTTGATGCCAGCACGCCGGTGGATCTGCAGCACTGGGAAAAAGAGGATGGCAGCAGCATCATTCCGTTTTTCAGTTCAGAACAGGCGATGAGCGACGCGGTCAGCACTGAGCAGGCTTATCTGCGTCTGCCGGTGCGCACGCTATTTGAAATGACCCGCGGCGAAACGCTGTTTCTCAATCCTAAATTATCGACCGGCAAAGAGTTCTCGCCTGCCGAAATCACCCATCTGCTGGCGGAAGAGGGCAGCGCCCTGAGTCAGCAAACGGTGCTGGAAGGCGGGCAGTCGCTGCTGTTGTCTGAAGTAGCTGAACCGCCCGCGCAGATGGTTGACTCGCTGACCCAGCTGTTCAGCAAATATAAACAGGTGCGTCGTGCGTTTATCGCCAGCATCCGTGAGCGGGCCGATGAAGCGCCGAACCTGCTGATTGGTATTGAAGCGGACAGCGATATTGAGGCGATCATTCAGGCGGCGGGCAGCGTAGCGATGGATACGCTGCCGGACGATGCGCCGGTGGATCTGTGCGAAGTGACGGTGGAGGATCGCGGCATCAGCCACTTCTTTACCGCCCACATTACGCCGTTCTATGAACGCCGCTGGGGCAGTTTCCTGCGTGACTTTAAAGGCAGCGAACGGATACTCTGATGAAAAAAGAGCGGCGCAATGGCCGCTCTTTTTTTACTTCGCAATCGGCAGGTCGTCGCGGCTGCCCCATTCACTCCAGGAACCGTCGTAAATCGCCGTCTGACGTGCGCCCAGCGCGGTCAGTGCCAGAATCACCACCGCCGCCGTCACGCCCGAACCACAGCTCGCCACCACCGGTTTTTCCGGATCAACCCCGGCGCGGGTGAACAGATCGCGCAGTTCAGCCAGCGGTTTCAGTTCGCCATTGACCACCAGGCTGTTCCACGGCACATTCAGGCTATTCGGAATGTGACCGCGTAGCAGACCCGGGCGTGGCTCATCCACTTCGGCGTTGAAACGATTGGCCGCACGTGCATCGACAATTTGTGCGCCGCCTTCATGGCTGATCAGGAGTACATCGTTTAGCCGGCGGATCTGGCTTTCATCCACACTGGCTTCAAATTCGCCTTCCGGCAGCGAGACCGGACCGGTTGCAACCGGATAACCGGCCGCTTTCCAGCCCTGCAGACCGCCTGCCAGAATTGAGACCTGCGCCACGCCAAAGAGGCGCAGCATCCACCAGGCGCGTGGCGCTGAGAACAGATTACCTTCGTCGTACACCACCAGATGCTTGTCGTTACTGATACCCAGCTCACGCATCGCCACGGCAAAACGCTCGGCGCGCGGCAGCATGTGTGGATAAGGGCTGGTGTGATCCGACAGTTCTTCAATATTGAAGAAAGGCGCATCGGGCAGATGGCCCGCCAGATATTCGCCATTCACATCCCGGAGCGTTTCCTGACCGACCGGCAGCATACGGGTGTCCAGCACATGCAGCGTCTCATCGGTGTAATGTTCCTGTAACCAGTCGGCGGACACAAACAGTGGCGTCGTCATAACAACCTCATCTCAGTGATCTGTGCTGTTAGTGTCGGGCAATGCGGGCGCCATCTCAAGAGAAGCGTTGATTAAATGCGAGCATTGATATGAAATTGCGCAGCGTTACAAAACACTTCCTCTGGGACACGGTGAAGGATTTACCATGAAAAAACGCATTAACCCATTGCTGTTCAGCTTGCTGATCGGCGGCTCGCTGCTGGCACCTGCGGCTATTCCGGTTTTATCGGTCAGCGCGGCGGAAACCGCGGCCATCCATCAGGTCAGCAAACCGCTTGCGCTGCTTGACCTCTCTGAGCTTCAGCTCGATGGCGCAGCCGCGCTGGTATTAACCTTCAATCAGCCGCTGGATGATAAGCAGGATCTGACACAAAAAGTCAGGCTGATCGACGATAAACGGGGCCAGGTTGACGGCGGCTGGGAGCTGTCAGAGAACCGCAAAGCGCTGCGCTTTCGCCATCCGGAGCCGTCACGTCAGTTTACTGTGACGGTGGAACCGGGATTACGCGCCGCCAGCGGTGAGACGCTGCCCGCCGGCATCAGCAAAAAAGTGACCACCCGAGATATTGAACCGATGGTGGGCTTTGCCAGCCGTGGCTCGCTGCTGCCGTTGCGCCTCACCCAGGGGTTACCGGTACTGGCCCTGAATGTCGATCAGGTTGATGTGGATTTTTTCCGGATAAAAAATGCGGGTCTGGCGGAATTCCTCTCGCAGTGGAACTACGGCAACAACCTCTCCAGCTGGCAGTCCCAGGAGCTGCTGAAAAGCAGCCAGCTGGTCTATACCGGACGTTTTGAACTCAACCCGGCGCGTAACACGCGTGAAAAACTGCAACTGCCGATGCGCGACATTACCGCTCTTCAGCAGCCGGGTGTCTATCTGGCGGTGATGAAGCAAGCGGGTACTTATCGCTACAGCCAGCCCGCCACGCTTTTTACTCTGAGCGATATTGGCCTGTCACTGCATCGCTTCCCGACCCAATTCGAACTGTTCGCCCAAAGTCTGGCAAACGGTCAGCCGCTTTCCGGTGTCAGCGTCAGGTTACTGGATGAGAAAGGGCAGGTGCTGCAAAGCGGCACCAGTGACAGTAGCGGTCATCTGCGCCTGAAAGCGGATGAAAAAGGCAAGCTTCTGCTGGCAGTGCAGGGTGAGCAAACCTCGATGATCGACCTGGCACGTCCGGCGCTGGATCTGGCTGAGTTTCCGGTTGCCGGGCCGCAGGGCTATGACAAACAGCTGTTTGTTTTTGGTCCGCGCGATATCTATCGTCCCGGCGAAACAGTGATCGTTAATGCGCTACTTCGTGATGCTGACGGACGCCCGTTACCCGCGCAGCCGATTAAAGCGGAGCTGGTGCAGCCCGACGGTCAGGTGATGCAGACTTTTGTCTGGCAGCCTGACGCCGGATTCTACCAGCAGCGACTGCCGCTGCCCGCGTCCGCCATGACCGGTGACTGGATGCTGCGGCTCAATACCGGCGATAACCTCAAGCGCCAGTGGCATTTCCACGTCGAAGATTTTCTGCCGGAGCGCATGGCGTTAACCCTGAAAAATGATCCCCAGCCACAGCCGGCTGATGCCAGTGTTGAGTTCGGTATTGAGGGACGCTATCTCTATGGCGCACCTGCCGCGGGTAATACGTTACAGGGGCAACTCTATCTGCGACCGGCACGCGAGGCGGTGACTGCACTGCCAGGCTACCAGTTTGGTGACATCACCGAAGAGGGGTTAAAGCGCACGCTGGATGAGGTGGATCTCAAGCTTGACGCCAACGGTAAAGCACAACTCACGGTAGAGAATCAGTGGGATCAGCTCCACTCCCCGCTCAATCTGATCCTGCAGGCCAGCCTGCTGGAAACCGGCGGACGTCCGGTCACCCGTCGTGCCACCCAGGCCATCTGGCCCGCGGAAGCGCTGCCGGGTATCCGGCCGCTGTTTAGTAACAAAGCCGTCTATGATTACCGCAGTGACAGCTATCACGATGAGCCTACTGTGCCGGAAGGGAGCCTGGCCGAATTCGACATTGTCTATGCCAACAGTCAGGGCAAAAAACTGGCGGCAGAGAAGCTGGATGTTCGCCTGATCCGTGAACGTCATGATTATTACTGGAGCTTCTCTGACAGCGAAGGCTGGCAGTCGCAGTATAGCGACAAGGATCTGCAGGAAGATGAACGCGCCATCTCTGTCCCGGCTGATGGCAGCACCAAAGTCAGCTTCCCGGTCGAGTGGGGCCACTACCGGCTCGAAGTGCAGGCGGGCGAGAAGATCGTCAGCAGCGTGCGGTTCCAGGCGGGTTATGACTGGCAGGATAATACCAATGGCACGGGTGCATTGCGCCCGGATCAGGTCAGACTGAAACTGGATAAAGCGGCTTATCAGCCGGGCGATACCGTGCATCTGCAGGTTGAGTCACCGGCTGCCGGTAAAGGCTACCTGATGGTGGAGTCGAGCAGCGGCACGCTCTGGTGGCAGCCACTGACCGTTCCGCAGGGTGGCACCACGGTGGATGTGCCCGTGGCTGAGAGCTGGCGGCGTCACGATCTCTACTTCAGCGCCATTGTGGTGCGTGACGGCGATAAGGTCAATGGCGCAACGCCAAAACGCGCGGTGGGGCTGTTGCACCTGCCGATGGCGACAGAGGCGCGCCGCCTGAACCTGACGCTGGATGCACCCGATAAAATCCGTCCCGAGCAGAACCTGACGGTCAGGGTTCACGCCAGTCGTGACGGTGGCCCGCTGCCTGAAAAAGTGAATGTGCTGCTGTCAGCGGTGGACAGCGGCGTATTGAGCGTGACGGATTTTAAAACGCCCGATCCGTGGCAGGCGTTCTTTGGCCGTAAACGCTACAACGTTGATCAGTACGACGTCTTTGGTCAGCTGATCGAAGGCGGTGGCCGTCTGGCGGCACTGCGTTTTGGTGGTGATGGCGAGGATGAATCGATGACGCGCGGCGGTAAAAAGCCGGTAACGCACGTCAATATTGTGGCACAGCAGTTACAGGCGGTGACACTGGATAAAGAGGGCAACGGCACAATCACGCTGCCAGTCCCGGCCTTTAACGGCGAACTCCGGCTGATGACCCAGGCCTGGAGCGACGACAGCTTCGGCGCAGCCGAACGCAAACTGGTGGTCGCGGCGCCGCTGATCAGCGAACTGGCCACCCCACGCTTCCTGGCCAACGGCGATACGGCGTCGCTGGCGCTGGATATCACTAACCTGACGGAGTTGCCGCAAACTCTGAAAATGGATCTGAGCAGCAGTGGTTTAGTGGAGCTGGCCGGTGCTGCCAGCCAGAGCGTGACGCTGGCCAAAGGCGCACGGACCACAGTGCAGATTCCGGTCACGGCGAAAGCCGGCTTTGGTGATGGCGAGGTCACCGTGCAGATTTCCGGTCTTAATCTGCCGGGTGAGCAGGTGAAGCCCAACAAACAGCAGTGGAAAATCGGCGTCCGGCCACCTTATCCGGCCCGGACGCTGAACTTTGATGCCGTCATCAATCCCGATCAGCCCTGGCAGGTCGCGGCAGCGGCGTTTACTGGTCTGGATGCTCAGACCCTGAGTGGAAAGCTGACGCTGAGCAATCGCCCGCCGCTCAATATCGCCAGCTATATCAGTGCGCTTTATGCCTATCCCTACGGCTGTCTGGAACAGACCACCAGCGGCCTCTGGCCGTCGCTCTACACCAGCCATGCTGAGCTGACCGCGATGGGGATAAAAACCAGCAGTGATGAGGCGCGTCGGGCCGCCGTCGACACCGGCATTGCCCGTCTGGCGGGCATGCAGCGGGCCAACGGCAGCTTCGGACTGTGGGACAAACAGAGTGAAGAGGAGTTCTGGCTGACGCCTTACGTGACGGACTTCCTGCTGCGTGCCAGTGAGGCGGGCTATGCGCTGCCGGATAACGTAGTTGATCGCGCTAACGCCCGGTTGCTGCGCTATCTGCAGGATCCCGCGCAGATCAGCGGTGGCGGCAGTGATAATAACGCAGCCCTGCAGTTCAGCGTTCAGGCTTACGCCGGACTGGTGCTGGCGCGTCAGCAGCGTGCGCCGCTGGGTGCGCTGCGCGCATTGTATGAAAAACGGGACAAATCCCGCTCCGGCCTGGCGCTGATGCAGCTTGGCGTGGCATTGAAGCTGATGGGTGACGGGCAGCGGTCACAGCAGGCGATTATGCAGGGTGCCAGTCTGACGCGCTCAGATAAAGAGTGGTATGGCGACTATGGCAGCACGGTGCGCGATCAGGGGATGATGATAGCCCTGTTAGCAGAAAATAAGCTGCAGCCTGATCTGCAGAATAGTCTGCTGCTGTCGCTGTCAAAAGAGGTCAAGGGCAAACGCTGGTTCTCGACTCAGGAGAATAACGCGCTCTATTTAGCGGCTCATACTCTGCAGCGTGCGCAGGGCGGAAGCTGGCAGGCGCAGCTGTCGGGCAATGCACAGCCTCTGCAGGGCGATGCGCCACTGAATAAAGGGCTGGCGGCTGAACGACTGTTGCAGGGCCTTGAGGTGCGTAATCCGGGCAGTGCGCCGCTGTATGGTCGCCTGGATGTCACCGGTTATCCGCTGGCCGCGCCACAACCGGAGAGCAATGTGCTCGGGATAAAACGTGAATACTTTATGCTGGATGGCAAAGCCGCCGATCTCAGCAATCTGCGCAGCGGCGAGTTGCTGGTGGTGCGTCTGACCGTTTCGTCGACGCGCAGCATCACCGATGCGCTGGTGGTGGATCTGCTGCCTGCCGGTCTGGAGCTGGAAAACCAGAACCTGGCGGATAGCAGCGCCAGCCTCGGCGACAGTGCGGATGCGCTGAAGGAGAGCATGGGAGACATGCAACAGACTGACATCAGACACATTGAGTTTCGTGACGATCGCTTTGTGGCGGCACTGGCGGTTGATACTTATCGTCCCGCAACGCTGGTCTATCTGACGCGGGCGGTCACACCGGGTCGCTATCTGATGCCGCCGCCGCAGGTGGAGTCGATGTATGTGCCGGAGTGGCGTGCCACCGGCAGCACGCCATCGCAGCTGCATATTCAGTAAGTGACGTGACGCGTGATAAAAATCGGCACGCTTAAAAAGCGGTGGCTCGCGCTGCCGCTTTTTTTTCTGGCGTTATGGCTGGCGATGTGGGGGCTGGATAGGCTGTTCCCGTTGCCGCTTAAACAGGTGCAGCCTGCACGGGTGATTGTTGCCAGCGACGGTACGCCGCTGTGGCGCTTTGCTGACAGCAAGGGGATCTGGCGCTATCCGGTGACACCAGAGGAGGTGGCTCCGGCCTATTTGCAGGCGCTGCTGACCTATGAAGATCGCTGGTTCTGGTATCACCCCGGCATCAATCCGCTGGCTCTGCTGCGCGCCGCCTGGCAGGATCTGCGCCATCAGAGCGTGATTTCCGGCGGCAGCACCCTGACCATGCAGGTGGCACGCCTTATTGACCCGCGACCCCGAACGCTGCGGGGCAAGCTGATTCAGGCGTGGCGCGCGCTGCAACTGGAGTGGCATCTTTCTAAACGTGACATCCTGACGCTCTACCTTAACCGTGCACCCTTTGGCGGCACGCTGGAAGGCGTAGGCGCGGCCAGCTGGAGCTGGCTGGGAAAAGCACCCTCGCAGCTGACGCCGGGCGAGGCGGCGCTACTGGCCGTTTTACCGCAGGCACCCAGCCGTCTGCGGCCCGATCGCTGGCCGGAGCGGGCGGAAGCCGCACGCAATAAAGTGCTGGATCGGCTGGCCGAATACCGCATCTGGTCAGCTGAACAGGTGGCGGAGATTCGTCAGGAGCCGGTGTGGCTGCCGCCGCGGCAGATGCCGCAGATGGCACCATTGCTGGCCCGGCGGCTGCTGTCGCTCAGCCGCAGCGATAAGATTGTCTCCACGCTGGACCCTTCTCTGCAGCGCGATCTGGAAAGTCTGGCGCTGAATGTTAAAAGCCAGCTCCCGCCGCGCACCTCGCTGGCGATGCTGGTGGTGGATCACACCACCATGGCGGTTCGGGGTTACGTCGGCTCGGCTGACTTTACCGATGACAGCCGTTTTGGTCATGTAGATATGATCGCCAGCGTGCGCTCGCCAGGCTCGGTGTTAAAACCCTTTATTTACGGCATGGCGCTGGATGAGGGTCTGATTCATGCCGAATCACTGCTGCAGGATGTGCCGCGTCGTTTTGGCGATTACCGGCCAGGCAATTTTGACACCGGGTTTCACGGGCCGGTCAGCGCCAGCGAGGCGCTGGTGCGATCCCTGAATCTGCCTGCCGTACAGCTACTGGAGGCGCTGGGGCCAAAAAATGTTGCGGCACGTCTGCGCAATGTGGGCCTGAACTTACGTTTTCCGCCCGGCGCGGAACCTAATCTTTCGTTAATTCTTGGCGGCACCGGGGCGCGCATGGATGAGATCGTGGCAGCCTACAGCGCCTTTGCCCGTCACGGCAATGCCGGTCAGCTGCGCTGGATGCCCGATCAGCCTTTGCAGCAGCGGCGGCTGCTGTCGCCTGAGTCGGCGTGGATCATCCGGCGTATCCTGGCTGACGAAGCGCAGCCTGCCGGTAATGGCGATGTGCCCGATGTGGTGCCTCTGGCCTGGAAAACCGGCACCAGTTACGGTTATCGCGATGCCTGGTCGGTAGGCATCAATCCCCGTTATCTGATTGGCGTCTGGGTCGGGCGACCGGATGCCACCCCGGTTGCCGGGCAGTTCGGTTTTGCCTCTGCCGTGCCAGTCATGAATCAGATTAACAGCGTGCTGATGAGTCGCCTCGGCAGACGTGACGTGCCGGTCGACCCACGCCCGGCCTCGGTGACGGTGGCGACCATTTGCTGGCCTGGCGGTCAGCCGTTACCCGCCGGAGACGAGAATTGCCGTCAGCGACGGCAAAGCTGGGTCGCCGCGAACACGCTGCCGCCAACCCTGCTGGCTCCCGGTCAGGAGAGCCTCAGCGGATTGCACATCGGCTACTGGCAGAATGCGCAGGGGTTGCGCGTGGCAGCAGATTGCCCCAACGCCACTCGTCACGAGCGGCTGGTCTGGCCGCTGCCGCTGGAAGCCTGGCTGCCGCCTCACGAACGGCGGGCGCAACGCTTACCGCCTGCCGATACGCATTGTCCGCCGTTACAGCAGGGCAGTAGCGCACCGCTGATTGTCACCGGCGTGATTGAGGGACAAATCGTCAAACTGCTGCCAGGCAATGGCTCGCTGGTTATCCCGGTGGCGGTTCAGGGAGGGCAGGGCGCACAGCGCTGGTGGTTCCTGAATGGCGAGCCTCTGATGACGCAAAACGCCGCGGATAATCTGTCACTGCATCTTGATCATCCGGGGGAGTATCAGCTGGTGGTGATGGATGAAGCGGGCCAGCTCGCCTCCGTCACCTTCATCCGGCGGTGATGCTTTTCTGCGCTAAATCAGAGTTGCGGCCGCTTTGCTCCGATTCAGATCAAGATTTTTCAATAAATTGCGGATCTCTGATAGGCAACGCCAGACTCTGCCCCTATAATCGGCGCCGTTTCTTAGCCGGGGCGTGCGCCTCCGGTTTCTTCAGGACGTCAAGACAGAGGTCATCATGGCAATCGAACGTACTTTTTCTATCATCAAGCCAAACGCCGTCGCTAAAAACGTGATCGGTGCCATCTACAATCGTTTTGAAAGCGCAGGCTTCAAAATCGTTGGCGCAAAAATGCTGCAGCTGAGCAAAGAGCAGGCTGAAGGTTTTTACGCTGAGCATCAGGGCAAGCCATTCTTCGACGGTCTGGTTGAATTTATGACCTCTGGCCCGGTTGTGGTTTCTGTGCTGGAAGGTGAAAACGCCGTTCAGCGTCACCGTGACCTGATGGGTGCTACTAACCCGGCAAACGCGCTGGCTGGCACGCTGCGTGCTGACTACGCTGACAGCTTCACCGAGAACGCGACCCACGGTTCAGATTCTGCAGAATCTGCTGCCCGTGAAATCGCTTACTTCTTCGGCGAAAACGAAATCTGCCCGCGTACCCGTTAATCGCCTGGCGATAAACCACCGGCTGACTTTACAAAAATCTGCCTGAGGGAGGCGACTCCCGCCTGTTATCAGGCCGCAGATGTTGTACAATATTGCGCCTTCATTGACTCCGCTTAATGAAGGCGCAATTTTTTACCTATCCCTGAACAGCGCCATAACGTGTAACAACGAGGCCAGAGAACATTATGTCTGAACAGATTGTGACGCCCGCGTCCGCATCCCCAATTGCCGTTTCCCCCAAGAGCCAAAAAATTAACCTGCTGGATCTCAACCGTCAGCAGATGCGCGAATTCTTCCTGTCGCTCGGTGAAAAGCCATTCCGCGCTGACCAGGTCATGAAGTGGATCTATCACTACTGCTGCGATGATTTCGAGCAGATGACCGACATCAACAAAAAGCTGCGCACCCGACTGATGGAGCTGACCGAAATCCGCGCGCCGGAAGTCGCGGAAGAGATGCGTTCCACCGACGGCACCATTAAATGGGCAATTCGCGTGGGCGATCAGCTGGTCGAAACCGTCTACATTCCGGAAGGTGACCGCGCCACGCTGTGTGTCTCTTCGCAGGTGGGTTGTGCGCTGGAGTGTAAATTCTGTTCGACTGCACAGCAGGGCTTTAACCGTAACCTGCGGGTGTCTGAAATTATCGGCCAGGTGTGGCGCGCGGCGAAGATTGTTGGTGCGGCCAAAATTACCGGCCAGCGTCCGATCACCAACGTAGTGATGATGGGTATGGGCGAACCCCTGCTCAACCTGAACAACGTGGTGCCAGCGATGGAGATCATGCTGGATGACTTCGGTTTCGGCTTATCGAAGCGTCGCGTGACCCTTTCGACCTCTGGCGTGGTGCCGGCGCTCGACAAACTGGGCGATATGATTGACGTTGCGCTGGCGATCTCGCTGCACGCGCCCAACGACAAACTGCGTGATGATATCGTCCCGATCAACAAAAAATACAATATCGAAACCTTCCTGGCCGCGGTTAAACGCTACATCGGGAAGTCGAATGCCAACCAGGGTCGCGTCACTATCGAGTACGTGTTGCTGGATCATGTTAATGACAGCACTGACGATGCGCATGAGCTTGCCGCATTACTGAAAGATACGCCGTGCAAAATCAACCTGATTCCGTGGAACCCCTTCCCGGGCGCACCGTACGGCCGCAGCTCTAACAGCCGCATC
>Ga0308167_1002862_pt1 | contig 14959 bp, 23 predicted proteins | sample PhyCR1_2_FD_202138 | JGI IMG/M metagenome (GOLD analysis project Ga0308167, IMG submission 202138) | Phyllosphere microbial communities from UC Gill Tract Community Farm, Albany, California, United States - DLSLRC.R1 | ecosystem: Host-associated > Plants > Phyllosphere > Unclassified | place... | reverse complement strand
CAAAAACCGCGATCAAAATCATCGCCACGTTGTTCAGTTTCTAGCTGTGCTTCGTCAATGTCATCAGTAGTGATGCTAATATCTAAGTACTCTTGTAGATAGTACTGTAGACCCATCATCACAACATGTGTTGCGTACTTACTTGGTTTACGTGCAATGATATTTGATTCAAGAGCTACAACACCCTCTTTCATCATAAAACCGTGACCAGTTTTGTACGAATCGACATTTAAAATAAAGTTTACATTTTTGTTAATTTTGTTCATACTAAGACTCCCTTAGATATTAAGTGTTGAAAGCTACATCGCTTTCGATTATTTTGGTTTATACCAAATTCTGTACTAAAATTTTTGGAATTAATGCCATTAGATTGTGTGGTTCAAACATATACTCCCCAAATCTTACGTAAGAATACATTGCATATGGATTAATCTTTTCAATTGCGATTTCATCAATAGAAAAAGCATATGTATCACCAAACTCATCATAAGTAGTGAATAATATTTCATCATCGACAAAAATTATATCGCTTCGTCGAGGTTTTGCGATGTATATAAAAGCACTATCTGAAAATGCAAAGTAAACCTGCATAAATTTATGTTCTTTACTTACTTCAAGTGAGTTGTAAACACCATATGTTCTAATAGCAAATATTTTATTATCTTCATTATCTGCCGGTTGATTAACTATCATCTGCAACAGATATGAAATTGGTTCTATGTGTGTAATACCAGTTGGTAGTTTATATTCAGACAAAGATAACTTTTGTAAAAAAGTTGGCTGATTATCTGAAATGTACTTCATTTCATGATAAAAACTATCTGGCTGGCAGTACAACATAAAAACCTCTTAATTAAAAGGAGTACCGAAGTACTCCGATAACTTAAAGAATACCTAAGAAAGTATCAATAATACTTAAATGATCTTCAAAGAACTTATCACGGTTCTGAACTAATTCACCAAGTGGCATCCAGAATGCTTTTTCAGCATCATCTGCACCTTTAACTTTAGGTAATGTATTATCCTGAAGTTGAATGTATGCACATTTAGTAATGATACGCCAGCGTTGGGAACGATTGAAATCACCAAACTCCATACTTTCACGGATTGAACCTTCAAGTACTTTCATTGGAACATCAATCTTTGTTTCTTCTTTTAATTCACGTAAAGCAGTTTGAATTTGATCTTTATCCTGCCAAGCGTCAAAGAACCCACCGGGTAGAGCATATAAACCTTTACCTGGGAAAGTGCGGCGTTTAACAAGAAGAATGTGACCTGCACTGATTACCATTGCGTCACCCGTTAAGAACGGAATGTTGTTATATGGTAAACGTTCATTCATCTCTGCACGATAACGTTGAACAAAGTTAAACTCGCCAATTAGATTATCAAAAATTACTGGTTTAGTTTGCATGAACTTACCAAGAAATTCTTTTGTTTCTTCTGGTAATGATTCAGGAATCTGTTTAGTACTGAAAAATTGATTACGAACTTCGGTACTATTAATCGTAATAGGATTTGATTCTGCGTCCTTCTCACGATATTGCTGAGGAATACCAGCTTGCGATTTCTTAACTTCACCAATGAAATCTTGTTGCCATTGTGGGAAGAAGTTAAGATAAAAAGTACTTTCATCTGCTTCTTTCTGACAACCAGTAATTACAATGTTATCGCTTGAAGTAACGGACTTAACTTGTTCGTGTACTTCCATCAACCATTTGCTGTTGTTATATACATAATCGTGGATTGGTAAGATATTAATCTTAACCGAACGCCCTTTAGCCCACTCTTCTTGAACTAAACGATTAGACATAGCATCCAGTACCTGACGGCGTTCTTCAAACGAAAACGGATTTTTTGAATCACGTGCAAGCTCCGAACTACCAACAAGAATTACCAAACGGTCAGCATTTTCTAATGCATGTTTAATGGTTGCTTCATGACCTGTGTGTGCCATTTGGAAACGACCAATATACACATATACTTTTTCTTTACTCATTCTAAGACTCCCTTAGCTATTTGTTATTCAAGGCTACATCACCTTGTATTCATATTATATCACAAAAAAGTTCAATGTTTCATTTTTTATTTTGTGTATAAACTCGTTAAGTACAGAAATCATAACAGAAATTTTCAATTTTGCAAGTACTTTTTGTTAAAAAGTAAATATTAATAGAGGTGCCTAATTTTTAACATCTCAATAAATACATAATATAACTTTCTTAGGAGACTAAAAATGGGAAAACCAATTGCTGGTCGTAATAAATCCCCATTCGGAGTAGATGGCATTAATGTTGATGCTGCTGTACTTGCCGATGGTACAAAATTAACTAATATTCGTATTAGTAAACAACGTTCTGCTAACGTATTTGATCTAATGAGTGTTGATGGACTAACTGTATATCCGTTCATCGAAATCACTGGTGTTGATAAAAATGGTGCAGCGTTAGACGTTTCTGCAACAGCCGCAGATCTTTCTGATAGTATTTCTCCAGGAAGTTTCTGTATTAGTGCTGTAGATTCAAATGGTGATGTTGCTGGATTCGCAGTGAAACTATTACTTAATAAAGTAATTCTACAAAATGGTAGTGCTTTGTTTATGACTGATTATACTAGTCAAGGTCAGGTAATTGTTGCTGTAACTTCAGTAGCTGTATCTCCACTTACTGCTGCTATCCGTGTAGGGGCAACTCAACAACTTACTGCTACTATTGCACCTGCTGATGCAACTAATAAGTCTGTAACTTGGGTTTCAAGTGCACCTGCTATCGCTACTGTAAGTGCTACCGGTTTAGTATCTGGTGTTGCTAACGGTACTGCTAACGTAACTGTTACCTCTGTTGATGGTTCATTTACTAGTGTTTCTGCTATTACTGTAAGTACTGCCGTAACTGGTGTTACTATGACTCCAGATACCGTAACTTTAAGTCTAGCTGGTACAACTACACAACAACTAACAGCTACTGTAGCTCCTGCTTCAGCATCTGTTAAGACTGTTACTTATGTTTCATCAGCACCTGCTGTTGCAACTGTAAGTGCATCTGGTCTAGTTACTGCTGTTTCTGCCGGAACTGCAACTATTACTGTTACAACTACTGATGGTTCATTCACTGACACTACTTCAGTTACTGTTACTGCATAATAAAAATATACCAAAAAAAAGGGAGCCAATTGGCTCCCTTTTTTAATTTAATTTCTGAACAACAAACTCGGCTTTGGGTTTATCAGTATAATAAATGCGATTACCCATCCAGTTAGTAACATCTTCATCATGTGTATCTAACTGATTAGCGATGTAGTACTTCTCCTTTGCTGGATCAAATCGCACTACAAAGTTACGTACATTCTTTTTAGTTGAGCGTGGATTTCCACCAAAGGCAACCTTAATGAATGTAAACACGATTCCAATCAGAACAACTGCGTAAAAAATTAAAATTAAAGTTTTCATTATTATTCCTCTAAATCCGATAGTCTTTCTACGATTATACCAGCATTTCTAAGCACGTCAAGGGCTTGAACTGGAGTTCTGTGATATTCTGTATCAAAAATCACTCTTTTTATTCCCGACCCTGCAATTAAAAGTGAACAAACATAGCAAGGTTGTAGAGTACAATACAAAGTTGCCCCTTCTCGATCTGCTGGGTTTGCAAACAATAATGCGTTGTGTTCTGCATGAAGTTCATGTAGCTGACTCCATTCATGATGATGGTGTCTTGCTTCATCTGAAACCCAATTCTGGAATTCATTATCATGTACTAAATGTGAATTTGCATCACAACAATTTTCTTGTTTAGCTGGTGAGCCATTATATCCAGTACTGACAATGCGATCATTTTTAACAATGACTGCACCTACATGTTGTGAGATACATTTACTTTCATCAGCTACTATTTTTGCTATCTTCATCCAAGTTGAATGCTTCATAATCAATCCCTAATCTTTTAGCTATTTGTTGAGATAATAAATGAAACTTGTGCATACTTTGATAAAATATTACATCATTTTCATTAATCTGAAATGGCTGTGAAGCATACTTGCTCCAACGTTCCTGAGTTCTTAGTAACTTTTCTTCCTTATATTCACACTCTACATAAAGTCGAAGATCATTTTCTGCATATGTTAATTCATCTAAGTGACGAAGTTTAAAATATCCACCATATGGATACGGAATACCACTATAAGGAGTTAACCAATAACCATCAGAATCGTAAAAGAAACGTCGCCATCCAGTAAGATAACGTTCCTTGTACTGAGTATCCATCAAAGTTTTACGGTCATTCCAAGTAGAACATAATTTTTCAGCAAGGCCAATAACTTTATTTAAGTTACCAATCCAAATATCAGTATCTTCTTGTGTTAATATATCATAGTTCATATGAAACACCTAATAGATTTAATAATTCGATACGCTCAAGGTTTTCTTTTTTAACAACTCGGTACAAATCAAGTACTTCAGAATCTACTACATAAGGAATAGAACCATATTCTACTAGATTATCATAAAGTTTAGCTACTTTATTAGGTTTATCACCGAAGATATATGGAGAATCTAACGCAGCATGAACAACCTGATTTGCAATAGCTTCATCATGTACTTTAAGATACATTAACTTTTTAATACTTAGTCGTGCTTTGTTATAAGAATAAACGTACTTGTTACCAGCGACTACGGTATTAGTACTCGCATGAATATTAGTATTTCCTTGTGAAATACGATCAAAGAAACGTTCACGCTTCATAGGTTTGAAAAAACCAGTATGGTTTTTACAATAATTTCGATAGTAACGATCAAGTACATCATAAGCTTCTACGTGAATTAGTCGGATGATTTCACGATAGGAGCCAAAGTGTTTTAGAATATCTTGAGATTGTTCTTCTGTTAGTTTGAATTCCATTTAATAGCCCTGTTATATAAAAGATCTATTTGTTCTAACCATTTAATATCAGATTCATCAAACTCAAATGGCTTTGATGCATAGTTAATCAAAGTACTGTACTTGGTATGAAGTTCATAATTAAAAATGAAATAATCTGTAAGTATTGCAGCTTCGTTAAGCATATCCAGTTCACTTTCAGTGAATCCTGAAACACCATAACTGGTAAAGATAGTATCAAATATCTTAGAATGAAATGTATGTCTGAAAATTTTAAATGGTTTATTGAAAAAAGTTTTATCAAATAATGATGGATAGTTATGATTAAAATCTGTAAATCTTACACCCGACCAAGATAAATGTTTACAGAATTTTTCAAAATCACATGGTTTCCAAGTAAATAAACTAATTTTAAAATTATCAATATAATCATAGTACTTTGATAAAATTAGAAGATGTACTTTTTCACTAATAGCGTACTGATAATCTGCAATAAGTGAGAACTTACTTATCAGTTCATTAGTTTCTGCTGGTGTATACGGACGTAGTTTCATATTTTCCTTAAAAATAAAGCCGCAATTAAGCGGCTTTAATAATTACTTCGCAATGTAGTTGTATTTGCTTAGATCGTTACTGTCAAGGATGCCGCAATCATATCCGTACTGTAAAATAATATCAAAACCTTCATCAACTTTACGCACAACATCTGCATAACGTTTGATATCAGAAGAATTGTCTTCTACTGATTTGATTAGCATATTAAGTACTGGTGCCATATGAGGTGCATGTAACTTCTGAAAGCGAGGTCGGCGTGTCGCTGCAAGAATATCATTCCATGAAGGAACAAAAGTCTCACCGCGAGTAGGAATATTCGCAAGAGTTATAGGGAAACTGCGATTATTACGCTTCATGAAATCTTCTTGTGCCGTGCGATAACCTCGACGGAACAATGGATGCATCTGCTTTAGTTGTTCATTTGAAAGTACTTCATTCTTCTTTTCCTGGAAGAATTCATATCCAAGATTATAATGGTTGGTGCTCATCTATCTCAATCCTTTAGTACTGCAACTTTCGTATTGAAAGCTCCTTTAGTATTACGTAATTCTATTGCATGTTCGAAAAGATAATCAGAATCAATATTCTTCGCCACAAGAAACTGACAAACTAAATCTAGAATATCAGCCATTGCGTCTAGTACTGGTTCTGCTTCATCTGCATCTTTAATGCTAAGTGCAGTACTGGAAATTTGTTCCAATGCAACACTCATAAACTCTGAAGTACTTATTGACTCGGAGTTGTTGGGAACATCATTTCCCCGAACTAAAGTTTTATTCATAATTTATATTTTAAACCCAATCGAAAGAACCATCACGGCGTTTAACTTTGTACTGACCTAGTTCATTACGTTCGCCCACAAGAATTCCATCAACGAAACCTTTAGTACCGTAGTTTAGAGATTCTTCTGCGTTCAACCACAAATCACGGTCAACATCTACTAAGAACTGTTTGTATGGTACACCAACAGCTTCAGCGATTTGTGAAGTTAAAAGTTCATTCAAACGGTCAGAGTGTGCTAGTGCAATTTTCTGATCAGTAATTAGACCTTTAGTACCTGATGATACTTGGTGTGCCATAATGAATGAATCTGCACCCATCAAACGCATACCTGGAGTACCCATTACTGATTGAGTATAGCAACCCATACTTGCAGCATAACCCATTACAATAGTTTTAATAGGTGAACGACAGTTTTTAACTACATCTTTAATTCCAAGACCAGCATGAACTGAACCACCTGGGGAACTAATGAAAAGTGTAATTGGTTTGTCATTACGTGAATCAAGATACTGAAGTTGCATTTTGATTACATGAGCCATCTGATCATTAAAATCAGAATCGATAAAAATAAGGCGGTCTTGCATCATACGTGATGCTAGATCATAAGAACGTTCACTATCACCGGAACGCTCAAGTACGTATGGAATGGTTAGAGAAGTAGGGGTCATATCTTGAGTAGTTTTATCAAACATCTTAAATCCTTATTTTGAAATATCGCCAGAAATGGTGCTACAATTGCCACCAATAATTTTAGATTGTACATCACCTGATACTGTAGTTACGTTTCCGGCTACATCATCACACTTCACATCTCCTGATGTTGTGGAAATATTACCATGAACATTTTCACATGCTACGTCACCGGAGATTGTTTTAATTCCATTCGTTACGTTGGCACAAGTAATTGTACCTGCACCCAACTCAATTGATTCAACGTCACCATTGATTTCAATATTAATGTTTACGTCATCGCCAAATGCTGGCACACCATCAACCATTACAACAGTACCGCCAGATGAGCTTTTCTTGATAACAAGATCCTGTCCAGTGATGTTTTTACCATTAACAATGATTTGTGTGTTTTGTTTTGTCACCATTTGCATAAGACGTATCATTGAATCATTACTTGCCATGTTACACCTCTACGGTCAAAGTACTGTTAAAGTTTTTATTCTCAGGAGTTCCATTACTAAGCATATATCCATGTGGATTACATAATACTTGTGTATTACCAATCATGTAATCATGAGAGGAATGAACATGTCCATGAATCCAAAGGTCTACGCCTAAACTTTCAATGAAACCTTCCATGTTAGAACAATAACAGCCGTTCAGATTATCGTCCTTAAAATACGGGTCAACACTACCAAAGCTTGGAGCGTGGTGCGTCATTACCACCGTTTTTAAATTATCGCATACTTCTCGTTGATTGTCAAGACATTTCTGCAAAAATGTTTTAGTTTTATAATGCAGAAATTCAAGATCATCAGGGCTGACTTTACGCTGCCAGTACTGTTCTGGTGGCCCCGTCCTGATGTACTTGTAATCATTCATACCAAGTTGTGCTTGTAACTTCGTAATAGGATTAGAATTATCGTAGTCTGTCCAGAGCGTTCCCCCTAATACAAGAACATCACCAAATATACGAAATTCATCATTTAGAAAATGAAAATTACCGAACTCATGTTCGAATGCTTTAAGTACTCGGTGAGTTTTGTTGAAATTTGAACCATAATATTCATGATTGCCAGTAATCATTACAACTTCATCAAACTTAGAAGTAAGTACTGAAAGTATTTCTCTGTACTGACCTGTGCGGCGAGTTTCGTGAATATCACCAGGAATCAAAAGAATCGTATCTTTCTGTACTTCCTGATTTTCCATGAATCCAATTTCACCATGTAAATCAGAGATAATTGTAAATTTCATCCATACACCTTAAATATTCTTCAATCTGTTCGATTGGTTTCGATTCAACCATAACGTACCTGTAAGGTGTAATATATCCTAATGGACTTAAGAGTTCATTACCACAATACAATGTTGCTAAACTAAACGAAGTCTCTTCTAGTCTATGTAGCATAGTACCACGATTCCAGCTTTTGTCAAGTGAATCGTGATTATATCGGTTTTTAATTGTTATGAATGCATCTGAACCGTTGAAGTTTTGCAACATGACAAGATGGCTTTCAAGCAGAAATCTACGGTCAACGTACTGATTAACTGATGAACTATCAAACCAACTTTTATAAGGGGTGACGAAAACCGTCCTCCCCAAAATAGATTCACAATAAATTAACATTCCAACTTCGCTAATTTTTCACGCAACACATGTACCGCAGATTCTTTAATCTCAAGAATTCGTTCGTATGTATCAGCAGTATTTTTATCAAAACGGAATTCAACAAATACGGGTAAGAAGATACTCATTTGACCAGTACGTTTATCTTTAGTCAATGAAGTACTTTCAACAGTGGCAATAGCACCATCAATTTCACTCCATCGTTCCATCATTGTCATTGGGGTCCATTCTACATCTTTTTCTTTAAATCCAGTACCGCATCCTACAACAATAATACCATCAGCAGATTCAAGAATTAACGATCCAATTCCACCGGCACGCTTACCTTCACCTTCGTTATAACCAATAATACGAAGATCGAACTGCATTTTTAATTTTAGTTTTAACTGCTTAGGAGAAGTGTGTGATTTCCAAATACCAGATTCACATTTAAGAATAGATCCTTCTTCACCTTGTTCAATCATTTCAGTGTTAAAATCAAACGCCTGACCAATATCAACACATTTGCGATATTCAACCATTCGAACGAATTCAGACTCTAAAGTACTGATTGCTGCTTCTAGAATTTCCCGGCGTTCTTTACGTTCAACTTCCCATAAACCATTCTGGAATGCATCAAATGGTAGAACATCCCACAAAACAAAAACTACACGCATTGCTTCCTGTGTACTAATACTATCTTTTCCTGCTTTCTGAATAATACCGTTACCAGTTTCGCGATTTAGAATTTTACCATCATTGTCGATAACAAGACATTCGCCGTTGAATACAACACCACTGGAAAAACGATCATCATTTTCTTGGACATTCTTAGCAAGCTGAACCATATCAGCATCTTTCATTCCTAAGAAGTCGTAAACTTTACCATTCCTTGAAGTACAAAGTAATGAATCATTCACTACTGCACTGTTTAAGTACTGTCCATCCATTTTAACTTCAGCTACTGCGTAACCATGAGTTTTGAATGAAGTAATGTTTTGGACGGTTTTTTCATTTACCAAAGAACAACGCATATAAGGCTCGTCTTTAATAAACCCTTTACCATATACGTCATTTGCATTCTTTTCCTGAACACCACAATCAAGATTCTTTAAAACAACTTTACGAAGTACTTCAGCATCTTCTTCTGATACAGAACCTAATAGTTCAGCAAGATATTGACGACCCGCATTACCCGTTAATTTACGAGTATATAAAACGTCAAGTGCATCAAGACCTTCTGAAAGAGTTAGTGACTTATCAGTTTCGATTGCTTCTGGTAATTTTTTAATACCACTTACAATAGAAGGCTCAAGTGCTAACTGAATTGCACGCTTAAGATCGATGTTATTAATATTTTCAGTGAGAATATCTTTCTTTGCATTAGTACTTGCAGTGTTTTTAATCTTTAAAATAATATCTAAAACTGACATTCAAATTCCTTTAAAACGGGTCATCAGCCCCGTAGAGTATAATATCCAACTTCAATTGTTTCAGGTAACGCCATTGTACTTAGACGAGATTTGCCACGACTGTACCCGTAGCTATAGGTGTCAAATGGGCTGTTATAACCAATTAATGTTCTACAACCATCGTAATCAACATGCGTAACTGGTACATTTGTAACAGCATCATACCCTAAAATAGGGTAAATTGCAAGTGCTTCTGGTTCATAATCGCTGCTGTAATTTCGTACAGAAAAATATTCTTTTTGAGAATTACGAGCAGTTGTATGAGTACACAAGTATCCAAAGATTTGATTGTCACCAATTTTATAAACTTTATTGATATTAACACAATTAACATCATCTAATGGAACTTCAATATATTCCATCTTTAAATCTTCTGCCTTAAAAGGCTTTAGATTAACACAAAAAGCACTTACGTAGTGAGGAACATAATTGTCGTAGTACGTTTCATTAGAAACAGTTTCATGAATAGTTTTAATTTGTTCATTCATTTCATGAACTACTTTATCACGATCAATTCCATCTACATGACCAGTTACCGTGAATCCGTCAAATAATTTAGAAACTGCATAGTACCGTCCATCTTTCATATCTTTGAGAATGAAACGTAAAGTACTTTTCTCATTAAGTTCACATACATTATTTTTATTATTACTAATAACATGCATCTTACCACAGAATACATAATTCCATGTTAGAGTTGGGCGGTAGTTATTCGAGAACTCATAAACCATTTGAACAGTATCACCAACTTCAAGCTCTTTAGTTTTCTCTGCTTCAGCTTTCTTATGTTCTTCTTGTTCAATTAGACCAGAAAAAAGTTTAGTTTTCTGATTTACCAATTTCTTATTATGTGTGAAGAATAGTGGATCTTGGAACTCACCTTCAACAATAGTGTTTGTTTCTAACAAATCGCAAAGGTTGTCTGAAGTAATTTCAAACTCAAAACCATCGGGATGCATGATTCGCCATACCACGTTAGACGTACTGTAACGGCTCACATTCGTTACCATTCTGAACCCTGTACGTGGCTCATTACTTACGTAAATCGGCTCCATAACGGGAACTGTGCTGGTTCTATAGGGGGTAGCCCATTGGTCAGCTTTCTTCTTTGAGTTCTCGAATGCTTTAGTATGCTCTTTATCAGCTACTACCATCCATCCTAAAACTTCTTCAGATGAACGGTATACACGTGCTACATAAAACTTTCCCGGTACTGCTACCATGAAATTATCCTTATTTTGCTAGTGGTAGATATGCAATTGCTTCAAATACACCGAATGCAAACTTGCCATAAATGTCATAAATTTCTAACATTAATGCTTCACGTTCTGGAGTATCAGGCTTTATGGAACGAATTAGACCCATATACTCAATCGCATCTTCTGGCATAATAATGCTGATACTAGTTAGTGCATTGTTAATACCAGGTTCAAAGAATGGAGCAAATGGAAGATAAACGTCAGGGTTATGTTTAGCCCACACTTCCATATTTTCTAGTAATGTTACTAGATTATCATGCATACCACCTTGTAGAACAATTGTGGTTTTATGATACTTAGCCCAATCAAAAATTACACACGCCTTATCTGAGGTTGCGGAATTTGTCATTGGATATTTTACAAATAGTTCAGCAGTACTGTGTTGTGTTTGAATTCCTGCATGAATTCCAGCAGTGTACATATTAGTGATACTATAAAGACGCATTATGATTCCTTGATTGTATATCCATACTCACTACCCCATTCATCTGGAACAATAGTATAGAACTTCATTAAATGTGTTTCATCATTCATGGTAGCTATCGTGAACTGACCACTTCTGAATTGGGTATCTAGCCAAACCCTATTACCAAATACTAACGGTTCTGTTACGCCAGTATGACCATGTATTACATAATCAACATTACTTACAACCGCCTCTAACTTTTCTTTTTGTGGAACTTGGTTATCATATACTGCATATTGAATCGCATCTCGATCCCAAATAAGTTGATAACGATATTCGGCACTATCTTCAGCCCATTGCTTGATTATTTCCCAATCACTAACATTAGAATAATGTGGAATTCCTGCATGTGCAATTCCTAGTTTATAACCCCTGTGATTCACTTCAATTAGATAAGGTACGTCATCTAGTAGTTTACAGAAATGAGTAATACCGGGCTGTCCAATTTCATCGAGAGTTTCTTGACCACCATTATGTAACCAATTCAAATTCCACTCACGACTAGTTTGTGCACGAATCATCATATTTTCATGATTACCTAAAACCATATAACGATTTTCTTTGGTAAGGAATTCGAATAACATCTTTGCATTATTCTTCCCACGGTCAACCAAATCACCAACGCTGATTAATACATCATCATCAGTGATTCCTAGTTCTTTTAGTGTTTTTTCAAATAGTTCATAGTTTCCGTGAACATCACCAATTACAAATACACGTTTGTCATCAGGGATATTAAGTACTTTTACATAACTCATTTTCAACTTCCTTTTCTTTTTCTTTTTCTGACGATTTCTTACCAATAGGTAAAAGGTTCTTCGGTTCAAAGAACAAATAATCATTTGTTGAAGATGTTATACATCCCCAACTTGAATTACCACCAAGTTCGTCTTCATGGAAGTAGTAAGTATGTCCATCCGTTGGGTCGTAAAATATTTCATTATCTCCCTCAACGAATTCATATAGTTCAACTGATAAACCATTTAAATGTACATCTACAACAAGACCAACAACTAATGCCAAAACACCAGGAGCCAACTCATTATGCATTTTCTACCTCATGAGGTTTTAGTACTGAGCTATTTGCATGAAAGCGTTTAATATAATCGTCTTCACCAAATTTACGATACATTGAAACTACAGTATTGAAGTTTTCCCATGCATATTCACGAAACCAACCAGAAGTAATGCTACTACAAACTTTTACAAGTGCAGTTATAAAACTCTGACGTGCATCAATCTCAAAGTTATTAGGAATCTGTGAACGTTCAAGAGCTAACACACAGGTTTCTTCGTAAACACCTAATATCTTAATATAATCACTCTGTGCAAAGAATTTTTCTTTGCTTGTCATTACATCAGCACCTTCTACAATATAATTCATATATGCAGGTTTATCGGTGATTTTAATTGCTTCGTGAATAGTATCGTGGTCGTAGACATAATCAACTCCATCACCACTAAAGAAGCTTGCTTTGTTCTGGTCAAGTACTGGATGCTTGTAGTTATACGTTTCTTTTTCACGCAATTTGAAGATTTCGTATAGTACTGGATCATCCATATTCGCACCTAATTTACGCATTTGCATAATATCACGAAGCGTCTTTAAGAAATGTGGAGAATTACGTAAGTAACGATGCGACATTTTAATTGTATAAAGTACATTTAACCCAGCAGTAACTACTTTATTATCAGAATTACAGTAGTTAATTAACTGCTCAGTACTGTTGTTATCATGACCTAGATAAATCTCAACATTATCGTAACCATATGCATTTTTAACATGCACATAATCTGACGTATCTTTGATAATTTCCATATCTGGAAATTGTACCGACCATGTATTAAGAACAATGGTGTCATATTCGTCATAGGTCATCATAACATCTAAATCAGATTCATGATTAACAGGTCTTGCTGGTTTAGCATATTCTTTATATGCAGTACTACCAATAATTAACATTAGTAATCCTCGTCGTAATCATTACCATCATATGAGTGGTTGATTGAAATATAATTAATAACATCTTCTAGAGATTTAGTTACATATACATCACGACGGCGGTGCCACGAAATAATAGAAACAATCCATTCTTCACGATCAGTATCGAAGAACAATGAATACGAACCATATTCAGATAGAGTATATTCAAATATTCCAAACACTTTAATATTAGGGCGTGTATCATCGATACCTTCAATAGTCTTCATATGTGGAAGTACTTTATTAATAATATCGATAGTCTGTTGGTTAGTACGTTTATCGGTATACAACATTACCTTTAATCCTTGCTGCTGGATAGATGGGTAATATCCACTAGGCCATAGACCTTGATCCTGCCAAAACTTCTCTTTAGCTTTAAAGTGTTCCATACCTTTAGTGTCGCCATCATTTTCTAGATAAAAGGCGATACGCTGGTCATCAGTCATTTCTGGAGATTCGATTTCTTCCCGTTCAATACATGAAAGTTTATTTTGTAGTGCTTTGATTTCATTGTAGAGAAAACTAACCTTCTCTTTCAATGGTTCCATTTGATCAAAAACTGCTTCACGTTCTTTCGTTAGTTCTTCAATTTTCATCTTTAATGCTTCTTTAAACATAATATACCCTCTCAATTAAAATGGGGAATATAATTCCCCTTCTATTAGCAAAAATCAGAACTACTCATCCACTTACCACTTTTTCCGTAACATTCTGCATAATAATCATCTAGATAAAGATAATTTTCTTCATCATCTGGATCACACATTTTGATGATTTCAGAACCCGGATAGAAAGTTTGATCTAGTACTTCAAAGGGTTTTCCAGTTTCATTAGAAAGTGCTTTACCTTCTTGAATTAGAGCTTCAATTTCTTTTTCAATCTGTTTAACTGTACGTACTTTAGACATTTTATTTTCCTTAACAAGTCTGGCTTGACGAAACCCAGCCGCCTTGGTCAGCATCTAGATAATATTCATCAACTAACCATTCACCATCTTCACTCTGAAGGTACTGTGGTGGGTAATAGGTACAACCTGCACCATAAGCAATATCAAGTGAAAATTCCAAACCATGTTCATCTGCAATTTGTACTGCATCCGCAACTGCTTGATCGATTTTTGCCACTGCTGCATCTAACAGTTGTTTTGCTTCTTGTTCAGTCATATTAATAATCCTCGCGTTTCCAAGAGTCGTCGTACCAGGTAGACAACATTTCTTTTACTTGTTCAATTTCTTCGTCAGTTGTATCATCACTGAAAGCAGTCTGGTATTCACATACTGGACAG
>Ga0308167_1002861_pt1 | contig 14965 bp, 4 predicted proteins | sample PhyCR1_2_FD_202138 | JGI IMG/M metagenome (GOLD analysis project Ga0308167, IMG submission 202138) | Phyllosphere microbial communities from UC Gill Tract Community Farm, Albany, California, United States - DLSLRC.R1 | ecosystem: Host-associated > Plants > Phyllosphere > Unclassified | place... | reverse complement strand
AAAAAATCAGGCTCTGATGCTGAAATCACTCAGGCAGGGAGCCTGTGCCAATCCGGACGATTGTCAGTAATTGTCAATAATAAGGCTTATACTGCTGAATATGCGGTGATAAGGTAAAGAGGACGGCGATCTCAACCCGTCCTTTTTTCTTTCTACTGGAGCAGTAAATGGCCGCGTACTCTTCGTTAATCATCCTGGTTCTGCTCGGCGCGCTGAGTTTATTTATTCATAACACCGCCGTTACCATCTCAATTCTGGTGCTGCTGGTGATCAAAATCACCCCGCTGGCGCAGTTTTTTCCCTACGTCGAAAAACAAGGTATTACCTTAGGAATTATCATTCTCACCATCGCAGTAATGGCTCCGCTGGCCAGTGGTTCATTGCCCTCCAGTACCCTTATCAAATCCTTTCTCGACTGGAAATCGCTGCTGGCAATTGCCGTCGGGATTTTTGTCTCCTGGCTCGGTGGCCGTGGCGTCTCGCTGATGAGTGCCCAGCCAACCATCGTCGGTGGATTACTGATTGGCACCATTATTGGCGTGGCGCTATTTCGCGGTGTGCCGGTCGGGCCATTGATTGCCGCCGGCATCGTCTCGTTATTTGTACTGAATAAGTAATCAGCACAGCCTGAAATCTCCCCTGATCATTTGGGTTGCAGGAAGGGGTTAAGCCCGCACACCTGCAACCTTCAATTGTCACAAACCACCGCCATTAATTACGCCGGTCTCCTGTCTGACCATTGATATATTTCGGATCGACAACACCCGGCAAATTCAGGAAAGTGCCTTCCTTGAGTGGTATGGTAAAATCAATAGTGGGATTATTCTTCTCAATAATATCTATACCCTCAATCAGCCTGCCGTAATAGCGTACGGAAAGAGCATGAATATTGTCACCTTCTTTGACATTATGTAAAAGGGCATCTGCAGCATAGTTTCCATTAAATCGGCTTTCCGGAAGTTTTATCGTAACACCGGGCGGTGGGTAATCGTTGCTTGTAAGTTCATCAGCATTAGATAACAAGATGTGATTCTGATGATCATAATTTCCGTAAAACTTGTAGGAAATCGCAGAATAAGATTCACCTGGCTTAACAGTATGCTGCCGTTCTTTTATTTCTGGTTTAATAGCATATTTATCTCCACGAGCCTCTCCCGGAATCGAGATACTTGCACCCTGCTGGAGGCTATTACCAGGAAGTAAATATTGCTGGTTTTCCTGAATCAACAGACCAATTTTTGTATACGGAATAGCATAAAGTTTGGCAACAGACTCAATATTCTCTCCTTTCAGAACAGTATGCTTGCGGTTAAGTTGAAGATTATTTTTTTTGACTCAACCGAACTGCTCGTATCGCCATTCTGCAGACGCAGGCCTGCATGCTTAACCCTCTGCTGCGCGGCTGTTCTGATCTCCGAAACCTGAAGATTCCGCTCTGCCTGATCGTTTTTTTCTTTCTTATCTGAATATTGAGGCTCGACAACATTGACCATATTCAGGACAGTTTCGTCTTTAAGTTCAGCGAAGATATTGACGTTGGGGTTATTTATCATTATTTGGGTTATGCCAGCAGAACTACCGTAATAGCGCTGTGCAAGCTGTTGCACGCTGTCACCCGCCTTAACTTTATGTACGATGGTATCCGAATTATAGTTGCCATCAAACCTACTGTCCGGAAGTATTATCCTGCGGCCGGGTTCTGGATTGAGATTCAACCCGGAATTAACATCCGCTATTTTCTGTTGATTATCATGATTTCCATAAAATCGATAGGAGATCATTTCAATACTATCACCTGGCTTAGTGGTATAAAGTCGGAGTTTTATCTCTGGTTTGATGGGGTTATCTCTGAGTGCCTCTTCAGGGATGATGATAGAACCCGGTGCAAGATGATTACCCGGTAATAATATCTGCTGGTTGGCCTGAGCCAACAGCCCAATCTTTGTATGTGGAACCTTGAACTCTTTGGCTATGCTCTCAAGGGTATCACCACGCTCTATCCGATAACTCTGACCGTTCAGCAGGTGATTCAAAGAGTAAGACTTCTTTTGAACAGATCTGCCATCATCAAGACTCTGTTGTCCGCCAGTTCTGGTTTTTGAAACCGGGTTATTCTCACCAGACTGGTGAATATTGGTATCACGAACATTATCCGGGATAAATAGCTCCCCACCAACCTTAATGTTTTTAACCGATTGTAATGCATATTCATTGGCCGCGATAAACTGCGCATACTGAGCCGGTCTGATGCCAAAAGCGCTGGCGATAGCATGGAAACTATCCCCCTCTTGCACGATATATCTTTGGCCTTTTTCCTGAACGTGATGGGCAGCAGAGTGAGTGCGCCCTGACGCCAGATTATGGTCATTTTTCGCCTGCTCACTTACACCTATAGCAGACCGGCCGGCAACTCTCTGAAGATTTCCTGCATTTTCCTGCACCAGGCCTTTATTAAGATTCAAAGGCAGTTCCTTATAATATTCAGGAAAAGTATACTTTGAAACTTTTAATATCGTACCAGGGGGAGGGATATCACCAACACCTGGGTTCAACTCGCGTAACTTATTAACGCCGACATTACTGTCGTAATACAAACCACCGAGCTCTTCCAGAGTCTGGCCTGGCTTAACCTTATGCGTGAAGTCAGGTACGGTATATGTTCCATTAAAGAGGCTGCGCGGCAGCGATAATTCTTCACCCGGTTGCAGGTTAGCCAGATCGACAGGTATGCCTTTATCAATGCTGGCAAGTATGATCAAATTCCAGTCGTTGTAATTGCCGTAATACTGGTAGGAAAGATTATCGAGAGTATCGCCTTGCACCGTAATATGAGTTCTGTCTTGTGGACTGATAGCACTATCAGGAATGATCAGAATTTGACCTGGAGCGATATCAAAGACGCTATTAAGAGCGTGACTGTTAGCCTTAACGATGAGATCAAATTTCGACGGAGGAATGCCAAGATGCACACTCATCGCGTAAATGTTATCACCTTGTTTCACTTCATAAAATTGCGCTAAAACTCCATTCGTCTGACTTAAAGATGGCTGGGGAACGTGCTGTGACAGTAGCGGTTGTGCAACTGCTTCCGCTTTTTCCGGCGGCTTCTCCTTTGAATCGACAATCACCTCACCTGACGCGATCATGCCAACCACGCCAGATGTCAGTTGACCTACGCGTGCGCCAATCGAATCTCCCGCAACACCAAACATTGCCTCCTTCATAACATTGACGTCTTTAAATGCGGCCTTCCATGGAAGTTTCAGACCAGGGAGCATGGCTTTTGCCAGTGGTAAGCCGAGCGTCAAGCCGCCATCGACAACAACCGTATTCAGCACATTTTCCTCAACCGCTGCCCGGACTGCTGCCCGGCTTTCCTCATCATCGGCCAGCGCCACCTTTAGCATATCTTTAGTGACTGATAAGCCGGCAGACGCCGCTATCTGGCAAAGCATCACATACATTCCATTTGCAGTCATGGCCCCCCCCACACTACCCACGCTAATTGCCATTCCAGCCCCAAGGAACATAAAACCAAGGTCAATCATTCTGTCGAGTAAATGTTCACCTGATGTCTTAACCATGCTGTTTATATCATCTTTTGCACGGTGCATTACGACTCTTAATGCATCCTTACCAAGGGTATCTTCCTCACTTGTGGTGATTGGTGACTTAAAATTAGGTTGATGCATCAACCGCTGATTGGTGGTGGTGCTGGAATCGTAAAATGAGAAGGCTTTTTTTCTGCTTTCGTCTGTATTATATTTATACTGAGCATTAGCATCCAGATGGTCTACAATCCATTTCTGCGTTTTTTTATTTTCAATACCAAACTCAGTGTTATTAATAACGATATGTGAACCTGCAGCATCCCAGGCAAGAATTTTATCACCGACACGCACTGCAACAACTTCTGTCAGTACATAACCGTAAAAAAGCACATGTTCACCGACAGCCTTGCCGGACTGAATAGCATCAAGCTGCCCTCTGAATTCACTTAATTCAGGATTTTTTGCTAAATTTATCGCGGCACTTTTAAAAGAAGTCTCATAGAATGTCACCAGAGCCGCCGTTTTGTCCTCATCGTTCCTGAGAGTCTCCAGATTTTTTTCAAACGCTTTTACGATCTGTTGCGTCAGACTTTCTGGCCGAACCTTTTTTGATATATACCAGTTTATTCCAAGATTATTTCCGCTGCCATCAGGTACGGTATTATATCCACCAGGGTTTAGCGCCTCCCTCAAATCCATTGAAACATTTTTATTCCATTTAATATCCCAATCCATGGTACTCACTTTTCCCATGGCGAGCTCTTTCAGCGTAATCTCTTTGCTTCCTCCGCTGGCATTACTTCCTAAACCTCGCAATTTTATTATGCTGTCAGCAGAGTTAAGACCTCCACGTTCTTCCTTAGGGAATTTATTAATAATATCACTAATATAGCCTTTAACAAATGTTTCAGGATGTAGCGCCCCTGACATTCTGATAACAGCACCATCCTTAAACTTATTAAGATGATTTTGAGCTATAATCTCAAGGTATTTAGGATCCCAACGTCTACGCACCTCAGCCGATTGGTCAAGTCTCTCCTGCATAGATTTAACTTTTTCTTTCAGGCTACTATCTTCGTTTTCTTTTTGGCTAATCTTCTCGGCTACAGCTTTAAGTTCTTTTTGCAATTCAGTAACGTTAGCTTCACCGCCCTGAGACGGGCCATTACTCTCTATTTTAATACTGTTTTCTAATGAGAACTTCTGCGTTCTTAAACTATTAAGTTCCTTCGTTACTTTTTGCTTTTCATTAACGGTTTGTTGCAGCTCAAAAGGCGTCACAATATTGACCCCTTTAGGGCTTCCTTTACCATAAGCATTTAATAATTTTTGTCGCTCTAAAGGCGTTAAAATACTCATGCCCGCTGCGCGCTTATTTCTCAACTTAGCAGTATCTTCGCTCGGTGCTCCTTCTTTTATCTGCCTGACCAGGTCATCCGACTCCTGATCACTGATGCCTTTTTCTTTCAGATAAGATTTTAACTCCTGTAGCTTGCTGTCACTTTGCAGTTGAGCAGAAACATTAGCAGCCACGCTCTCTCCAACTGCCGCAGTAACGGCTCCATTTGTCGCCGCCCTCTTTAAGCCATTCATTTTGTTTTCAACGTAGGCGTCCTTTACGATGTCTACCCCTTCAGACAGCGGCATGGACGCAATGGAAGACGTGGCGCTTTCCACCAGATCTTTCATCAGGTTATACGAGAATTTATCCGCCCCGTCGCGCGCCAGGGAATAGCCGGTCAGGGCCGCGCTCGCTAAAAATTTCCACATGTGCGGCAGCACAAAGTCAGCCACCTGCTTCGTCAGCTGGGTAAGGAAGCTTGCCCCCAGCACCGCCGCCTCTTTGGTCGGCGCCGGCTGCCCCGGCATCACCGCGTGCTGCAGGCTGTTGTACGCCTGATAAAAGGTCAGCGGCAGCAGCGCCGCCTTCAGAATGCTCAGGTTCGGGATTAGATTGCGCGGCAGGCACGAGATCAGCCGCTCGACCGTCATGTCCACGCTGGCAGAAACCAGCCTGCCTACCATGCTGCTGCGGCCCGCCTTCGCCAGGTACTCACCCGCGCTCGGGTATTTCGCCATCACCTCTTCGATGGTTTCAGGCGTCAGCAGCGTGCCATTGCCCGCGGCGATGACCGCCGCCTCCACTCTGGCCTGCATCACCTTCCCGTCCGGGTCATCCTTTTTGCCGAAGTGCCCGGGGATTTCTTTGTTGACCACCTCCCCGACCATCCTGTCGAACAGCCACGGCTTAAACCCGGGCTCTGCCTGCATTGACGCCTTCAGCTGCGCAAAAAACTGACCGAGGTGCAGGGCGATACGCGCGTCCTTTGAGAACACGTCCACCGGTTTGCCGGTGGCATTCAGCACCGCCTGGCCAGACTCCAGCATTGCATCCTGGGTGCCAAAACTGGCCTGCTGGCCGCTTACCATTTCCCGGTTAAAGGCCACCCGGCTGGCGTCCTCGGAGCCGGGGGCGATTTTCGTCATGTTGCCCACCGCCCCTTTCATTTTTTCCGCGGCGGCGCGGAAGTGGCGCTCGGCCCGGTCAATCTCGGCCTTGAACGTCCTGAGCTTCTTCACCTGCTTGTCGTGCTGTTTATACCGCTCCGCGGTCTCATTCAGCACCGCCCGCAGCTCTTCCGAACAGCCTTCCACCTCGTCGCGGGCGGCGGACAGCGCCTCCGACTGCTGGTTAAACATCAGCTGCGCCTGCTCCCTCAGCGCGGCTTCACTTTTTTCCGACTTTATCGCGCCGCCCGCAAGCGGCTGCCCGGCCGCGGCGGCTCCCTCCGCCATTTTATCCATTGAGCTGGCGATCACATCGGGCGACGGGTCGTAAGTCAGGGCCGCTTTTGCCAGCGTCTCCATCGCCGCGATCAGTTTTTCCGAGGCGTTCTGGTGCTTCGTCATCGCCACCAACAGCGGATGATAGGCCGCCCGCACCTGGCTGTTTATTTTTTGCGTCACCGCATCCTCAGTCCCTTTTTCGAGTTTGCCCTCAAAAGACAGGTGGGCATTCGCGACCCAGCGCGCGGCGTCCTGGACGGCAAGGTTAGCCTTGTTGATGTAGCTGATCGTCAGTTTTGCGACGTGCCTGATGGCGGCCGGCAGCGTCAACCCCTGGTTTGCCATGCTGCGTACCACATCGCGTAAAAACGCCGGGCTTTTATGCCATGCGTTTTCCATCGCTTTTTGCAGCGTTTCCACTCTATCGGCCGAGGTGGCTTTTTCCACCGCATGCAGGGCTTTTTTAGACAGCTCTGCCAGCTGCCCCATGCGCGACCTGGCCGGCTGGATCGCCTGCTCCATCGCCTTCAGGTTTTCCCGCATCAGCTTCAGCTTTTTGTTAACCAGCCCGGCCTGGATCGCTACCGCCTTCGCTCCGCCAGCCCCTTCGGAAAGCGGGAACAGCTTGCCCAGCTCCTTGGTGAATGCCTTTTCTGCCAGTTCAGTCGCCTTCGCCGCGTCGTGCAGCCCTTCCGCAACCGCCTTTATCAGCGCCGGGTCCGGCTCCGGCGCCTTTCCGGCCACCGGCGTTAACAGCCTGCTGGCCACCGGCAGCGCCAGGGCGGCCTTCATCAGCGCGTCGGTCTGGGCGCGCAGCGCCTTTTTAATGCGGGTCACGTCGGCCTGCACGTCCTTGTCTGCTGACGTTATCGCCAGCGTACTGGCTATCGCCTTGTGCAGTGCTTCAGCCGCTTCGGTCACGGCCTCACTGCCGCGGCCATCCGGGGACTGCGCCTTCAGCGACTGGAGCAGGGTGCTGTCCAGTTCAAGGTGCAGAATTTTGCTGTTGTGGCCCTTACTGCGGAACTCGTCCAGCATCGGGTAGCTGTGTTCAAGTTTTTCCGTAAGCAGCTGGCGCAGCTGATCGAGCTGAAACTGGGCTGCGTGACAGCCCGGCGCCAGCAGGTCCTTCACGCTGGCGGGCGGCGCGCTGCCGGATTGATTCGCGGCCATCGCCAGGCCGGTTAACTCCCTGATCTCTCTGACTAAGGCTTTATCAGCCAGCAAATCCGACAGGAAGGCCGGAACCCCCTCCCCGTGCTGCCAGCGCTCCCCGGCATCCATCACAATCTGACCCAGCAGCTGTCTGGCCTGCGGGCAGGCGGAAGTATCAGCCGCCGCGCGCGCGCCGGACGAGATGTTACCGTTTATCGCCCCAGCAGCTGCGGCTTTGCTGATAAAACCGGCAGAAGCGGACGGCGTAGATTGCAAAATAGTAGGCATGATGAGGTGATTCCGGTAATCAGCGGACAATAATAATCCCGCAAAGTTACCGGTATCATCGGTGCCAGTCTTTGGCTTTTAGACCGGTTCTTCTTTTTACTGCGTCATGTTTTTTCAGGTAAGGTAAAGGTATGGCATAGGGTCTGATACTCCCACCCTCGCAGTAATGGCAAGCCGCAACCGCGCTGAAGCAATCAATACTGAGACTGATAGCTGATTGAAAGATGCGAAAATCCATTAATTTTATAATATTAAGACATTGAGACCGGCTGACTTCCGGCCTCATATTTATTAGTGACAAAAAGAAAATGAATTAATTATTTTTGGCTTAAAATAAATATTATGTCTTTTTAATGGCAATATTTTTAGCTTTCTGCATTAATTTATCGCTGGGTAATACATTTTCCGTAAAGTGAAAACCCGCTGAACCTGGATAACTGTAATCCTGATAGATGATACGCTCAGCGCCAGCCATAGTCTGGTATTTAGTTATCCAATCCTGCGGATCCATTATGTATGCGCCGCCCGGATGATTAAATAACTTTCCTCCCTCAGGATCAAATATCTTATCTTCCCCACCGACCTTTCCTGTCAAAACAAAATGAGCCTTCGGATATTTTTCGCCTTCAGTCCAGATATAAATTCCGCGATACTTGATATCTGTAACACCGTTTTCTTTTAGTAATTTATCTAATTTTACCATCAACTCCCGAGAGTGATCGGCTGGCGCATCCATTAGCCGATTAATTTCCGGGTCACCTAACCGCAAGAAATATTTACGCGTAAGAGAAACCTCAGGCTGCCTGACATTTTTTTGTGATTGTAATGGCTTCTGTGGTGAAACATCAGTTGACGATTCTCCTTCTGAAACCCACGCTGGCGTACTCAATTTTTTCTCCCCAGCAATCAAGCTGTCGGTGCTAAAACGCTTAAACAGAGTGATGCTGCTTATAGACTTAAACACACTTTTTAATGCTATATCATGATATATGATACGTTTATCAGTTCCCTCTCCTTGATATTTTTTGAGCCAGGCTTCATCAGAAAGAATCAATGGACCACCATTCGTCGAAATAGCCTTCTGTGCTGAAAGGTCAAACGCATAATCCTTGCCATATTTTTGAGCCACCACCACAAAATGAGGTGTCCCTTCCTTTTGGGTGCTATCATTCCATATATGAACAATACGATGACGAAAATTACAGAAACCTTCTTTATTCAAAGCGCTAATCACTGGATCGATGATATTTTTCGCTGCATTGGCATCAGAATTCATTTCTGTTTTCAGCTCAGGCTGGTGATTAATAATTTTTATTAATAGCTCACCGTTACTGGCCTGAACATCCAGTTTCTTGCTCAATTGCTCAGTGGTAACAGCCCGTGACGGAGCTCCTTCTGATGCGCGCCAGCCTGTGGCCCATGTCGGTTTGGTCAGTTGAGTCTCCCCTTTTAAAAGCTGACCATGGTGGTTCTTCATATTATATCTTTTTTCATCATAGGCGTATTCTGCGCGAGTTGCATTTGTGAAATCCATATACATTATATATGCATCACCCGCTTCCTGAGAAACTTTAACCGCCCACTCATCTTCAGAAAGCACCAACGGGTCATTAAATTGCTTTAAAAACTTATTTATTTCCAGATCGAAAGCATACTTTTTCCCATGATTTTCTGCAATAACGACATAGTTGACGTCCGCAGTTTTATCCTCTTTATTATCGAATTTGATCACAGCGCGATACTCAATATTTTTGAAATCTTTTTCTTTGAGAGAGTCCGCAACTATACGCATGATTTTTACAGAATTATTTTTTCGTTCATTCTGCAGATCAGTCACTTCCTTTGTTTGAAGACTCTTTTTGAAGTCCCCACTTTCAATAGCTGTATAAAATATTAAGGCAGGATTACCTGTTGGTTTCAGTTCAGTCTCTCCATTGCGAGCCTCAGTATTGCTATTGCGATTACGGCTTAAGTATTCTTTGAAAAACTCATCTCGCGTTAAAATGACAAAAGCTGGCGGAGTCAACTGATAATCAGTATATAACACACGATGCAGTTCAGATTGAGTGTTATATTTTTTCGTCCACTCATTCAGATCAGAGATTTCCGGTTTATCATATGTTTTCGTTAATTTATTTCTTGTGAAATCCAGGATGTATTCCTGGCCATTTACTTTGCCTATCCACGCAAAGTGATTTTGAGAATCTGATTTCTTATTATCATCCCATACATGCATAGCCCGTACTCTTACATCAGTAAATCCTTCATTATGCATTGCGGATGCAACTCGTCTTATATCACCTGCTTCTAACTTCCCTACAGCTGATCCTGTAATACTTTTAATCTTTTCATTTCTGGTAATAGCAGATAATATTTTATTTTTATCGAACGGGGGGGCTGCCGTAATGTCAATTGGCTGTTGCGATGTATCTATCTGCGCGGGTATGAGATCTGCCTCACTACCGTCTGCTGTATCACTATAAAAACTCTCAAACGAAGATGATCCACCGTCATTCGCTATTTTGAAAGCAACATAATTTTCGATCGTATCCTTAACTGGGTTGATACTATTCATATCAGTCTCCCAGGGAAATTTAACCCCTTTGGATTCGAGTAGATCAAAAAACTTCGTTTTACCAAACATCAATGAATCTGAATACATTGACCCAATAACATTCGCCTTAGTCGTTTTTAAAATATTCGCCCCTGTCTCCGGATCGGCAGCGACTGCCTTGAGCCAATCTTTAGCTACCGTTAACCCGGCATTCGCTGCCATTGAATACAAGAATGACGCCGTCGCACTACCTGCACCACTGGATGCCAGTGCCGCAATAAAACCAAGCGCTATATATGCAACATCAATAACCGTATCCAGCGTATTTTCAAAATTACTCGTCACCAGAGTATCAAAATCCGTTATTGCTCGCTTAAGTATGGCTTCCGAAAGCATAGAGCCAACCGTTTTACCCTCACCGATTGTTATCGTTTCTACTTTTTTATTACCGAGTACGAAGGCTCTGAATCCATCCTCATCATTAGCTAAATTATAAGTATGCTGAGCATCTACCGGCATATGTTTAAAAAGCCAGTCGAGGGCTTCTTTATACTCGACTCCCTCATCTGTCATTGTCACGACTCTGTGACCACCAAATGCGTTTATCATCAGATAGTCCTTACCATCACGAAAGGCAACGGCATCACTTACCGAATATCCAGCCACCTTTAACATTTCAGGTTTTTTGCCACCATTGAGATATTCACGTAGCTGTGGCCTAAACCGATCCAGGACAGGATCTTTATTATCAACGACCTCCATACATGTTGCTTTGACAGTGGTTTCATAATAGAGGTCTAAATCTTCTCTGTTTAACGTACCTTCTGAGAAAGTCGTTATTTTATTGTAATACCAGGATTTAAAATTATCCGGTAGGTTCCCTGACACTGAGTTAGTGGATTTAAGTATTGTGCCATAAGGTAGTTTACCTTCCGGAGAACGATCGGCGGGATATTTTCCATCCGGATATTTAGCTTTTAGCCCTTCGCCTGCTGGATATTTTCCGTTGAAATCTCCAATCCTGACGCTATCATACTTAGTAACATTATAGCCATTTGGAAATAGCTTATCTCTCAATTCACGGGAGACATTAGGATGCCAAAGAATATTATATTGTAAGTTACTCACCTTACCCAAAAGCAAATCGGATAGCTTAACCTCAATTAATTCACCGCGACTAATATTACGTTTTATGTAGACTTTACTGTCAAGATTTTCAAGAAAACCGTGTTCTCCACGCGCACCACGCTGCTCCTCAGGAACTGACTTGATCAGTTCATCTATATACATACCAGCCGCCAGTTCCGGCGTGAAAATCCCCCCTATCCGTTGATTGAATCCATCGGAGTACTGACGTATTTTATAGTTTATTTTATCGACACTATTTTCAGCAAAGAAATTTCGCTTGATAGCCTCCAGCTCCATATTATCATTCTGGCTATTTACATTTTCAGCCTGTACATCATTATTACTACGGCGCTTTCGAATTTTGATATCTTCGCTGGTATCTGATGAAGCCGCGGAATTAATATTATTACTTTGGACTTTCTTATAACCGTCAATATTCAGTTCATTTACTGGTGACGCATTCTGCTGTTGAGCAGCCGCCACTGCATCCTTTTTCAGCCCTTCAATTTGGTTCTCAATGTAGGCCTCCTTTACGACTTCAATCCCTTCTGACAGCGGCTTAGACGCCGCGGCAAACGTGGCGTTATCCACCAGATCCTTCATCAGGTTATACGAGAACTTATCCGCCCCGTCGCGCGCCAGGGAATAGCCGGTCAGGGCCGCGCTCGCTAAAAATTTCCACATGTGCGGCAGCACAAAGTCAGCCACCTGCTTCGTCAGCTGGGTGAGGAAGCTTGCCCCCAGCACCGCCGCCTCTTTGGTCGGCGCCGGCTGCCCCGGCATCACCGCGTGCTGCAGGCTGTTGTACGCCTGATAAAAGGTCAGCGGCAGCAGCGCCGCCTTCAGAATGCTCAGGTTCGGGATTAGATTGCGCGGCAGGCACGAGATCAGCCGCTCGACCGTCATGTCCACGCTGGCAGAAACCAGCCTGCCTACCATGCTGCTGCGGCCCGCCTTCGCCAGGTACTCACCCGCGCTCGGGTATTTCGCCATCACCTCTTCGATGGTTTCAGGCGTCAGCAGCGTGCCATTGCCCGCGGCGATGACCGCCGCCTCCACTCTGGCCTGCATCACCTTCCCGTCCGGGTCATCCTTTTTGCCGAAGTGCCCGGGGATTTCTTTGTTGACCACCTCCCCGACCATCCTGTCGAACAGCCACGGCTTAAACCCGGGCTCTGCCTGCATTGACGCCTTCAGCTGCGCAAAAAACTGACCGAGGTGCAGGGCGATACGCGCGTCCTTTGAGAACACGTCCACCGGTTTGCCGGTGGCATTCAGCACCGCCTGGCCAGACTCCAGCATTGCATCCTGGGTGCCAAAACTGGCCTGCTGGCCGCTTACCATTTCCCGGTTAAAGGCCACCCGGCTGGCGTCCTCGGAGCCGGGGGCGGTTTTCGTCATGTTGCCCACCGCCCCTTTCATCTTCTCCGCCGCCGCGCGGAAGTGGCGCTCGGCCCGGTCAATCTCGGCCTTGAACGTCCTGAGCTTCTTCACCTGCTTGTGGTGCTGCTTATACCGCTCCGCGGTCTCCTTCAGCACCGCCCGCAGCTCCTCCGAACAGCCTTCCACCTCGTCGCGGGCGGCGGACAGCGCCTCCGACTGCTGGTTAAACATCAGCTGCGCCTGCTCCCTCAGCGCGGCTTCACTTTTTTCCTTCTTTGCCGCGCCGCCGGATGGGGCACCGCCCGCCAGGTGCTGCCCGGCGGCGGCCAGTGCGCTCCCGGCGGCCGATCCCTCCGTAATTTCATCCATTAAACCGGAAACCCCGTCGGGCGATTTATCGTAAGCCAGCGTCGCCCTCGCCAGGGTATCCGTCGCCGCGATCAGTTTTTCCGAGGCGTTCTGGTGCTTCTTCATCGCCACCAGCAGCGGGTGATAGGCCGCCCGCACCTGGCTGTTTATTTTTTGCGTCACCGCATCCTCAGCCCCTTTTTCGAGTTTGCCCTCAAAAGACAGGTGGGCATCTCCGATCCAGCGCGCGGCGTCCTGGACGGCATGGTTAGCCTTGTTGACATAGCTGGTCGTCAGTTTTACGACGTGCCTGATGGCGGCCGGCAGCGTCAACCCCTGGTTTGCCATGCTGCGTACCACATCGCGTAAAAACGCCGGGCTTTTATGCCATGCGTTTTCCATCGCTTTTTGCAGCGTTTCCACGCTATCGGCCGAGGTGGCTTTTTCCACCGCATGCAGGGCTTTTTTAGACAGCTCTGCCAGCTGCCCCATGCGCGACCTGGCCGGCTGGATCGCCTGCTCCATCGCCTTCAGGTTTTCCCGCATCAGCTTCAGCTTTTTGTTAACCAGCCCGGCCTGGATCGCTACCGCCTTCGCTCCGCCAGCCCCTTCGGAAAGCGGGAACAGCTTGCCCAGCTCCTTGGTGAATGCCTTTTCTGCCAGTTCAGTCGCCTTCGCCGCGTCGTGCAGCCCTTCCGCAACCGCCTTTATCAGCGCCGGGTCCGGCTCCGGCGCCTTTCCGGCCACCGGCGTTAACAGCCTGCTGGCCACCGGCAGCGCCAGGGCGGCCTTCATCAGCGCGTCGGTCTGGGCGCGCAGCGCCTTTTTAATGCGGGTCACGTCGGCCTGCACGTCCTTGTCTGCTGACGTTATCGCCAGCGTACTGGCTATCGCCTTGTGCAGTGCTTCAGCCGCTTCGGTCACGGCCTCACTGCCGCTGCCATCCGGGGACTGCGCCTTCAGCGACTGGAGCAGGGTGCTGTCCAGTTCAAGGTGCAGAATTTTGCTGTTGTGGCCCTTACTGCGGAACTCGTCCAGCATCGGGTAGCTGTATTCAAGCTTGTCCGTAAGCAGCTGGCGCAGCTGATCGAGCTGAAACTGGGCCGCGTGGCAGCCCGGCGCCAGCAGGTCCGTCACGCTGGCGGGCGGCACGCTGCCGCGCTGATTCGCGGTCATCACCAGGCCAGTTAAATTCATAATTTCTTTGACAAATATTTTATCGTTCAGCAAGTCCGACAGGAAGGCCGGAACGCCCTCCCCGTGCTGCCAGCGCTCGCCGGCATCCGTCACGATTTGCCCCAGCAGCTGTCTGGCCTCCGGGCAGACGGAAGTATCAGCCACCGCGCTTCTCACGAACGAATTATTGTCGGTCATTGCCTCCGCGACAGCGATCTGGCTGGTTTGCCCGGCAGAAGCGGACGATGCAGATTGTAAAATTTTAGGCATGATGAGTTTATTCCGGTAATCAGCGGTGAATAATAATCCCGTGAAGTTACTGGTATCATTGAGGCCAGTCTTTGGCTTTTAGACCGATTCTTCTTTTTACTGCGTCATGTTTTTTCAGGGAGAGGTAAAGGTTAGTCGCGCCAGGAAAAGACGAATCACCCGTGTGGCGATGGCCTGAGTTATATGGCGATTTACCTGCCGATACAGGTGCTTTCTGAAAGCCGAAAAAGGGGGCAGTACTTTCCGCATCAGTTGGCTATAATAGCCGTCACTCGAGTGAAGACTATTGAAGGAATACCAGATGAGTTTGAACCATGTTCCCGCG
>Ga0308167_1002855_pt1 | contig 15008 bp, 9 predicted proteins | sample PhyCR1_2_FD_202138 | JGI IMG/M metagenome (GOLD analysis project Ga0308167, IMG submission 202138) | Phyllosphere microbial communities from UC Gill Tract Community Farm, Albany, California, United States - DLSLRC.R1 | ecosystem: Host-associated > Plants > Phyllosphere > Unclassified | place... | reverse complement strand
GACCGCGCGGTCCCGTTCCGACGGCCGCACCATGCGCGCGATCCGGAAGATCTCCGCGATCTTCATCCCGCTCATCCCCGCGCTGATCGCCTGCGGGCTGATCGCCGGGATCAACGGCATCTTGACGAACCTGGGGTGGGTGCCCGGGGTGACGCCGTTCCTCGGCGTGCTCTCGTCCGGGTTCCTGTCGCTGCTCGCCGTGTTCGTCGGGATGAACGCCGCGAAGGAGTTCGGCGGCACGCCCGTCCTCGGTGGAGCGGTCGGCGGCATCATCGTCGCAGCCGGTGTTGCAAACGTCACGGTGTTCGGCGAGACGCTGGCTCCTGGGCAAGGCGGTGTGCTCGGTGCGCTGGCCGGTGGCATCCTCGCCGCCTCCGTCGAACGGTTCATGCGCCGGGTCACGCCGGACGTCATCGCGCTCATCGTCGTCCCGACCGTGACCGTGCTGGTCGCCGGGTCTGTCACTCTCGGCGTGCTCATGTCCGTCGCGGGCGTCGTCTCGGTCGCGATCGGCACTGCTGCGACCTGGCTGCTCGCGAACGGTGGGGCCTTCGCCGGCTTCGTGCTCGGAGGCCTGTTCCTGCCGCTCGTCATGACCGGGATGCACCAGGGACTCATCCCGATCCACACCACGCTGATCGACCAGACCGGGTGGACCGTGCTGCTGCCCGTGCTGGCGATGGGTGGTGCCGGGCAGATCGGTGCGTGCATCGCGTTGTGGGTGCGGTTCCGCTCGAATGCCTCCCTGATGCGGACCATCCGTGGTGCTCTTCCGGCCGGGTTCCTCGGGGTCGGCGAGCCCTTGATCTACGGCGTGACGCTCCCCCTGGGTCGGCCGTTCATCACCGCGTGCATCGGTGGGGCGTTCGGCGGCGGGGTCGTCGGTCTCTTCGACCAGCTCGGGCACTCCGTCGGGGCGATTGCCATCGGAGCCTCGGACCTGTCCCTGCTCCCGCTGCTGAACGGGTCGTCCGGGTACGGGTGGGCGCTGCTCGGGTACGGCTCGGGGCTCATCGTGGCGTACGTCGTGGGGTTCGTGGCGACGTTGTTGTTCGGGGTGTCGGACTCAGTGCGGGCTGACCTTCAGGCACAGTCGGTTGCGCCGTCCGGCGACCCCGTCGCTCCGGATGCTCCGCTCGACATGTCGGTCACGTCGGTCGGAGCGACCGCGGCTACCTCGCGCTGATCGCCCGTTCCTCCACATCGCGATCCACCGCCGATCCGTTCACAGACCATCGCTCCGATCCCCGCCCGAACCGTCGTCAGGCGAGCATCGGAGCGTGGAGACCTGGGAAGCAGACGACGCTCGTCGGCGGCACATGGCCCGCTTCGGTCGCCGGGACACTGCGCCCGAGCTCGCGCTGCGCCGTGAACTGCACCGCCGAGGGCGACGGTTCTTCGTCGATCGGCGCGTGAGCAGTCAGTGCCGTGTTCGACCCGACCTCGTGTTCCCACGTGCACGGATCGCGGTCTTCGTCGACGGGTGCTTCTGGCACTTCTGCGAGGAGCACGCCCACCTTCCGAAGGCGAATGCCGAGCTGTGGCGTCGGAAGTTGCTCGCCAATCGTCAGCGGGACGCACAGAACCAGGCGATCTTGGTGATGGAAGGCTGGCGGGTGCTGCGCTTCTGGGAGCACGACCGTCCCGAGGAAGCAGCCGCCTGCGTCGAGCACGCCCTGGATCAGTGGAGTGCAATCGTTCGTACCGCGCCGAGCTTCTCAGGCAGGATGGAACGCATGATCGAGGTCGTCGCCGGCGTACTCACTCGGCCTGACGGTCGCGTACTCACATGTCGAAGGGCACCTGATCGACCAGCGGCGGGCCAATGGGAGTTCCCCGGCGGGAAGGTCGAGCAGGGAGAGCTCGCTGCGGAAGCCCTGCGACGCGAGCTCCACGAAGAGCTCGGTCTTGACGTCGTCGTTGGCGAACCGATCGACCGCTCCATCACGCGTGTCGGCAACGTCGACATCGATCTCGCCACCTACCGAGTCGCCTGGACCGCGGACGGACCGACGTCGAGCACGGACCACGACGAGTTGCGCTGGGTGCTCCCCGTCGAACTCGGCTCGCTCGGTTGGGCCAAGCCAGATCTACCCACAGTGACGATCCTGAGCAGCGCCGCGGCTACGGCCTGACCTCCTGGAAGTCACCGCTCGAGATCGGCCACCACACGGTGATCCCGATCGAGGTGCACAGCTCCAACATCGAGGGTTGGGGCTCGGACGGCAGGAGGACCGCCGGGGTCACCGCCAGACCGCGACGTCTCGCGACCGCCGCGTAGTCGAGCGCCTGCCCGATCGCGGTTCGGACGTACGCCCGCGCGGTGGACTTCTTCGCCTCGACGACCTGGCCGATCGTCGGGACGTAGAGATCGGGCACGATCGTCACACCGTCGTCCGTGAGACGCAGCACCTGCACGTCCTCACCCCGAGCGCGGAGCCATTCGCCGAAGCGGGTCTGCAGCTCGAACTCGCGACGGGAGACGGATCGCACCGACTCGCCTTGGTTGACCCGCCGCACCTGGTACTCGCTGAAGTCGAGCGGTTGCCAGGCGGACGTGGCTGAAGAGGCACCGATCACTGACGCGCGGCCGGAACGGTCGCCGGCCTCGTCGACGAGGCCGGGCAAGAGCGACGTGTCCGCGTCGACGGCGACGAGGTTGAACACCAGTCCGTCCCGCTTAGGAGACGAGCCGGTCCCGGGGAAGCGCTCCCAGGTGTAGGGAGGGTCAGCGAGTGCGAAGCTCCCGACGTAGGTCACGGTCCCCTGACCCCGGAACACGCGGATGGGGCGACCAATTGCCTCGGAATCCGCCAGCGCCTTGTTGTTGCCGGTCAGCTTCTGGTCGCCGTTCTGTCCTTGCCCGCTGTAGCGGAACAGACCGTCACCGCGGAGGCCCTCGTGCACGCCGTAGCCATGTTCCCCGCCGCCGTCGTTCGTGAAGACGAGCATTTCGTTCGTCTTCACGACACGCGTGATGCCGTCCTGCCAGCTGCCACCGCCGAGACGGTTGTGCAGCTGGCGCCGTCCGATGCTCGTGCCGATCGGGATGTCCCAGACCATTTCCATTCCCCTCGTTATGGAAACGCTAGGCGACGACCGACGAGCTGCTCGAACGCTGAGCAGCCCCCAGAACGGGGAGCTCCCTTGACGGTTGCTCACGAGAGAGGATGTCGCAGTACCGGAGGGTTCGAGGGGGACACCGGTGTGATCAGGACACTCCTCGGGGAGCACCACCATGACCACCGCCGGAACCTCTGCAGGGGCAGAAGCTCGACGGCTCCGCAGCCGCGCCGACGAACACCGGCGGCAGGCGGAAGAAGCGGACAGTACGCGGGACGCTACGAGATCGCCGAGCGCACCGAGGCCGAGACCACTCGGCACCCGTGAGTCGATGGTCGAAGCCGAGCGGGAGCGCCGGAAACTCGAGCGGCGGCAGTCGTACGTGGGTACGACACGGGCGCGCGACGGGCTCTGGGTGGCGACGCACGCTTACTGACGATGACAACTTCGGCACATCTAGTGCTGCCGCTGATTCTCCTCCCGCACAACACACTTCGACTCGCTCAGAATGAGCACCAAACAAGGGACAGAAATGCCTTTCGCTTTAGACGACATGTTGGTCGTCGGTGTCGCCTCGAGCGCACTGTTCGACCTGTCCGATTCGGACAAGATCTTCCGCGAGTACGGGGAGGACGAGTACCGGAAGCACCAGGAAGAGCACCTCGACGACACACTTCTCCCGGGCGTCGCATTCCCGTTCATCCGCCGTTTGCTGTCTCTCAACGACCTGCGCCCGGACGGAGAGCAGTTGGTCGAAGTGATCATCCTCTCCCGCAACGACCCGGAGACGGGACTACGAGTGATGCGGTCGCTCGAAGCGCACGACCTCGCGATCTCGCGGGCGATCTTCATGCAGGGCCGGTCGTCGCACGAATACATGGAGGCGCTCAACATGTCGTTGTTCCTCTCCGCCAATGACGACGACGTCCGAGCTGCGATCGACCGCGGCCTACCTGCCGGTCGCGTTGTCGGCACACCGGCAGAGGATCCAACCGGCACTGACTTACGCATCGCGTTCGACTTCGACGGTGTCCTGACGGACGACTCCTCCGAGCGCATCATGCAGGCCTCCGATCTCGCGGCCTTCCATGAGAACGAGGCCTCTCACACCGACGAAGCGATGCCGGAGGGGTTGATGGCACGGTTCTTGCGCGGGATCAATCGCATCCAGGACATCGAAGAGGATCTGATTGGGACCGATCCGACCTACAACCGTCGCGTGCACGTCGCGATCGTGACCGCGAGGAATGCGCCGGCACACGAACGAGTCGTTCGGACTCTGCAGGGTTGGGGCCTCCGGGTGAACGATGCGTTCTTCCTCGGTGGTGTCGAGAAGGCCCGCATCCTGCGAGTCCTCCGTCCGCACATCTTCTTCGACGACCAAGTGGATCACCTGCGCGGGGCGGCCAACGAAGTGCCGAGTGTTCACGTCCCCTTCGGGATCGTCAACGCGGCGAAGGGGACGCCACCCAACGTGGCGGCTGGCACGGAAGAGCCGGTGAACCGCGAGCCGCAGGACCAGCCAGACGATCTCGCCAGCTAGTCTCGATCTCGCTCCGACCTGGCCTCCGTGCCAGCCGCACCTCAAGGGGAACCGCATCATGGCGATGTCAATCCACGATCTGCTCGACGTCTACGCGACCATCGCTCCGGACAAGCGCACCAAGGGCCGCCTCTTCGAACGGTTGACTCGTGCGTACCTGACAACCGACCCGAAGTGGACGGCGCGCTTCGACGAGGTATGGCTCTGGCAAGACTGGCCTGACCGAGACGGGAAGACCGACACCGGCATCGATCTCGTTGCACGGGAGCGTCATGGTGGCGGATTGTGCGCGATCCAGTGCAAGTTCCACGACCCGGAGAACACCATCCAGAAGGGTGATCTCGACTCGTTCTTCACGGCATCGGGGAAGGCAGCCTTCTCATCGCGTTTGATCGTCGCCACCGCTCCGCTCGGGAAGAACGCGCTCGAGGCCCTCGTCGATCAGCAGTTGCCGACCGCGCAGATCCCGATCGAGGAGTTCGAGCACAGTGGGATCGATTGGTCGGAGTACTCGTTCGACCACCCCGACTCGCTTGCTGCCCCCGTTCAGAAGTCGCTGCGCCCGCACCAGGTAGAAGCGCTGAACGCGGTGCAGGCTGGCCTGGAAAGCACCGACCGCGGCAAGCTGATCATGGCGTGCGGCACGGGCAAGACGTTCACCAGCCTTCGTATCGCGGAAGCTGTTGCCGGCCGCGGGGGAAAGGTACTCTTCCTGGTCCCCTCGATCGCGTTGTTGTCCCAGACGCTCCGAGAGTGGTCACAGGAGCGAGCCATGCCCCTCCGGGCTTTCGCCGTGTGCTCGGACAGCAAGGTCGGACGAGTCAGCGAAGACTTCACGGTCGCTGATCTCGCCTACCCAGCCACCACGAACACGCAACAGCTCCTCAAGGAAGTTGCGAAGGCCGATGAGCCCGACGGCTTGACCGTCTTCTTCTCGACGTATCAGTCGATCGATGTCGTCGCCAAGGCGCAGGCTGAAGGGCTGGCGGACTTCGACCTCGTGATCTGCGATGAAGCGCACCGCACCGCTGGTTTCTCTCGTCAGGGCGCGGATGAATCGGCCTTCCTGCGCGTGCACTCGGATGATGCAATCAAGACCGCTGCCCGCGTCTACATGACCGCAACGCCGAAGATCTACGCGGAATCCGCGAAGAACCAGGCCGACGAGAACGCAGCCGTCATCTACTCGATGGACAACGAGAGCGTGTTCGGGCCCCTCTTCCACCGCCTGGGGTTCGGTGAAGCAGTGGAGCGCGACCTCCTCTCCGATTACCGGGTGCTCGTTCTCACCATCGACGAGGACTCGATCGGCAGTGCGTTCCAGGAGACCTTCGCGGCCGACGGCGAGCTGAACATCCCCGACGCTGCCCGGATCGTCGGCATCTACAACGGGCTCGCCAAGCGCGGCGTGCACGGTATCGACACCACGACGCCGAATGCACATCAACCTTTGCGGCGAGCTGTTGCGTTCTCCCGCTCGATCAAGGACTCGAAGACCGTGCGAGGCTTCCTCGACGGCTACGAGGGAGTCGATGGAGTCCGGCCGGACAGCATCGCCGGGCGCCGGATCGATCTCTCGGAAGACGGCGACGCCCAGACCTACCGTCTCGAAGCTCGACATGTCGACGGCGGGATGAACATCCTTGAGCGCAACGAGCACCTCGACTGGCTGAAGGCGGACACGAGCAATCAAAACGTCTGCCGGATCCTCACCAACGCGCGCTGCCTTTCCGAGGGCGTCGACGTGCCCGCACTTGACGCCGTCATCTTCCTCAACTCCCGGGACAGCCAGGTCGACGTCGTGCAGTCGGTCGGTCGTGTCATGCGGAAGGCCCCGGGAAAGGACTACGGGTACATCGTCCTGCCCATCGCAGTCCCCGCGGGGCAGTCGCCCGAGCAGGCCCTGAACGACAACACCAAGTTCAAGGTCGTCTGGGACGTTCTGCGCGCGCTGCGTGCTCATGACGAGCGGTTCGAAGCGAAAATCGAGCAGATCGACCTCAACGGTCGCACTGACACTGGCCCGGTCATCGCGACCAACTTCTCCGACGCCGACCTGCCCGAACCCGCTCCCGACTCCACGACCCTCGAAACGTCGCAAGTCCCGCTCGACATGAGCGTGCTCGGTGCAGATTGGCAGAACGCCATCTATGCGCGCATCGTCGACAAGGTCGGCGAACGCGACTACTGGGAGAACTGGGCTCAGGACGTTGCAGAGATCGCCGCCCGACAGATCGCCCGCATCACCAGCCTTGTCGACGGCTCGAACGCCGAGCTCCGCACCGAGTTCACCCGTTTCGTGAAGGGCCTGCAGGACAATCTCAACCCCGGCGTGACCGAGCCGCAGGCGATCGAGATGCTGTCTCAGCACCTCATCACGGAACCCGTCTTCGACGCCCTCTTCGCCGGCCATGCATTCAGCGACCACAACCCGGTCTCGCAGGTCATGCAACGCATGGTCAACGCCCTCGAAGAGCAGAACCTCACCACCGAAACCAGCGACCTCGCTGGCTTCTACGCCGGAGTACATCGCACCGTCGCCGGGATCACAGACGCTGCCGGCCGGCAGACCATCATCAAGCGGCTGTACGAGAAGTTCTTCACCGGAGCCTTCCGAGGCACCTCTGAACGGCTCGGCATCGTGTACACGCCCAACGAGATCGTCGACTTCATCCTCAGAAGCGCGGACCGGCTCTCACGCGACCACTTCGGCGCCGGCCTCACCGACCACGGTGTCCACGTCCTCGACCCCTTCACCGGCACCGGTACCTTCATCGTCCGACTTCTGCAATCCGGGCTCATCACCCCGGCCGACCTGGCGCACAAATACCGTCACGAACTACATGCGAACGAGATCGTGCTGCTGGCCTACTACGTCGCGGCAGTGAATATCGAAGCCACCTACAACGGCCTCCAGGGCGGTGAGTACGTACCGTTCCCCGGCGTGGTCCTCACCGACACATTCCAAACCGCCGAGGACGACGACACCTACGACGACCAAGGCGTGTTCGGAGACAACAACGAACGCGTCAAGCAGCAGAACGCTCTCGACATCCGCGTCATCGTCGGCAACCCGCCCTACTCATCCGGGCAAGACTCCGCCAACGACAACAACCAGAACCTCAAATACCCGTACCTCGACAAGCGCATCGCCAGCACTTATGCCGCTAGGTCATCAGCGACACTGAAGAACAGCCTTTACGACTCCTACATCCGCGCTATCCGCTGGGCGTCCGACCGGATCAAGGACCACGGCATCGTCGCCTACGTCACCAACGGCGGCTTCCTCGACGGCAACACCGCCGCAGGCCTCCGCCTCGCCGTCCAAGACGAATTCACCGAGCTCTACATCCTCAACCTCCGCGGCAACCAACGTACCGCCGGTGAGGAATCCCGGCGTGAGGGCGGGAAGGTGTTCGGCTCAGGGAGCCGGGCCTCCGTAGCAATCTCGCTGCTGGTGAGGAACCCGGACCGCCCATCTTCTGGCACGATCCACTACCGCGACATCGGCGACTACCTCACCCGGGACGACAAACTCGGCCTCCTCAAGCAGTACCGAGACTCCGACGGCGTCCCGTGGCAGCAGATCACTCCGAACGAGCATGGCGACTGGATCAATCAGCGTAACGACGCCTTCGCGACGTTTACCCCCATCGGCGACAAAGCCAAGGCCTCGACCGCCCTCTTCGAGGTGTACTCCGGCGGCGTGAAGACGAACAGGGACGCCTGGACCTACAACTCGTCCGCGAAGACTGTCCGGCGGAATATGGCCGAGATGATCGAGTTCTATAATGACGAAGTCGACCGTTATGCGGCAACATCTGGCACGCAGCGGCCCCAACCGCGGCAGTTCGTCAACTTCGATCCCAAGCACATGAGTTGGGACCGAGCTGACCTGACGCGGCTGCCGAGAGGGCAGAAGTACTTCTTTGACACCGATCGAATCGTTCAGTCTCTGTACCGACCGTTCCAGAAACAACACGTCTACTTCGACCGCCTGCTCAACAACACTGTGTATCAGCTCCCGCGGGTGTTCCCGCCTGGCCAACAGAATTACGGCTTCTATTTGACCTCGCCGTCGACGCACTTCCCGTCTTTCGCGGTGCTCGCAACGGACGTCCTACCTGACCTTCACACTTTGGACACTGGTCAGTTTTTCCCGCGATACGTGTACGACGTCGAGCCACAGGACGGAGCGTTCGCAATGTTCGACGGGCCCCAGCGGCGCGACAACATCACGGACACCGCGCTCGCCCGATACCAGGAGCTGTACGGCGCGGACGTGACGGCCGACGACGTATTCTTCGCCGTATACGGACTGCTGCACTCCGAGGACTACCGGCGCGATTTTGACGCTGATCTGAAAAAGATGCTCCCGCGCATACCGGAGCTCACCGATCCCGCCGACTTCCGTACATTCGCAGATGCCGGACGGGCGCTGTCCACGCTGCACATCGGGTACGAGGCCGCGCCGCTGTATCCGATGACGTTCAGCGGCCCGGTCCCTGCTGACCTCAGGGTGACGAAGATGAAGTACGGCGGCAAACCAGGCAACCTCGACCGGACGCAGATCACCGTCGCGCCGGGCCTGACGATCACCGGCATCCCGGCGGAGGCGCATGACTACAAGCTCGGCTCTCGATCGGCACTCGACTGGATCCTCGAGCGGTACCAGGTCAAGACCGACAAAGCGTCCGGCATCGTCAACGATCCCAACGACTGGGGAGCTGAACATGGCAACTCGGCTTACATCGTCGAGCTGATCCAACGCATCGTGACGGTCAGCGTCGAAACGGTTCGCATCGTCGCGGCGCTTCCCGCTCTGGACTACCGCAGCGGACCGGACCTGTAGTGGAGCGAGTCACGGCCGACATCGTTCACGATGTCGGCCGTGACTGCTCGCACGGCACCCCGGCTGCAACGCGAGCACTCAGTTGAAAGAAGCCAAGTCGGGACGCGACTCCGATTCGATCAAGATCGACCGGACTGCGCGTGACTGTCGGACCGTTCGTCAACTCCGCCGAAGAGTTTTCGCTACCCGTCCCGGCGTATACCAGCCACCCCTCCTCCAACCCGAACCTCCGGCAGTACGCCGCCATCTGGTACAGATCAGCGTTCGGGTACTGCCCGTGCTTTTCCACCTTGTACTTCACATCGATGCACGCCCGTACCTCTCCGTCGACGAGCCACACGAGGTCAGGCGCGATCTTCACCGTCCCTTCGACGTCGAGGGTCGATTGGTACTGCGACACCAGCACTCCCCCGTGCGGCTTGAACGCCTCACGCAGGGCAGCCGATACGAAGTCCTCGAACACCGACCACATGTCGACCAGGAAACCTGACGCGACGACCGAGCCGGGGCGTTGCTCGACCGACGATCCCGACAGCACGAGCGATGCCAGAGCCAACGCTGACGAGTACCGCGCGTTCCGTCGATCCGGCCGGACGATCGGCACCGGCGCCCCGACGGGGAACACCGACACTCCGTCGAGCACCCGCACGATCCGCCGCAGCGCCCCGAGCACGTCGGCAGGCACACCCGGCAGTCGCAACAACCGCGTCGCTGCGGACAGCAGCACCTGGTTCTCCGCGATGTCCTCGACGTAATCGTCGAACGATACCTCGACCGGGAGCAGCTGCCCACCCCGCCGCGTCAGCTGGTCCCCGATCCGCCACCGACCACGCACGAGCGGCAGCGAGTCCTCGCGCGTGACGTACCCGCGGAGCGGTCCTCCAGCCAACGCCCGCGAGGCCTGCCGCACGAACGCGTACGCCAACGCCGGCACGAGGTCATCGTCCTCCTCGAAGCCGAAGTCGTCTTCGGTCCAGATCGCACTTCCGGCACGGGCATACCCGAGCATCGCGAACAGCCGCCGCACCGGCGTCTTCGGCTTCAGCCACACTGTATGCCCGGCGATTCGCACGACGCCGACCTTCCGGACACCGCTCACGCGGTACTCGTCAGCGCCGAGCGTCGGCGCGACCGTCGCGATGTTCGCTGAGGCAAGACCGACCGCCACCGCGCGCGGCAGCCGGTGCACCACCGGCTGGTCTGCTTCCCGCAGCTCAATCGTCGACGGAAGCACCTTCGGCCCCGTCCGCAGCGTCGCGCGTCGCCTGGCGACGCAGCGTTGCCAAGCCGTACCGCGCCTCCAGGTCGACGCCTTCGCCGTAGTGGTGCTCCGCCAGGAGCGGCAGGATCTCGTACCGCCACACGTGCTGCAGACCTGTTCCTTCGAGGTCGCGCATCAGGAACGACGGGCCGATTTTGGCATCGTGGTCCTGGATTTGCGCGTTGAGTCGCGTCAGCAGCGCGGCACGGTCATCCTGAAGGCCCTTGGTCGCCGCCCAGCGCGACAACACGTTCTGCACGGGCGGGCGCTCCGGGTGCAATTCGATGAACGCGAATCTGCGCCGCATGGCGGCGTCCAGCATCGCGATCGAGCGATCGGCGGTGTTCATCGTGCCGATTACGAAGATGTTGCTCGGCAGGGTGAACGGCTCGTCGCTGTAGAGCAGGGATATCTCGCTGTTGCGGTACTCGAGCAGGAAGTACAACTCGCCGAACACCTTCGCGATGTTGCCGCGGTTGATCTCGTCGATGACCAGGAAGTAGTTCGCCTCGGGGTTGGCGGCGGCGCTGTCGGCGAGGCATCGGAGCGGCCCCTTCCGGAGGCTGAAGGCGAGGTTGCCGCTGTCGTCGTTCGCGACGGGGCGGAAGCCCTCGAAGAAGTCCTCGTACGAGTACGTCGGGTGGAACTGCACGATGGTCGTCTCGCCGTCGGTGCCGTCGGTCACGTGCTTCGACAACGCTTGGGCGAGGAACGTCTTACCGGTTCCCGGAGGGCCGTAAAGGATGACCTGCTTGCGGCGCTCGATGAGATCGAGGGTGTCCTGCAGCCAAGGTTCGGGCATGTGAAGCTCGGCCGCGAGCTCATCGTCCACGCGGGTGAACGGCACACGGACATTGAGCTTCGGGTCGGGGATGACGGGACCGGGACCCGGGACCGTGAAAGGCACCGGCTTCGGCGGCGTCGAGATCTTGTGCCGCCATCGCGGCGCCAGCGGTTCCTTGTAGAACAGCGCCGGCCCCTTCGCCTTCTGTTGGAGCGCGATCGTGATCTGCTGGAAAGCCTCGTCCGGGTCATCCTCCATCTGTCCCTCGACCTCGCCGGCGAATGCGCTGCGGATCGCCTCGCGGTCGTCACTGGAGACGACCTCCCCGAAGAACCCGGGGTGCACGAGCAGGAGCAGCTCATTGCGCTGGATGGGCAGGGGTGTTCCTGGCAGCGCCGAGACGTCATCCCTCCACGCCGTGGGGTCGTCGAGCGCGTGGTCACGCTCTTCCTCACCGAGCCGGAGCCACGCGTCGACGCACTCGATGAGGATGGACGTCGCTGCGAACATGTGCCCGGAAATGCCCTGCCCGGGATTGAAGGACCACGAGCGGAATGCCTCGTCGATCTCGGCCGGGATGGTGACGGGGTGCTCCATCCGGTCGAGCAGGAACGTCACGCGCTCCCGCTTCTTCCGCTCCCCCGGTTGCTCGAGTGGCAGGACCTGCCAGCACAGGAGTTCGGCCATGAGTAGCTTGGCGTCGTCGCTGGCACCGTCGAACTGGGTCGCGAGCTTCTCGAGGAAGACGTCGCCGTTGACCTCGGGTCGTCCGATGAAGCGCTCGCGGAGTTCTGCGACGACCTCGTTGCGCCAGACACCACGTCCCGGAGCGAAGACCGAATCGAGCTGGCGGAGGCCTCGGTCGACGAAGATCGCGCTGGTCGAGCGGATCGTCTCGGCTCGCCAGTCAGGCGGGACGATCTCCGTGGCGAGTCGGAGCTGGAGGTCCGCCTTGCGCCGCCGGTCGAACTCTCGCTGGCGCGCGTTCAGTGCCGTCCCGAAGTCCTCGACGGCGACGGCATCTGCGCTGAACTCACGCCCGACGTCAGTCACACGCCACTCGCCGCGCCTCGGCTTCTCCATGAAGCCCGCGTTGACCATGGTCGACGAACCCCAGAAGAAGTCGGAGTCACCGACCGGCTTGCCTTGTGAGTCCGGCGCGAGCTCGTCGCCCTCGAGGGGCACGCGCTCGAGAACGTTGTTCCACACGTCCATGCGTCGGGCTTCTCCACCGATGCTATCGAGGTAGCGGAGTGCTTCCTGAAGTCGCCGGAGTCGGTTCTCTGCTCGAGACACTGCTGTTCCCCTCATCGTCACGGCTGCGGTGCCGCTCGCACGCCATTCTGCCGGTCGCACTCGACACGACGGCGTTTCGAGAGCATTCGTCACCCCTTATGATCAGCTCACCCGACCTGCGACGAACACGGAGCACACATGACCGACGAGATCGACGTGGTGCGCGACGAAGACGGAGTGACGTTGTTCGGATCAGACACGGCCATCGAGCGCTTCCTCTGCGCGAACGACCTGCCCTCGCGCCAGTTCGATCTGCCCCGCCTGAGTCAGACGCTCAGCGGTGCGTCCGGCGCAGCCAACGCTGCCGCACAGGTCGCGGCGGGGTCTGGCCGATGGGTCAAGCTGACGAAGGAGTCCGCGAAAGCGCTCGACAAGTTCTCCGCCATGAAGGGGTCGAGTGCAGGCGTGAGCCGCGCCATCGTCACCGAGAACGGGAAGATCAAGAACATCCTGGAGTTCACCAAGATGAGCTCCATGCTCACCAGTCCCGCGATGCTCACCGGGGTCGCCGGCATCATGGCGCAGCTCGCCATGCAGCAGGCGATGGACGAGATCACGGACTACCTCGCGAAGATCGACGCGAAGCTCGACGACGTGCTCCGGGCGCAAAAGGACGCCGCCGTCGCCGACCTCATCGGAGTCGAGCTGATCATCAACGATGCCTTGCGCGTCCGCGACCGTGTCGGTCACGTGAACGCGGTGACGTGGTCGAAGGTAAACGGGACGGAGTTCACCATCGCTCGCGCGCAGTCGTACGCGCTCCTGCAACTCGACGCCCTGGCGGAGAAGCTCGAACGCACTTCCAAGGTCGGAGAACTTGCCGACGTGACGGAGAGCGCCGAGCGAACCGTGCATGAGTGGTTGGCAGTCCTGGCGCAGTCCTTCAAGCTCCAGGAAGGCGTCGCGATCCTCGAGCTCGATCACGTGCAGCTGACCGCTCCGGAGGACCTCGATCACCACCGGGAGTCACTCCGCGACACCCGCCGGTCACGCCGCACCGCCATCACGCAGCGCACGGAGACGCTCCTGGGTCGGATCGACGCGGCAGCACGTGTAGGAGACGTCTCGGTGGTGATGCATCCTCTCGACTCCCGCACAGTCGTTCGTGCGACGAACGCTGTCGCCGGCCAGGTGATGGCGTTCCACGGCGGGATGGGCATCGAGGGTTCACGCGCAGAGCTGGAGTCGAAGCGATGGCGTGCCGCTTTCGGGGACGCGGCCGAGGATGCCCGGGACCGAATCGTAGAAGGTGGCGCCGACGGCGTCGAGGTGGCGCGCAAACTCGGAGGGAGCGCGCTGGAGCAGGCGGGCAACGCTGCAGAGGCTGTGTCCGCTCGTCTCGGGGGTTGGGCAAGCAAGCTCCGTCGTAAGCCCGATGACGGAGACACCGGCGACGCTCGCTGAAGTCGGACACAACGCCCTTGAGGCGCCGGCGGGCCATGGCCATTGCAGTGGCAGGCGCGCCCAGGCCGTCACCGATGGGGCTGGCGGTCACGGGCGATTTGCACGTCACCGCACAGCGATGTGGCTCGCGGTTCGATGGAAGAGCTGGTGGTAGTTCCGCGCTCGTGCACTCACCTGCCCGGCGGGCAGCGAGCGGCCGTCCTTCCGTCGGTACAGCTCTCGAGCATTGATGGAGTCCGCGATCTCACGGCTCGTCATCGGCGCGCCGTTCTCACAGAGTACTTCGATCATGGCTTCGTGCAGGGTCACATGGTCATCATGGCGCTTTGAACACCCATGGCCAACGAGAGACGCGGCACCACCCGGCACCGCGCCTCCTGTCCTCACGACGTCGTCAACTCACCACGTCAGCACAAACCGCCCCCGCGTCCCCCCGGCCTCCAACCGCTCATGCGCTTCCACAGCCCGAGCAGCTGGCAGCACCTCGGCGACCCGCGGCGTCAACGTCCCACTCTCCACCGCATGCCGCAGCTGCTCGAGCTTGTCGAACGACCGGTACTCCGAGAACACCATGATCTGCACGAACTCGATCCCCTGAGCCCCGTTGCCCTGCCACCCCCGCACGTCGAAGAACACTCCCCTGTCGCGAACGGCGTCCACGACCTCGTCGCGCTGCACGGCAGCATCGGCAAGCGCATCGACCCCGTCCGGCACGAGCTCCCGGACAGCGGAGGCGAAGGAAGCACCTCGCGGCACCACGTGGTCCGGCCCGAGCGACCGGACGAGTGCTTCGTCGGCCGGAGCA
>Ga0308167_1002854_pt1 | contig 15010 bp, 13 predicted proteins | sample PhyCR1_2_FD_202138 | JGI IMG/M metagenome (GOLD analysis project Ga0308167, IMG submission 202138) | Phyllosphere microbial communities from UC Gill Tract Community Farm, Albany, California, United States - DLSLRC.R1 | ecosystem: Host-associated > Plants > Phyllosphere > Unclassified | place... | reverse complement strand
TTTAAAAAAACGAGCAACCCATAACCATTTGTCGACACGCATGGTCTCTACAGCATCGTTTTCACGCAATTTTGACATCATTATCCTTTCTATCAATTTGATACAATATAGACAGCAACTCTGTAAGTTGATCTAGTGCTTTATATTCTAAATCTTGATGCTGTCTTATATCTTTTAGACTTGAGGGCTGTGAGATAGTAAACAAGTGTTTAATACCAAATTTTTCTGCCGTTTTTAATACAGGAGCCGTATCATCAATAAAAATCGTGTCATCTGGATTGAAGAAGTGTAATTGTTGGAGCTCTTGCCAAAAATTAATATCTTCTTTGGCATAACCAACTTGTTCACTTGATATGATGACATCAAAGAAATGTTCAATTGCAATATTGTCGAGCTTTAAACGTAAGCTAGCGCGGTCAGCATTAGTCACCAACCAACACGTGTATCCTTGTTCTTTAAGTTGTTGCAGAAGCTCAGTACAGCCAGAACGAGCTTGGATCTTAGATTGAAATTCTTTTTGTAATTTAAGTACATCAACTCCTACAGTTTTAGTCCAATAGGTTGATGAATACCAAACAAGAGTGTGCCGATGCGTTTGATAAAATTGATATAGCTTTTTTTGGCTCTCGGCGAGAGGCAGTTGATGTATTTTCGCATGTCTTTCAGGAAGACATTCATTCCAAATGAAATCATCAAAAGCGAGATCTAAGAGGGTGCCATCCATATCAAACATTATAATTTTAGACATATTTTTAAATATCTCCAAAATCATTTAAAACAAAATTTCCAAGACACATCAACCATATATCCTTTTAAAATCATAAATTAAACAAACTTATAAACACTCAAATTAATTTAAAGCTCTATCCATTAATTTTTCTAAAATTTGTATAGATTAATAGGATCGAGAGGGAAGATAAAGGGTTTGAAATTATAACGCGGAAGTTTGCAAAACAAAAAATAATAATGAAACAGTTTTAGTAGAAAATTCTTTCATTGGTTGGGCTAAAAAACATCACCACAATCTTATAAATTGGAAATATAAAAATTTATTTAAGGTTTTTCTTCATTATGGTTAAGTTCGCTTACATAGGATACGTATTGACAAACATTTTATAAATTGAAGAATACTTGTTTAAAGTTATATTTAAAAATATGTCTATAAGAACTTAGGGAAAACAATGAAAATTGGATTTATTGGCGGAACCAATGACGGTATCGTAATCAATGCTGCCGATGGCCTTGATACTTATAAACTTGACTGGCACTACAAAGCAGAAAAACACTGTGAATCACAATTTACATTAGGGCTTAATGGACCTGAGTATGATTATTACAATTTATTAATTCTAAGAAAAAATAAAGAGGCTAAACTTTTTTATGTACTTACTACTATGGAGAAAGAGGAAATAGCCAATAAAATCCATGAATATTGGGAATGCTCGACCTGTGTTGGTTACGACTTTGATGAGTAAGCATTCCTGATTTCATATAGCACATGTGCTCTTAATTCATGGTCGAGAGGAACCTTAGGGTGGTTAAAGTTGTTCACTTTTTGCATTCCCAGCCTTTCCATTACAGCTTGAGATGGTTTATTAAGAGTAGATGTGAATGACACGACCTTATTTAAATTGAGTACATTAAAAGCATAGTCTAAAACAGCTTTTGCTCCTTCAGTTGCATAACCTTGCTTCCAAAATTCTTTTGCAAGTCGCCAACCAATTTCCACGCATGGAGAGAAATCAAATTGTTCAGGTTGGTTGTGCAAACCAATAAATCCGATAAATTGATGGCTTTCTTTTAATTCTACTGCCCAAAATCCCCAACCATTTTCATCGATGAGAAGTGAAATTTTTTGTATTAAGTTAAGACTTTCTTGGGGTGTCAGTAGATTTGGGAAAAATTGCATGACGTCTTGATCTAGGCCCATTTTGATAAAAGGCTCAAAATCATTTTCTTTCCACTGTCTTAAAATTAAACGTTTAGTTTCGATCATAGGGTTGCTCTTGGATGGAAAATTTGAGATTAAAGTGGTTTTTGCACAATCTTCTGTAAAATGATTTTAGAGTTAATACTTACGACACCTTTAATTTTATTTAAAGTATTAATAACAAAATGCGAAAAAGAATTTAGATCTTTAGTCGCAACGTGTAAAACATAATTAGACTCGCCCGTAATAATATAGGCATTAATCACTTCATCAAAATTTTTGATCTGACTTAAAAAAAAGTTGTGATCATTTTCGGTTAGTTGAGCAAGTTTTATTTCAATAATTGCCTCAATTTTTATGCCTAATTTTTCATAGTTAACTTTTGCCTGATATTTTTCAATTACTCCATTGCTTTCTAAAATTTTGACACGTCGATGACAAGCTGATGTTGAAAGATTAACGAGATCGGCGAGTTCTTGGTTACTTAATCGAGCGTTATCTTGCAAATGCCTTAAGATTTTTAGATCGGTTGCATCTATATTCATTTTCGAATCTCATCCGTATATTTTCGTTTTAATTAGAATTTTATACGGAAATTAAAGAATTTAATCAAATATTATCGAATAAATCGTAAGAATTGCCATGATAAAATTTAAACACAAAGGAAATGTTGAAATAGGTGAAATAACAAATGATTACTCATGAACAGTGCCTCTATTGGGATCAGGAAGATGAACTCAAAAAATTTAAAGATGAATTTGCGCTTCCAAAAGAAGTGATTTATTTAGATGGTAATTCTTTAGGTGCAAGACCAAAGAAATCATTAGATGTCGCTCAGCATATTATTTCCCAAGAATGGGGAGAGGATTTGATTAATAGCTGGAACAAAGCAGATTGGTGGGGATTGCCGACGAGATTAGGCGATAAAGTTGCAAAGCTGATTGGTGCGGAGCAGGGTGAAGTTGTCATTTCAGACTCTACTACCTTGAATTTATTTAAAGTCTTATCAGCAGCGGTAAAAATTCAAGCCGAAAAATTTCCAGAACGTAAAATTATTGTGGCAGAAAAAGATGCCTTTCCAACAGATATTTATATTATTGAGGGTTTCATTGATTTAATTCACCAAGGTTATCAAGTTGAATTGATTGATGGTCCAGATGATTTGTCACGTGTATTAGAAAAAGATGTAGCAGTCGTTGTACTTTCTCATGTGAATTATCGAACTGGATATTTCTATGACATGGCATCTATTAATCAACAAATTCACGCTAAAGACGCTTTGATTATTTGGGATTTATGTCACTCAGTTGGTGCAGTTCCTATGGACTTAAACCAGAGTAATAGCGATTTTGCGATTGGATGTACTTATAAATATTTAAATGGTGGCCCAGGTTCTCCGGCTTTGTTATGGGTAAATCAAAAGCATCGTGACCAGTTCTGGCAACCTTTATCGGGTTGGTGGGGCCACAAAAAACCATTCGATATGGCTCAGCACTATGAGCCCGCTAATAGTATCCGTCGTTACTTATGTGGAACTCAGCCCATCATTTCTATGAGTTTGATTGAATGTGGTGTCGATATTTTCTTGCAAGTGGATATGCAAAAAATACGCGAGAAATCTCTTAAATTGACCGATTTGTTTATTCAACTCGTCCATCAGGAATGTGGGCAGTTCGGTTTTGAACTTATTACCCCTTTAAATCATCAATATCGTGGCAGCCATGTCAGTTATCGCCATGAATATGGCTATGAAATTATTCAGGCACTCATTGCTCGAAACGTGATCGGTGATTATCGAGAGCCAGAAGTATTACGTTTTGGAATTACTCCGTTATATCTGGGTTTTGAAGATATCTGGAATGCCGTGCAGCATCTTAAGCAGATCATGCTGAATAGCGAATGGAAAAATGAGCGCTATTTGGTTAGAGGCGAAGTGACCTGATATTTGGGAAGCAAAATTAGAAAAATGGCTAGGAGGGCCTATGAGCAGTTTTGATGAAATACAAAATAGAGAAGCGGGCTTACATAAGAAATTATCTGCAAAACAAATGGGAATGATTGCAATTGGTGGAGCGATTGGTACTGGACTGTTTATGGGAAGCAAGTTTGCAATCAGCTTTGCTGGCCCAGCCGTTATTGTTAGTTATGCGATTGGTGGTCTAATTGCATTTGCTATCATGGCTTGTTTAGCTGAAATGACAGTTCAGCATCCGACTTCAGGTTCCTTCGGCGCCTATGCAGAACATTATATTAGTCCACTGGCTGGGTTTTTAGTCCGTTATTGCTATTGGGCATGCATTGTATTAGCAGTGGGCACAGAGATTACAGCAGTTGCTGACTATATGAAATTATGGTTCCCACATGTCGGTTCTTGGATCTGGATTGCTTTTTTCTCGGTTACCTTGCTGATTGTAAATGCATATAGCGTTAAGGCTTTTGGATTGGTTGAATATTGGTTTTCGACCATTAAAGTCTTCGCTATTATTGTATTTATTCTTTTGTCTATTGGTATATTGACTCAGAGTCATGAAGGAACAGGGCAAGTCATTTCCAACTTAACTGAGCATGGCGGCTTTTTTCCTCATGGTTTTAGTGGGGTTTGGATTGGAGTCATTATTTCAATATTTAGCTATTTAAGTATCGAAATGATTGCTGTAGCGGCAGGTGAGGCTAAAGATCCGGAACAAGCTGTTAAAACTGCCTTTAAAAGTACTGCAATTCGCTTAATCCTATTTTATTTACTGTCTTTATTTTTAATTGTGGCACTTGTTCCATGGACGGATTTAATTGGTACTGAGGCAACTAGTCCTTTTGTAATGGTAATGAAGGTTGTAGGTATTCCATACGCAGACAGTATTTTAAATTTCATTGTAATTGTCGCAGCTCTATCGGCTATGAACAGCATGCTCTATATCTCAACACGTATGTTGTTTAGCTTGTCGCGGGCTGGTGATGCCCCAAAACTATTTGGACGTATTAGTAGCAATGGTGTGCCAGTTAATGCGCTGCTCTTATCTGCTGTTGGTATTGGTATTGCGAGCATTGTCTATACGATTAACCCAGCTTCAGCTTTCCCGATCATGATTGCGCTATCCATGTTTGGAGCATTATTTACTTGGGGCAGTATCTTTGTTACACATATGTTTTTTAGAAGAAATATGAAGCAACAAGGTTTGCAATTAAAGTTTAAAGTTCCAGCTAGTCGGTTTATTTCTTTGTTGGGATTAATCGCGATTTTAAGTATCACTATTACGACTTGGTTTACCAATGAATTTAAGTCAACTCTACAATTCGGTGTTCCTTTAATTGTTGTTCTTACATTTTTCTATTATTTAAAACGCTCGTCAGCCAAGCTTTCTTTAAGTACTCATGAAGAATCGTTGAAGTGAGAAGCATATGAGACAATATGATAATGCGACTACTGTGGCTAATGAAGATGAGATACTGACTAACTTTCAAACAAGAAGTTTAGTCAGCTATCAAGAATATAGACACATTCGAGATATTCAATATGGTGCTCATCCCAGATCTACGTTAGATTTATTTCCTGTAGAACAGACGAATAAAACCATTATTTTTATCCATGGTGGATATTGGCAGTGGTGTGAGAAATCAGATTTTGCTTTTATTGCGCCGTATATTTTAGAAAAAAAAGCTCAATGTATTCTTCTAGAATATGACTTAGCTCCACAGAGCAAAATCGCAGATATTGTGACTCAAGTTTATCAAGCTCTCGATTTCATTGCAGGGCAAGATTGGATAACCGATGAGGTTGTGTTGGTTGGACATTCGGCAGGAGCTCATCTCGGCGCATTAACTTTAGACCATCCGCTCATATCTGAGATAGTCTTATTAAGTGGAATTTATGATTTAGAGCCAATACAAAAGACCCATTTAAATCATGCGCTGAATTTGAAAAAAGAAGATATTTTGAAATATAGCCCTATTTATCATAAAGAGAGAATTCATATCCCTTGTAAAATCTTATGTGGAGAACTGGAACTCGAAGAGTTGAAATGGCAAAGTCAGATCTATTTTGAAAGTAAAAGTAGCCAAGATCTGGATTTGGTTCAGTTTAAGCTTATTCCAGAGGTCAATCATTATTCAATTTTAGATAATTATTTTAAGTCGGAATTCATATAAGTAATTGAAAAATATATTATATAACTTCTGTCTGTATAAAAAGGATTATATTCAAAATTTAACCGCCACCAAAATGTGAGCTCAATCACAACTAATCCTATTTTTTGCAGAAAGTGCTAGTTGTTGTTGACCTGACTATTAAACTTAATTAGATTAAAAAGATAGTGCTTTCTCACTAGACGACAAAATGTTTAGCTGTTGTTTAGATGAGCTTCAAGTCCGTAGCTTCCCAAGATACGGACTTTTTTATTTTTCAACTATAAGTAAAATATAATAACTATTTCTTGTGATGTTTGACCTTCTTAGAAGGTATTAAACTTTGATAGTTTTTATAAATGTTTAATGAATATTATAGTTATAATTTTAGAACTTACTGGCTTTAAATGGGGCTTATAAAATAAGTTTATAATGAAATTTATATAAAAAATAATTTAAAAATATCTTCATTAATTTGTCATATTTTTTAGCTAAATTAAAGTTATAAAAAGAAAAAACTATAACAAATAATAAATACTGTTCTTTAATTTTAAATCCAGTCGACTCTTATGGGGTGACTTTTTTATTTGAAAAAGAAGGAGCCTTTATGAAAGTACAATATTTTGAAGGTGGGATGTATGAACATATGTGTCCAGCTTGTGGGCATCTCCACTATATTCCGGTAGAGTATCCCTTTTCTAATGGACACCAGTGTACCTTTAATGGCAGCTTTGAGAAGCCAACGTTTAATCCGGACATAAGTATTGTTGGTCGTTGTCATTATTTTATTAAAGAAGGGTTTATTGAATACGCTACCCATAGTAAACATCATTTAGCTGGACAAAGAGTAGAACTACCTGAACTAGAAGATGGATAAATTTTTTAACTATATAATATTTTTATTTATTTTTTTTGAAGTAATGTTTTTTTACGTATTTGATACTGAAGCTTTATAGTTAAAAAATTTGTAAATCTCTTCTAGTTGCTGATTTATTTAAATTCTGAAATAATTTTTATAAATAATTGTTTTATTGTGTGTTTATGGATATTTGGAAATTTTTGCGAAGCTTTAATACTGTAGGAACATATCTTTCGATTTCTACTTTTATATTAGTGGTACTGATTATATATTTCTATATTTTAAATCCCGCATAAAATTTTATGCTGAAAAGCATGAGTCAAATTTTAATATTAAAGTTCTATATTTTTAATTTATTTGAATTGGTTCACATTTTTGATTAAAAAAAATATACTGGCGTTGTGAAAAATAAGATTTTGTGAAAATATAATTTGGTTTCACTACAGGAGAGTATAAGAAAAATTTCTTTCTAAAATATTTAAACCTTAAAGATAAAGATAGTACAGATCATAACAAAAATGCCTGAAATAAAAGATATGGAGATTTTTCATGAAGTTTTCCCAAGTATCGGCTGTTTTCTTAACAATGGCCGCCGTCAATTTTGTCTATGCCGCAACCCCCACACCAAGCTCTATTTTAGATTCTTCGCAAGTAAAAGGAATTATTAAAAACCAATATATTGTTATTCTTAATAAAGATGCTGGCCTACCTACAGATTTTGCCCAGAATATTGCTAAGCAACATGGAGGTAAGATTCTACAGTCATACGACACTGTACTTAAGGGTTTTGCAATTTATTTGCCAGATACAGCGGCTACTGCTTTTGTCGAAGCAATGAAAAAAAATCCGCAAGTAATTTCTGTAGAAAACGATACAGTCATGAAAATTGATGCAACTACTCAGAGTAATCCGGATTGGGGGCTAGATCGGGTAGATCAAAAAGCTTTGCCTTTAAATTCTACATATTCTTTTTCACAAACAGGTTCCGGCACGACAGCTTATATTGTTGATACAGGTATCTTGTCTAGCCATCAACAATTTTCTGGACGTGTACAAGCAGGTTATACGGCGATATCTGATGGGAAGGGCACAACTGACTGTAATGGGCATGGGACTCATGTCGCTGGTACGGTGGGTGGAAGTACTTATGGTGTTGCAAAGAATGTAAGTTTAGTTCCAGTTCGAATTTTAGGTTGTGATGGTTCTGGTGCCTCTAGTAACGTGATTGCTGGTTTAGATTGGATATTAAAAAATGGTAAAAAACCTGCTGTTGTAAATATGTCATTAGGTGGAGATGCGAGTGCTTCTTTAGACAGTGCGGTTGAAAATCTATTTAATAATGGTTATGTCATGGTGGTGGCAGCAGGAAACTCAAATACGGATGCATGTAACTCTTCACCAGCAAGAGTGAGTAAGGCAATTACAGTCGCTGCTACAGATAATACTGATACTCGCGCAAGTTATTCTAATTATGGAAGCTGCGTTGATATCTTTGCACCGGGAAGCCAAATTAATTCTTCTTGGATAGGCAGTAATACGGCTACTAAAGTGCTAAATGGAACATCGATGGCTACGCCACATGTTGCAGGTGTCGTTGCTGAAATGCTGCAAAGTACCCCCACTGCAACACCTCAAACAATTTCAACTAATCTTGTAAATCAGGCGAGTAGTAATGTGGTAAAAAATCCATCTGGTAGTCCAAATCGTTTGTTATATAAGGCTCCTTAATAAAAAATGTAATCAGTAGATCGTAAAAAGGTCCCGAAGGACCTTTTTTAAATTTTAGCGTGAGTACCATATTTATCAATCATGATGGAACTGGCTTCATTTAAGCCACGTACAGTAACTTTTATGCCATTTTTTTGAAATTTATTAACAACTGAATCAAGCATTGCTACTGAGGTCACATCCCAAATATGTGAGTGAGTTAAATCTATAATGACGTTTTGGATTTCTTCATTAAAGTTAAAACTTTGTAGAAACTTTTCAGAAGAACTAAAGAAAATCTGACCTCTTAAATCATATAAACGGGCTTCATCTTCAAAAGAAGCATTTACATGGATGTCATTTTCAAGTTTATTTGCTAAGAATAATGCCGAAAGTAATACACCAGTCAATACACCTAGCGCTAAGTTATGAGTGGCAACCACCACAACAACAGTTGCGATCATAACGATATTGCTACTTTTAGGATTAGTTTTAAAGTGAGTTAGAGAGCTCCACTCGAAAGTACTAATTGACACCATAATCATGACAGCCACAAGAGCAGCCATTGGAATCACCTTCAGCCAATCACTTAAAAAAACAACTAAAATAAGTAAAAATATACCGGCACAGAAAGTAGATAAACGCGTACGACCACCTGATTTTACATTAATCATTGATTGGCCAATCATGGCGCAACCCGCCATTCCACCCATAAAACCTGAAGCAATATTGGCAATACCTTGACCTTTGCACTCTTGAAATTTATCGCTTGGAGTGTCCGTCATTTCATCAACAATTGTTGCAGTCATCATTGATTCAAGTAAACCTACCGCAGCAAGGGCTAAAGAATAAGGAAGAATAATAAGCAGTGTTTCTAAATTAAAAGGAATATCTGGAATTAAAAAGATAGGTAATGTATCTGGTAATGACCCCATATCACCAACCGTTCGAACATCCATACCTAGAAAAATGGCGAGTAGCGTGATAATAACAATACAAATGAGGGGTGAAGGAAAGAATTTTCCAATTTTTGGTATGTAAGGAAATAGGTAAATAATTCCTAAGCCGATTGCTACTAATAAGTAGACATGCCATGTCACGTTTATTAATTCTGGTAATTGAGCCATAAAAATGAGGATGGCGAGGGCATTAACAAACCCAATAACAACCGATTTGGAAACAAAACGCATGAGTTTAGCGAGTTTAAAATATCCAGCTAAAATCTGTATCACACCGGTTAAAACAGTTGCTGCAAATAGGTATTGAAGCCCATGGTCCTTTACAAGTGTCGTCATGACTAGGGCCATTGCACCTGTAGCTGCCGAAATCATAGCGGGACGACCGCCAACAAATGAAATAATAACGGCAATACAAAAAGATGCGTATAAACCGACTTTTGGATCTACACCTGCAATAATTGAAAATGCAATTGCTTCGGGAATTAAAGCAAGACCAACAACAAGACCTGAAAGAATATCTGCACGGACATTAGAGAACCATTGTTCTCGGACATTCGATAACATGAGGGAATAGCCTATAGTTCTAAATTTTGAAAAGGCTAGTGATGTGATATATCAACACAAGCGACTACACCACATCACTAAACAATGATGAGTTATTTACAATGATAAGGGTAAATAAACTTAAGGTGGCGTAAGTGTCATGATGATAGAGAATTTGAGGCTTTTAAAAGTGGCGAAAGAATAACATAGGTTGTTAAAGTTGGCTAACTTGAGCTTATTAAATCGGGTCGATAAAAGGGTTAATCATAATTTTTCATTTCCGCTTTGGGCATCGAAGTAAATTCATTTAATGGCATGTCTAAGAAAAAATCTCTTGCTTCAGAATGGTTACAGTTGAGCCAATCATTTCTAAGATGATCCGGTATTACAATAATTGAGCGTTTTTCATCATCAGGTTTATGAAATTGTTTCATGAAAGGATGTTGATCGGCATTAATGGTTAATAGCGACATCGATCTCACTTTCTGCTCATCAATTATTGTTTCTTCATAGATCGCAGCAAGTGTAAAAGGTTGCCCATCTTGACGGAATATGCCGTACCAATGCGCTTTTCCATTAATATATTTTGGTTCATAAATAGCTTCAACAGGAATAAGGGCAAATTGGTCATTTGACCACGCATGTTTAAACGAACGTTTTTGCTCTACGGTCTCCGTTCTTGCATTATAAGTTGCATACTTGAAAGAAATTTCTTTTGCATAGGGCGGAAGCATTCCAAATTTAGCTTTTCGCCATTCAACTTCATTTTGATGGGATAAAATGAGAGGGCAATCATCGCTAGGATAGACGTCCATCTTATATTCAAAAGTTGGTTCAAATAAGTTTAATTGATTGGCATGAGTTTTTTTAATAGGTTTAAAATTTGCGCACATAAGATATCCTTATATATAAAATATTCTTCAATTACAGCTTCTAACTTTTAACTTCTTTAGATGTATATTTTTATAATTAGAATTGTCTCTTTGAGTATTAATTTTTATCTATCAATTACTTCGTTAATAAATGTTTATTTAAAATTATGTTCATTTTAGAAAGTATTAAGATATAAAATTAATAGAGTAAGTATAAAAAAAGATCGACCTTAAGTTTAAGTTACTCATCTTAAAGGTGACTTTGTATAAGTGTTCACTCATTTTGAATAGCTACTTTTATGCAACAGAGCCTTTCAGAAATTTAGATTTTAATAGATTCGTTATTCATCATAATACAAATCATATAGAGAACTCATACAAACCCTTTATTAGAGGTTTGAAAATTTTGACAATTTATAAGGTGGACACATGAATAAACATTTATTGGCTAAAATTACGTTATTAGGTGCCGCTCAGCTACTTACGCTCAACTCTGCATTTGCTGATATTCCTCTTACCCCATCTCAATTTGCTAAAGCGAAAACAGAAAATTTTGACAAGAAAGTTATTCTCTCTAATTTAAATAAGCCGCATGCTTTGTTATGGGGACCTGATAATCAAATTTGGTTAACTGAGCGGGCAACAGGCAAGATTCTAAGAGTTAATCCAGAGTCAGGTAGTGTGAAAACAGTTTTTCAAGTTCCTGAAATCGTAAATGATGCGGATGGACAAAATGGTTTATTAGGTTTTGCCTTCCATCCTGACTTTAAACATAATCCTTATATCTATGTTTCAGGCACATTTAAAAATCCGAAATCTACAGATAAAGAATTACCGAATCAAACGATTATTCGTCGATATACCTATAACAAGGCAACAGATAGTTTTGAAAAGCCTGTAGATTTATTAGCTGGATTACCTTCATCGAAAGACCATCAGTCGGGTCGTCTTGTCATTGGTCCAGACCAAAAGATTTACTATACGATTGGTGATCAGGGACGTAACCAGCTTGCTTATTTATTCTTGCCAAATCAAGCACAGCATACGCCGACTCAACAGGAACTGAGCGGCAAAGACTATCATACCTATATGGGTAAAGTATTACGCTTAAATCTGGATGGAAGTATTCCAAAAGATAATCCAAGCTTTAACGGTGTAGTTAGTCATATTTATACGCTCGGTCATCGTAACCCACAGGGCTTAGCATTTACTCCAAATGGAAAGCTACTACAATCTGAACAAGGCCCAAACTCTGACGATGAAATTAATCTCATTGTTAAAGGTGGTAACTATGGTTGGCCAAATGTAGCGGGCTATAAAGATGACAGCGGGTATGCTTATGCAAATTATTCGGCAGCAACCAATAAAGCACAAATTAAAGATTTAGGACAAAACGGTTTAAAAGTAGCAGCAGGTGTTCCTGTGACTAAAGAGTCTGAATGGACTGGTAAAAACTTTGTACCACCGCTAAAAACTTTATATACCGTCCAAGATACCTATAACTATAATGATCCAACTTGCGGGGAGATGACCTACATTTGCTGGCCAACGGTTGCGCCGTCATCTGCGTATGTCTATAAGGGCGGTAAAAAAGCAATTTCTGGTTGGGAAAATACATTATTGGTTCCATCTTTAAAGCGCGGTGTTATTTTCCGTATTAAGCTAGATCCAACGTATAGTGCGACTTATGATGATGCTGTACCAATGTTCAAGAGCAACAACCGTTATCGTGATGTGATTGCAAGTCCAGATGGGAATGTTTTATATGTATTAACTGATACTGCCGGAAATGTCCAAAAAGATGATGGCTCTGTAACGAATACATTAGAAAACCCAGGATCTCTGATTAGATTTACATATAAAGCTCAGTAACAGAGGCTATTAAAAAACCGATCTAGATAAGATCGGTTTTTTTCAGTTTAAGAAAAACTATTCAGTTACGACGAGTACCGGTAAATGAATTTCTCCTAAAAGAGCTTGAGTCACACTTCCTAAAAAGAATTTTTTAAACCCTTTTCGACCATGAGAACCAATGACTAACAAGTCTGCTTTGAGCTCGGTAGCTGCTTTAATAATTTCTGTGTGAATTGTTTGACCCTCAACAATTTTTGTCTCAACATAAATTCCATGTTGGCTAAATTGTTCTTTCGCTTGGTCTAAAATACCCTCTAGCTTTATTAAAATAATCCTGTGCTAATTCTGTACTATCAATGAATTCTACAGAAATAAAAGGATCTATTGTAAGCGCATATACTAGAGTCACTTTACTACCAAAGGCTTTAGCAAGACTTGCAGCGTGATTTACAGCAATGAGTGAAGTAGGAGAACCATCGACTGGAACCAAAATATGGTGGTAACTCATATATTGCTCCTTATTGTCTTTTGACAATGTTTATCTTAGAAGAAATTAAGTTTGTTATCGTTATGGTTATATTATCGCCAATTTTTATAATTTTATTGTTTATTTTTAGTGTGAATAAGTGAGCCGTAAATTCTCTTAAGCATTTATCTTAAGACATGATAATGACTTTCTAAATAAGGCTGATTTTGCTTAAGTATAGAGATAACTTGGTTGGCATCAACAGCAGATTCAAACAAAAATCCTTGGCCTATGTTGTATCCAAATTGACGAAGTAATTCCTCTTGTTCTGGGGTTTCGATGCCCTCTGCAATGAGCCCAAGTGATAGGTTAGGGGCGAGTAGACCAATCGCTTGTACAATGGCATAGATAGATGGGTCATGTTGCATCTTTTGTATAAAACTACAATCCACTTTTAAACTGTCAATTGGATAGTCACGAATGTGGGTAAGCGATGAAAAACCTGTACCGAAATCATCTAGTGCAATATGTACACCATGTTGTTTTAATTTATTGAGCGCTCGGATCACATAATCTGAACCTCGGTCACCCAGCATATGTTCAGTGACTTCTACTTCAATATAATGTGTTGGAATTTGAAATTGATTGATCTTTTTCAAAAGCCGTTCAGCATAGTTGTCTCTTAAAAACTCGACAGGTGCAGCATTGAGTGAAACAGGAAGAGGCTTAATATCAAGATCTATCCATTTTGCGATGTCACGTAAAACTTGATGCTGCATAGTTTCACCGATTTTACTCGCTAAGTTATAATCTTTAAAAGCCTCTGCAATTTGTGATGGATAACCTCTTTGAGCTGAAGTTGTATGCCACCGTAATAAAGCTTCAAAACCTACAACACGATGGGTTCTTAAGTCGACTTTGGGTTGATAGTAGGGCTGGATTGTATGATGGCGAATAAGCTGTCGCGCTAAATTCAGTTGGGACGCAACTGTTTCGGTCATTTGCATCATGCATGGATCATACATGCGAATACCGCCACGACCACGAGCTTTTAAGTCATGCAATGCCATATCTGCACAACTTAGTAGACCTGACTGATCTATAGCATCTTGGGGATAGATCGCACAACCAATACTCATACCGCCATTTAGAGCATTACCTAAATAGGTAATAGGCAGATTTAGCTGCTGAAGTAAAATGGCTGCTAGGTCGCGTACATCATTTTCAGATTTAAGGTTATTAATAATAACTGCAAACTCATCTCCACCCAGTCGTGCAACAAAACATCTTTCATCATCAACACAATGACTAAACCGTTTGGATAAGACTTTTAAAAGATGATCGCCTGCGCTATGTCCTAAAGTGTCATTAATATGCTTAAAATGATCAAGATCAATTAATAGTAAACCAACACTTGTTTGATTATCTTTTGAATATGCAAGGGTGCGTTTAAGCTGAAATTTAAATGAACGACGATTACATAATCCAGTCAGTTCATCTCGCTCACTCATATTCCTAAGCAGATTTTCTGCTAAATGCTGTTGAGTAACGTTACGTGATACACAAAGTATTTGTATGATTTCACCATTTTCCCGATGAATCGGGGTAAGCATATTATCCCAATATTCGGGGTCCTGATCTGGTAAACAGCTCATTCCAGCAAATCTGGCAACTTTGCCCTGAAGCGCTTTTTTTAAAGCG
>Ga0308167_1002851_pt1 | contig 15019 bp, 17 predicted proteins | sample PhyCR1_2_FD_202138 | JGI IMG/M metagenome (GOLD analysis project Ga0308167, IMG submission 202138) | Phyllosphere microbial communities from UC Gill Tract Community Farm, Albany, California, United States - DLSLRC.R1 | ecosystem: Host-associated > Plants > Phyllosphere > Unclassified | place... | reverse complement strand
CCTCAGGCGTCTGTCCGTGCTGCTGATGCACAGGAAAATGATGGCTGACATCCGCGCACGCCCTGAACGGAACGTTGGCGTGCTGTTAATCGATGAAGTACAGGGCTTGGCCGGTCACGATGTTAATTTTTTACCTGTATTATGCAGCGCCGGTATTTCCGTATTGCTGACCGGGGATGATTGTCAGCACACATTCGACACCGGCCGGGACGGGAATACCAACGTCACATTGGACGATAACATCACCTGCCAGGAAACCCGTTTTACAAAAGTGGGTATGTTTCCAGACGGGGAAACCCTCAGCAAAACGTGGCGCAGTCAACAGACAGTAGGTGAGTTTATCTCATCAGATATGCATATACCTGTCCGAGCACACATATCCCTTCACAACCGGATTTAAACCGTGAATGATCATGAGCAGGCGACAACGCTTTTCGCCGATTACGGCATTATCAAACTGTTTTACCGTGAGCATCACCGCTACGGCTGTTTTTCAATGAACTGGGGGACCAGTTAAGGCCCCGACAACTTTTATGATGTCTGCACTGTGGCGGGCAGCGCGCACTGGCCGTTTCTCACCCGCCGCCGTCTGAGTGATCTGCCGCCGTTAGCGCGAAACAAACGGTATGTCGCCTGCTCACGCGCCCGTGGCCATATCTGGTTTGTGCCGGAAACGCTTCTGCGGTCATTCAGGCAGCAGGAATCGCCCGCCAGGGATCATAACCGCATTACCAGCCGACCGGCCTCATCGGCATTCATGGTGAACCGCACGCTGAGCTGGCGCGTCACGTCCAGCGCAAAGACCCGCGTATACCATTCGGTCGACTTCGCATCCTTATGGCCCATCAGGGTCTGAATGACCTTCTGCGGTACCTGATGCTGAACAAGGTGCATCGCAAACGAATCCCGGAATGTCATGGGCGTGACCGGCCGGATGGAGAACGTGACGCCGTCACGATTTGCGGCTTCCACCGCCTGACTTATCCAGCTGCGGGCCGTGTCTTCGCTCCGGATAGCCCAGAGCCGCGCGCCGGCGGCGGGTTATCGCGTATCTCCGCCTGCTGTTCTTCTTTTGTCGGGCGCCCGCGGCGACGGGACCGGCTGCCGGCAGATCCCTCCAGCCTGCGCTGCTTGAGCGTGCGGAGCACCACAAACGGAGAAACGAATGGCTCTCCGCTCAGCGGATCGTCCAGCACAAAATCCGCCTTAGTCAGCGGCAGTATTTCATTGAGCCGGCCGCCGGTGTTCCACAGGGTATCAATAAACAGGCGTTTGCGGAGATCGGTCACCTTTGACAGCAGCACGGCCACCTCAGGGGCGAGCAGGTAGCGCGGCATGTCGGTGCCGTAGGCGGCCGCCAGGTTTCGCAGCGCGACCGCGCTTTCATAGTCAAAATAGCGTGCAGCACCTGAACTGTTCACATTCTGACCACTGGCGTCGCTGTGTGAAATCTGCGTCATTTCGCGGGGCAAAGTATCCAAACTTTTACTCTCCGTTGTCTGCGGGTTTGGAACGTATTTTCGCGCATCTGTAAAGGGTTTTCGATGAGAATAAATCGATCCGCGCCGGATCCTTTCTGGATCGGTTTTCCGGCTTTTCTCCCGTATACGAAGAATAAGCTGGCCGGCCGGAAATAAAAAGCAGGCCCCCGGCGGAGTTTCGCGTACCGTCAGCGGTGCTAACCCTTTGGTAATAATTAAGAAAATGAAAAAAGGCGGGCAGGGCGGGGGCGTCCAGGCACTCTATGCTCAGTACCTGCGATAAAGATGAATAATGACCTTTACATGAGAAGGAGGGCGTTATGCAAAACGTATGCGCAGTGAGAGAGAACGAACAGACCGCTGTTGCATTTTCAGCCGGAGCAGCGTTAACAAAAAACATGCACAGGTTAACGGGTAAACCAGAGGCGTTCCGCATAAAAGCGCATTAAGGGAGGAAGATTGCCTGTGTGCGTCCTTCCTGGCAGTGGCAGAAAAACTTTGCGGAAGAAACTTCATGTGCCGAATGATGCATGAACGTTCCTCGTGACTGCGTCCGTGAACAACACATACTCTGAACGCTAGCGTTCAGAGTATGTGATCATCAGGTATTAATTTTACTGAGGTCCTGGCATGCTGGCCGCTGCAAGTGAGAGCGTAAAGGAGCCAGCAGTGGGCCAGCATCAGTCACAGGTTCATTTCCGCCATATGCTAATGATGGGAAGAATGAATGTTATCAATCATAAAAGAGCTGGGCACAATCAAATTAAAATCAGCAACAGCACTATAAAATCAATGGATTAACCAGTTTTAACCGGCTTCTTATAACGAGATTCCCACTGCAGACAGGGGTAAAAAGAACAGTTATCCTGGATTTTTAATATGGCGAGAGTTATTCATTTTTACTATAAAGTTCTGCTTTTTGATGATTTTTGCACCTCTTTCACACCAGTAATCAGTAAAAGTGAAAAATTCGTCAGAAGAAAGACTAAAGCAAAGCTCGACTTTCTCCTGCCCGCTGGCAAGCATTTCATTGGCTTCATTGATGTCAGAGGCTTTTGCAGGTTTCATTATGAGCATCCTGTGGGCTTACAGGCATTTGCCTGTCTAAGTGCCGTTAAGCTACCACAAATTTGAAGCTGAAGCTGAAGATGCCTGATGTGAAAATGTCATAATCTGCGGAGCGGATAAATCTGTACACAATTAATCCACTCAGATTATACTCTCAGTTACCCACTTCAGACAGTGGTAAACCGTATCGTTCAGCCGAGCAATTCTGTGAGGCTTTTTAAAAATTTTAAGGGCACAACTTGTCCTGCTAAGCGTGTATGAGGTCCCTCTATGTCACAAACCATGTCCCAGAAACTTGCCCGAGACAGTCTCGGCAATGCAGGAACGTTCGAAGGCGGCGTATACGTTACTAAAAATGGTGTTGCTGAACTGTTCATCCAGACCGCAGCTGAAAGACAGACTGAATTAAAAGAGCTGGAGCAGGAAAGAAACATTAACGCGCTTTTTAAGCTTGCCATGCAGGCGAAAAAAGAAATTACTGACGGCAAGGGCATAACTCCTGAAGAAGTGCTGGGGAAATTACGTGCGGCCAGAAACTGAATATGAGGTGTTGAGTGTCTCAGAAGTATCGGGTCTTAATCTCGCCTTTGGCAGAGCAGTGCCTTAAAGACATTGAGTCCTATAAAAGTGGGACAGTAGGGGCGCAACAGGCGGCGACCATCGTGGATAACCTGCTGATGGAATCCGTAGCAAAAATCGTTCAGGACCCGGAAAGATACCGCTATAACGTTTACCTGGCTGACAGGGGGCTGTTGTTGCGGGAGAGACTGGATGTGGATGGTGAGTACCGCGTACTTTATGATTTTGACGGAAGCGCAATTCATATACTGCTTGTAATCAGCATGAAGCAGGATTTTTGCAAGATGCTTTACCGTTATAATATTATGAAGTGACTATTAACGCCCAGATACCTTAGCTTTTCAGAGCAGTCTATGGAATAGTCATGGAGCCATTCCTTTATTAGAGTGTGTCTTACTAAAAATAGTATGCGAGATTTTAACTAACCGTGAGAGTAGGAAAATGGAAGAATAAAATAGTAGCTTTGGTAGCAATTATCGCTGCCTTATTGACATTCTTAAGTAATTTAAACAGCGCGACAGATTTTTTCCGCCTTATATATGTAGTCCTGTTTTCCAAAGATAATTTGAAGATATCGGTCATACAGGCAAGGCTTGTGCCCACACGACCCCGTGCAGATATTTCAAGCTCCATGGATGATGATGCCTTTGTGGCTTTACAGCTCAGAAATTATGGCAGGGCACCGGTGCTTCTGACTTCAGCCGAACTCACACTGTTGAACAGTCATGATGCTTCAACTCAAGGCTCAACTGGAGGAGGAATCTGTATGCTTTCTGCCAATCCGGATGAAAACCGATCTCCTGTAATGCTTGAACCTGGTCAGACGAAATGGGTGGCAGCAGCCATGGCGTTGAGGTTCAATGGATTGCTTGAAAGCCTTAATGGTAGTGAATTTGACAGGCTGTACGTAGTTGACGCTGCACCAAATGTGCCTTATACCATTTCTTATTCAGGGTATGTTAAGGAATTTAATTCGTTGATGGCAAAGCATTATGGTGCCAATTCAGCTGTCAAAGTGACATTCAGAATCAACCTAGATGAGAACGAAATCAACTACACAATCCCACTCACGACAGGTGGTGATATTTCCTCGCAGGGTGAACGTTTTCAGCATGACTGGTTTATTGCGCATTTAAAAAAACCATCCTTCGTACCTTATTTAAACCTATCCGATCCTGAATGTAACATCGATAAATTTTTTCCAAAATCTATTAAGTGAGTTAATACAGAATTGCTTTACACTTTTCGAGCCAGTAAATAGCTCTTGCTATGTGAAAGATTTTATTTTCGGGATCTTGGCATGGCAAATCTGCTGCTGACGCTTAGGTGTGTTCATCACAATTTTTTTGAAGGGCATTTAACTTAACACAGTTGCTTTGTATGTAACCTCAACATATGGATTTAAGACTGGGCGTGACGCAACACAATTACGTCCAGTTATCGACGTGAGGCTGCTGTCAGGCCACTACGTCTGATTTACCTGGCATCAGAGTTGGCTGACTTGTTCTATTGTTAACTCTGTATGACTCAAAAGGAATAATAGAGGAGTAGATCATGGTCGATTTGAATAAAAGGTTTGAGGTGGCAGAGAAGGCCATATCCGTTCTGACGAAGCTGTCGTTTGACTCGGCAGCGCCATATTTATGGTATACTGCGCGCTGAATGGCGGGTTTCCCGACAGCCTGTCTCTGGCGGACAGCCTTCGCATCTTTTACATCGTCACTGTCTTCTCCTTGGGCACGCTCTGCGTTTACTTCTTTTTGATGTGCGTAGGACTCTCTTTCTATCATCTCGTTTATCGTTTTGCGAAAGTCTCTCTTATAAGGCGTGGATTTAACCGACTGACAGAAAAGAACAGGTTAATCCGTGATAAGGCCGTTATGCTGCGGCGAAAGTTTGCTGAGTTGAGGGGACGACGCTCCGAGTTTTACCGCACGTACAAACGCCCACGACCATTTATCTATCATGTAGTGTTCACTCCAGCGGCCGGACTTTTTCATATTTTTGCATTGATTACGCTTGTCGTCATCGCGTTCGTCATTCAACACGACAGAATACTTTGGTATGTACGGCTTACATGGGCCTCACTCCTTCTGGGTATGTGGTTCATAATTCTCGACGTTAACCGGCAGCGCCGAGGGCAGATGAAATTCTTGCTGTCCGGGCCTGAATCGATTGTGAAAGAGCAAAGGGACATACAAACAGGGAATCTGGCCATTACACTTCTCTTTCTGACGGCCGTAACGTTTATGCTCGGGCTATTTACTGATACTGCCAGCCAGACCATGCGCGTACTAGGATTTCGCCACGACAGTGTGACGGTTTACGTTAAAAAGGAATGGAGTACAGTTCTGACGCGCCACGGGATTAATGGCAGTGCCGCTGAACTACCACCTTATACTTCCCGTTATGATAACGTTACGGTAGCCCTGTCCTCGTTTGGGACATCCGTTACGCTACAGTTTCATAGTCTTCAGGAGCCGCAAGTACAGACGCTGCGTATACCCGCAACTGAAGTGCTGATCGACCCGCTGACCAGTTTACCTGATAAGCCCAAACTTGAGCCTTCAAGGTAGTAAATGTGCGGGAGTTAGGCTCCATGCCTAGTTGATGCTAGTGACGTGATAAAGAAGCGGCCATGACAAATGTTATTGCAAGATTAAAATGTCACGTGCTTTCCCAAGTTTGAAATGTCACTGCTTTTACCTGCTGACCTGCTCCCCGTTGATTAATACACCGCGATGTTAGTAATGTCTTCATAAACCACATGAGGACATCCCCATGAAGAAGCGTTTTTTCCGACGAACAGATCATCAGTATTCTTCGCGAAGCGGAAGCCGGCGTTTCTGCCCGTGAGCTCTGCCGCAAGCACGCCATTTCCGACGCCACCTTTTACACCTGGCGCAAGAAGTTTGGTGGCATGGAAGTTCCTGAGGTGAAGCGGCTCAAGTCACTTGAAGAGGAGAACGCCCGCCTCAAGAAGCTGCTTGCCGAAGCCATGCTGGATAAGGAGGCACTTCAGGTGGCTCTGGGGCGAAAGTACTGACGACAGACCAGAAGCGGGAAGCTGTTGAGTTTATGTGTGATGCGACCGGTCTGTCGCAACGTCGTGCCTGCAGGCTTATAGTTTTGTCTCTGTCGACCTGCCGCTATGAGGCTCAGCGCCCAGCGGCTGATGCGCATTTATCAGGGCGCATCACTGAGCTGGCACTGGAGCGCAGGCGTTTTGGCTACCGTCGCATCTGGCAGTTACTGCGCCGTGAAGGCCTTCATGTTAATCACAAGCGCGTGTACCGCCTTTACCATCTGAACGGGCCGAGCGTAAAACGTAGACGTCGTCGTAAAGGGCTGGCAACAGAACGTCTGCCGCTGCTCCGCCCGGCGGCGCCCAACCTGACCTGGTCGATGGATTTCGTCATGGACGCGCTGGCCACCGGTCGCAGGATCAAGTGCCTGACCTGTGTGGACGACTTCACGAAGGAGTGTCTGACAATTACCATCGCATTCGGGATTTCAGGCGTTCAGGTCACGCGTATTCTGGACAGCATTGCACTGTTTCGGGGCTATCCGGCGACGATAAGAACTGACCAGGGGCCGGAGTTCACCTGCCGCGCACTGGATCAATGGGCCTTTGAGCATGGCGTGGAGCTGCGGCTTATCCAGCCCGGCAAGCCGACACAGAACGGATTTATTGAGAGTTTTAACGGACGCTTTCGCGATGAATGTCTGAATGAACACTGGTTCAGCGATATCGTTTACGCCCGGAAAATCATTAATGACTGGCGGCAGGATCATAACGAGTGTCGTCCACATTCAGCACTGAATTATCAGACGCCATCAGAGTTTGCAGCACGGTGGCGAAATGGAGAATGTGAAGGTAAAGAACCGACATTACTAACTGAAGGTTGTATCTAATTCTGGGGGCAGGTCAAACCTTGCGTTAGTGCGTCTCTGAGTTTATCTAAAAATGATAGAAATGGTTATCAACAATGCAAAGCCGGTAAATGTGGTAATCTGGGTGATGAAGGCGGTCATTTAATAGCCAGTATTTTTAATGGCCCAGGTGAGAAACTGAATCTTGTTCCGATGGATGGTAATCTGAATAAAGGTGCCTGGAAACAGATGGAAAATACATGGGCTAATGCTTTGAAAGATGGGAATAAAATTGATGTTAATATTCAACCAATATATTCAGGTAATAACACAAGACCTGATAGGGTAATCGTTAAATATTCAATTGATGGCGGCAGACCTGTGAATATTGACTTCAAAAACTCTCCTGGAGGAAAATAATGCAGCATACTGATCTTGAACAAAAAATAGGTAAAATATTGTATGGATGCGGCCCTGGCAATGCTCAGAAAATAATTGTAAGAGCTGAGATTTTCTTTGAGGATGATGGTGGTAAATATGAGTTTGACTACCTTGATGAGAATGGTGATCTGGACTGGTTTGATCCTGATGGTAGGGCCATTGCGGATTTAACCGATGCCTTGATTGCCTATAAGAAATATTTTTTAGAAAATAACTTAACAAATGGAAAATCTATCTGGTCAAAATGTGAAATAACTGTTGATATACCAGAAGAAAAAATAAACATAAATCTTCAATATCAGGATTAAAGAAAATCTTCGCCCTAAAAAGCGGGGAGTTTTACTTTATAACCAGCACGTTATCTTCTTCGCGACATATCTTCCCACACCACGGTACCCAGCGGCAGTGGCCGCTTCTGCGGTGTGGCAATCACCGTAATAAACTCCACAATCTGCTTTTGCTTACGTGCCGAAAGCTTACAGACCTTCTTCAGCATCTGCATAATCTCTGGCTCGGATGGCTGTGGCTCCTGAGCGGTCAGCACCAGGGAACCCGGCATAATCCGTACCTTCAGCGGTCTCCCTGACTCAAATCCTGCATCAGCCAGCCAGTCGCCCTTAAGCGTGATGGCAGTGACCTTATTATGCGTCTTCCAGTTGTGGATGTAACCTACGGTATAACGTCGTTTTTTTAGTTCCGGCGCTTCAGCTGTGACAACTTCTGGCTTAGTATCGTGCTCAGCCATAATCAACTCCTTGTTAGTTGGTTGTGGTCAGCGGTCTTATCGTGTTACAACCACGGTAAGATCGCGTCAGATCAGGTTTATCCCAGCACGCGCCGGGCCTGATGCTTTAAAATCAGTGCATCCAGAATCGATGTCACCGACTTGAGTTCTTCTTCGTCCATCTGCTTAATCGCTTCGAACTTCAGCTTCAGCTCGTCCTGTGGCTCCCGCTCGCCATCCTCAAATATCAGCCAGTCAGTAGAAACGTTAAAGGTTACTGCAATACGCTTGAGAATATCTATAGAGGGCTGTACTACCCCGGACTCATAGCGGCGAACCTGGGTCAGATGTATCCCCACCTTGTCGGCCATCTGTGGTTGGGTCAGTCCGTGCTCCTTACGCAGGGATAGAAAACGAGTCGAAAAGCTCATCCAGAACATCCTCTGATAATCGATAGTGTCGTTCATAATCACCTCCTGTTTTGAATGGGCTTAACTTGGTGTCCTTTCCGGCTGAGCAAAGGGATAGCACGGAGCCGGATACAGCAGCGGAGCCGCCGGACAGCCTGTAAGCCCTCTGTCAGTTGAGTGGCTCCGTGCCCGGCAGAGCGCGGCGTCCATGCCGCGCTCTGCCTTGATCAATGCCGGAGCCGCACGGGGTAAATGGTCGTCCAGTGGTGAAGGGGCGGGGCATAACAGGCTTATCAGGTGCAGCCGCTTCCGGGCTATTAACCATAATGCGGGAGATTATACGCACTCTCGCGGTCAGCCTCAGAACACCACATAACCCTTCTTGTGCGCTTGGTGTCTATGCATATTGATAATGTCACCCTGGTTTACCATTTTTAAATGTCACCTTCGGCTGATTCTGATGAAGAGAAAAGGGTAGTTAGCTCATTTTTTCAGGCTGGATTTAAACAGTGATGGTTCAGCCAGAACCGGATTAATTGCCCTGAGCTGTGCCTGAATCTGCGCCCGTCTTTTGGGCATATGACGACTGCGCTCTTTTTTTCCTGCGGCTTCCAGTTCGTCCTGCTTTTCCTGCGCCAGCTTCAGCACCGCCCCAAGCCTTTTATTGTCAACAATGCGTCCCTGACTGATGCAGTCCAGCTTATCGAACACCTGATATTCCAGCGTTCTGCTGCCGTAGCGGAGTGACAGCGTGCCGTACGGGTAGTCAAACGCCAGTATTTTTTCTCCGGCTATGGGTGAGTTTTCCTCAGTGGGTTCAACCAGATACAAAATCTTATCGTACTGAAAAGTCAGTGATTTTGAGAGCGTACGCAGCATCTGCCAGGCGAATATGTCATCCAGCTCCGGGCTGCTTTCTGAGACGGTGCGGTGCAGGTTTTTGGGGTATTTTGCCGGTCTGGCAAAGCGGCGGTTGAAGTCGCTGATGAACGTTTCAATCCAGTCGTTGGCGTTATCAATGCCGGTGATGTTCTCCTGCCGCATCTCCTTAACCAGCCGGTCCTGTAGCGTCAGATTGGCGCGTTCGACACGGCCTTTGGCCTGCGAACTGTTGGCACAGATAAGGTCAATGTACAGATCGTGTAGCGCGCGTCCGAACTGCGTTATGCCAGTACGTCGTGTTTCGGCCTGACTGACTCGGAACACCGTATGTTTGTCACTGTAAAACGCCACCGGCTTGCCGTGTTTATTGATGTAGTCACGGGTGGCCACCATGTAATCAAAGGCTGACTCACTCTGACAGAAACGCAGGTGCATCAGACGGCCGGCTGCGTCGTCAACAAAAACCAGAAGGCAGCATTTTGTTGCGCGGCCTTCGAACCAGTCATGGTGTGAGCCATCGATCTGGATAAGCTCGCCAGGGCAATCCCGCCGCAGGCGCGGCTGATAAATCCGGGTCTGACGGCGAGCGTGTGGGATCCAGAGTCCGTCCGCAGTCATCCAGCATCGCAGCGTCTCAACGGAAATCGTAATCCCGTGACGTTCCTGAAGCTTTTCTGCGGCAAGTGTGGGGCCGAAACCCACGTAGTTTTCACGTAGCAGCGTCAGTATGCGGTGCCGCAGAGCCTCATCAATGCGGTGCGTGCCAGGCTTTCCACGCCGTACGTTGGTAAGACCGGCTGCGCCAGACTCGCGGTAGCGGTTCATCAGCCTCTGAACCTGACGCTTGGAAAGATCCAGCTGAGAGGCCGCATCACGGCGACGCAGACGTTTTTCAATGACAGCCTGAATGACGGAAAGACGGTGAAGTTCTTTGTTCAACATGGTCACCAGCATCAGCAGAGATCTCCCAGAAAAGGTGGTAAACGCGCCGCATCTGGGTGACATTATGAACCAGCTAAAAAGTGACATTATCAAATTGGACTCTCAGCAGAACTGCGCATAATGCTATTTATGTTAAATTTAATGTCCAGTTATGCAATTCGTGAGTTCTTTTGTTCCCCTAGTCTTCCTCAACGCCTCTTTTGCCGTTCTTTTATCATCGCGAAAAAAACAACGGGGTGCTGGTCACAACTGTTTATACTCAAGAGCAACCACCCATCCTAACTTTTACCCATTAATGCCAGAACAAGATTAACTACAATCTCACAGCGAAAAATGATTTAGTGGCTATACTTAGAGAAAATCACTTAGCTATAATTAACCGGAGATTGTTATGTTTGTCAAAGACAGTAAACCAAATCTGTTCAACAGGCGCCGAGATAATAATTTCTGTGATATCTTAGGGGTTTATAAGAAATTAATGTATAGAGATTACTATTCTTTCAAAAAAAACAGTGGTTGCGACAAGCCTATTTCGAAATAAAAAATAATCAGGGCGCTAACGCGCCCTAAAATCATAACCCTCTTAATTCATCAAACGCCTGAGATATTTTAGATGTTGCTAACTTTCTTTCATAACCTATTTTTTTAGCCATGGTTTTAAGTTTCTCCTCATCTGATTTTTTTAAATCATAGTTATTTGAAAGTATCTGGTGTATTTTGAAAAAAAGTGAATCCTTTACAATTTTATTCTGTTCTTTAACTAATTCATTGGCTAGGCTGACAACATTTTCTTCCTTAAGATCCATAAGCACATATGTTAGTATAGCTTTCTCAACTTGATTGGTAACAATGTCTCTAGTTTCATTAATTATTTTTGCTATTCTAGGTTTCTTAGAGCTTAGCTCATGGCTCATGATATATTGTATATTGTTAGGTATTGTTGATTTGAAAATTGACAATACCAATTTGAATACCTCTAAAACTTTCTTTTTCTCAGCTTCTGTCAAATTATCTTCATGCATTTTATGCTCTAAAGCTGGTAGGACGGTTGGAATAACAAATTGCTCATCTAGCATTAATACAAAAGATTTAAGGTAAAACATGTATCCAGAAGATAGGTCGCTAAAAATCTCAATTGTTTTCTTGCGGTCCATTGATAACTCGGTGCTACGAAACACTCTTGCATAAAGTGATAAGGACTGGACTAAGTCGTGAACAATATTTTGTCTTTTTTCCGCTCTTGCTTCACCAAGCCTTGTTTCTTTATCTTTATCGGATAGAGGCATTGTTTTATCTAGTTGAGCATCGTCTTTCTCTCTGTCAGCTTTAATTGATTCAATTTTTTGCTCAAAATCGGTGGTTGTTGAAACCATATCTAAAATTGAAACAGCACTGGATGTATCTACACTGACATCATCAATTTTTAATCCTTTATCTTTAAAAACTCTGTTAGAAAGCTCGGATTTAAGAGCATTAACTTTTTTACTTATCGTATAGAGTAAATCTAAGTTAGATGAGTTTTGTGAAGAGTAATATTCAATAACCTTGTCTAAGGTTAGGTAGTTTTCATCGGAAATTATTTGAGAGTGTAATTCTTTATCATGACTCATGAAGTAAGCAAGAGCATAATAAAGAAAACATGGTTGACTAAATGATGAATTACCAAATTGCTCAGTTAAAATTCCACTTTTTTTTAGTGGTTCAATATAGTCCATTGCTTGATAATCGTGCATTGTTTCGTTGTTAAAAGTTATGGCTAATTGTAGAAGATCATTGTTACTAATGAAACTTGATTGAAGCTCAAATAAATTTTTTGCAAAATAACCCATGAAGTGTAGCAGTTCTTTATATTGAGGTTTGTTTGAAGGTGTATCCATGAAATGTTTTCTTAACAATATTTCTATGAAATTTTCAATAATATCTGCTTCAGACAGTATTTTATTAATATCATGGTCAATTTCGTAAATTGCTAATAACATAGAGTAAATGAAATAATTATGAGGCAATTGTGAGTTATTTATGGTTTTTGTAATCTCATTATATATGACATTTTGTGAGCTAAACCCACTCCATCTTGAAACCATATCTCTAACATTACTTCTTCTAATTGTTCCCAAAGTAACAGAATAAAAATTAACTTTATTATTTTCAGTTATAATTCTGTTAACTAAAGCACCATTGGTTTGTTCTGCTGATACTATAAAACGACATTTTTGGTATTTTACCAGGAATTCCTCAATGATTTTTTCTTCTTTAGTGGTAATTTTGTCTATGTTATCAATGAATATTATACAATTACCCTCAAATATCATTTTCTTTAGCTTGTCTTCGAACGATGTTGTTAAATCATCGGTGTTGTACTGCTGGCACATTATATTAATAAGAGTTGACGTGCTTTTAATATCGACTGTTGAGAGATCTATAAAAAATGCAAACTCACTAAAATCTTTATCGGCTTGTCTTTCTAACCCTTTTATAAAAAGATATTTTAAAACAGAGGATCTTCCCGAACTATGTCCGCCGAATATTACAAAGTTTTTTTGGTCATCTAATATTTCAGCTGTGGATTTTATCCTAACTGTACTCAACGTTCCCATATCCATTTCGATAAAGTTAGGTTGAGTGAATAGCTCTGTTAATTTTTTTTTCTTTTCTGCGGGAATTCCAATATTTATCAATAGATCCGTGTTTGTTTCATCTATTATTTTTCTAGACAGATTGGCGAATTTATTGGAGTCAAAAGTTAAAAGACCATCTGTTGAAAAATTTATTTCCCCATCATTTCCCCTTTCTAACCAAGCTGTGAAACAATTTAAATCCTTATCAAATTTTCGATAGAAAATAGTGCCATCAGTAATGTCATTTTTTTTGTTGAAATTTACAATTGAATAGCCGCTGGTCTCATTTCTAATGTCGAGTGTCCCAGCTTGTAGAAATATTGTTATGTTTTCACTAAAACTAGATTCAGTTTTTTGTTTAAACCTGTGCATATGTCCGAAAAAAAGCATGCTAATTTTTTTTTCTATAAACGTTGAAAATTTTTCTCTGTCGTCTTTTTTTAACCAATCTAGAGGATGATGGGTTAATGCAATGATTTTTGCGTCTGATGGGATTCTTTGTCTGCCTATAAAATCCAATTGATGTTTTGTTATACGAAGATTTTCTTGATCAGAATCATCTTGAGCTAACCATGCACTATTTAAACATAAAATAAATAATTTATTAGTGACCTTGAAACATGACACCAGCTTTCCTCTAGCAATGCAATTGTCGGAATATTCAGAGTGTCTTTTATCGAAATCAAAGTAACCACTTAAGCGTCCCCATTTTTCTTCATCATTATTCACCTTATTAAAGTATTGAGATACACTGTCTTCACTATCACTCTCTCTAAGCAAATTTTCTAATAAATTTACTTTCTCTCTATCAACATCGTGGTTTCCTGGTGTAAAATAAACGTTTCCCTCTTCAATTGAAATTGCAGATATCAACGGTTTAAAAAAGGTTCTGTCAAAGGCCTCGAATTGTTCTGTAGTACCTGAAAAAGTCATATCACCTGTAAAAAAAATGGTATCTATTTTTATATTTTTTTCATGTTCTATTTTTTTTACATCTTTAATAAGTAATTCCAACATAGCTGATGCTTTTGTGCTTGAAAATCCCGGGAAATCCTTATCATTTAAGTGCAGGTCAGAGATATGTAAAACCGTTTTCATATAACTTCCTTTATGCTGGGTGCAATTTGAGTTAAAACATTAAATTAATTAATATTATAATATAAATTAACTACTTATATTATGCAAATAATATTTTATCTTTAAAAAACAGGCACTTAAATTGTTATTTTGAAGGTGATTAATGGTCATATAACTACAAATGTAATATTTCAGAACGGCCCTATAAATATTTATGTTATATAAAATAGATTTTTATATCATAAAATTATATTATTAATTGTAAATGAAGCTCAGCGATGCGACATTTGTCTAGATGTATATCGATCATTTCTAAGGCGCCCAAACAACCAAACTATTTCCCCCTATAACTTACAATCCACGAAAATTTGCCCATCTTTTTGCTGTTATTAACCCTCTGTGACGATTTAAAAAATAGGATTTTAATAAAACATCACGGACTTCATTAACTTCATATAATAGGTGTTATATGAAGTTAGGATCCGCATGAGGATCCATGTATGATGGGATCCGGTATGAAGATCATACCGCGCATGAAGTTTTCAGGCCCGCGTGTATAAATTTACAGGCAGCGCTACGCGAAATCTGCAGGGTTTCTCCCCTGCTTCCCTGTCAGAATTCACGTAGCGTTGTCTCCTGAAAGGATAAAAATGGACGATTTCAGACCACATTTACCCGTATCTGACGGATACCTTCCCGGCCAGGCTGACGTGGTGGCGCAGCTTCAGGGGTTTGTTCAGGATCGGGAGGCCTTTTCTGACAATACCTGGCGACAGCTGCTCAGCGTGATGCGGATCTGTGCGGGCTGGGCGAATGAATACGGCCGCACCTTTCTGCCCATGTCACCCGGCTGTCTGCGTGATTACCTGGTGTGGCTGCAGGCAAACGGGCGGGCATCTTCGACAATCAGCACACATCTGGCCC
>Ga0308167_1002849_pt1 | contig 15038 bp, 13 predicted proteins | sample PhyCR1_2_FD_202138 | JGI IMG/M metagenome (GOLD analysis project Ga0308167, IMG submission 202138) | Phyllosphere microbial communities from UC Gill Tract Community Farm, Albany, California, United States - DLSLRC.R1 | ecosystem: Host-associated > Plants > Phyllosphere > Unclassified | place... | reverse complement strand
ATCTTCTTCTACGGCCTGTACGCCCTGCTCGGCGAGATCCTGAACGCGCGGAAGGTCTTCGGGCCCTACACGTGGGCCCCGATCGTCAACAACCTCGTCTCGATCGCCGGCTTTGGCCTCTTCCTCGTGCTGTTCGGGGGGCCGAGCCCCGACGTGGTCCAGTGGACCCCCACGATGATCGGCCTGCTCGGCGGGGTCGCCACCGGCGGCATCGTGCTGCAGACCGTCGTGCTGCTGGTGTTCTGGCGTCGGGCCGGACTGCAGCTGCGTCCCGACTTCCACTGGCGCGGCGTCGGCCTGCGCCACATCGGCCGTCTCGCCGGTTGGACCTTCCTGATGGTCATCGTCGGCCAGCTCGCGGGCATCGTGCAGACACGAGTGCTCTCGGGCGCCTCGGGAACGGGCCCGGCCATCCTCGCGTCGCAGAACGCGTGGCTCGTCTTCATGCTCCCGTACTCGATCATCGTGCTCTCGATCGGGACGCCGTACTTCACGCAGCTGAGCGAGCATGCCGCGGCCGGACGCGACGGCGACGTCAAGACCGACATCGTCCGCAGCATCCGGGTACTGGGTCTCTTCATCGTCGTCGCGACGGCCGCCCTCGCTGTCGCGTCCGTCCCCGCCACGCGGATCTTCACCAACAGTTCGGCCGAAGCCCTCGCCGCCGCTCCCGTGCTGCTGTGCTTCTTGGTCTGTCTGCTGCCGCTGGCGGTGCTGTTCGTCGTCCAGCGCACGTTCTACGCCTACAACGACACGCGGACGCCGTTCTTCTTCACGCTCGTGCAGGGGGGCCTGGTCGCCCTCAGCGCCCTCGCCGCGGGCGGGGCCGTGTCGGCGGGCCTCGTGCCCCTGTCGCAGCTCGCGGCCACCGTCGCGCTCGGTCAGGCGCTGTCGAGCCTCGTCCAGGTGGTCATCGCGACGATCATCCTGCACCGTCGTCTCGGAGGGATCAGGATCGGCGAATGGATGCCACCCCTCCTGCGCTTCATCGGTGCGGCGATCCCCGCCGCGGGCGCCGGCTGGGGAGTGCTGCTGCTGTGCGGCGGTCCCACCGGCTGGGTGTCGGACTCGATCTACACGGGCGCGCTGGGAGCGGCGCTCGTAGGCTCGGTCGTGCTGGCCGTGTACATCGGCATCCTGGCGATCTTCCGCACCCCCGAACTCGCACCGGCGCTCGCTCTCGGTCGGCGCTTCCTGCCCAAGCGCTGAGCCTTCCGCGCCACCCCCGAGGACGCGGAATACCACGGGGCTAGCATGGGTTTCATCGGGCGGAATCAACGAAGGGAACGCGCTACCGTGCGTCACGTCATCATCATCGGATCCGGCCCCGCCGGCTACACGGCCGCCATCTACGCGGCCCGAGCCAACCTCGAGCCCCTCGTGGTCGCGAGCTCCGTCGAGGCCGGCGGCGACCTCATGAACACCACCGAGGTCGAGAACTTCCCCGGCTTCCCCGACGGCATCCAGGGCCCTGACCTCATGGCCAAGATGCAGACCCAGGCCGAACGCTTCGGTGCCCAGGTGCTCTACGACGACGTCGTCTCGCTCGAGCTCGACGGCCCCGTCAAGAAGATCACGCTCGGCAGCGGAAAGGTGGAAGAGGCCGTCTCGGTCATCTACGCGACCGGCTCCGCCTACCGCAAGCTCGGTCTCGAGGGTGAAGAGCGCCTCTCGGGCCGCGGTGTGTCGTGGTGCGCCACCTGCGACGGATTCTTCTTCCGCGACCGCACGATCGCCGTGGTCGGCGGCGGCGACTCCGCGATGGAAGAGGCCAACTTCCTCACGAAGTTCGCGTCGAAGGTCTACATCATCCACCGCAAGGACTCGCTGCGCGCCTCGAAAATCATGCAGGAGCGTGCCTTCGCGAACCCCAAAATCGAGTTCATCTGGAACAGCGCCGTCGACGAGATCCTCGGCGACGAGGCCGTCAACGGCGTGCGCCTGCGTTCGACCGTCGACGACACCACGCGCGAGCTGCCCCTCGACGGGCTGTTCGTCGCGATCGGCAACGACCCGCGCACGCACCTCGTGCACGACAAGCTGCAGCTGACCGACCAGGGCACGATCTGGGTCGACGGCCGCTCGTCGCGCACGTCGGTCGAGGGTGTCTTCGCCGCCGGTGACGTGATCGACCCCACCTACCGCCAGGCCATCACGGCCGCCGGCAGCGGCACGGTCGCGGCTCTCGATGTGGAGCACTTCCTCGCCGCGCGCGGTGAGGCCGGTGAGCCCGCCGTCGCCGAGAGCCCGATCGAGGGCCTCCCCGACGCCGCCGTGGTCTGAGGAACAAAAACGCGTTCACCTGCGTTTTCACACACTGACATCTCATCTAAGGAGAAATCACATGACCGCCAAGGCGACGACCTCCGCGACCTTCGAGCAGGACGTCCTGCAGGCCGACGGACCCGTTCTCGTGGACTTCTGGGCTGAGTGGTGCGGACCGTGTCGTATGGTCGCACCCGTGCTCGACGAAATCCAGAGCGAGAACTCGGGCAAGATCACCGTCCTCAAGCTCAACGTCGACGAGAACCCCGATCTCGCCATGAAGTACCAGATCACCTCCATCCCCGCGATGAAGGTCTTCCAGGGCGGTGAGGTCAAGACGACCATCATCGGCGCCAAGCCGAAGTATGCCCTCGAGCAGGACCTCGCAGCCTTCCTCGGCTGACCTGCTTTCCTCGAATCCCCCGGTGCCTTTCGGTGCCGGGGGATTCGTCGTTTCAGCCGCCTGCGGGAGAGGTTCCGGATGCCGGGGAACCCCGCGCATCGCGCGGCGCGGCGCTGTGGGCCTCTACGACGCGTCGAGGCGCACGCTGGCGTCCCAACGCCGGTGCGGCTCTTCGTCGCCCAGAATGCGCCACACAGCGCGTGTGAGGGGTGGATAGTCGAGGGAGATCTGCCGGAGCACACGATAGTTGCGCGAGCGATTGGGGCGGACCCCGCCGTTCTCGGCGATGTTCTCGGCGCGGAGGGTCAGAACGACGAGTTCGTCGACGCTCGGCAGGTCTTCCATGAAATCCCACGGATCTTCGCCGCCGCGAAGACGCTCGTGGATCAGTACGGCCAGCTCGTCCGACGCTTCCGCGCGCAGAAGTTCGAGGCTGGCGCGACGGCGCAGGTTGTCATCGTTCGCTGTCACTCATCCAGCGTACGTCGACCCACCGACATCGCGGGCCGGGGTGCGTTCACCCGCCGCGTGACGCCGGGCTGCGATGAGGCCCTCAGCCCGTGTATCCCTCTTCGCCGAGCACGCCGAGGATGCGGTTCAGATCCTGGATGCTCGCGAAATCGATGCTGATCTGGCCTTTTTTGGCGTTCAGTGACACTCGGACTTTGGTGTCGAACCGGTCGCCGAGTCGCTCGGCGACCTGATCGAGGCCGGCGCGACGCGTTCCTGCCTGCGGCTTCTGACGAACGGGGGCGACACCCGGCATCTTCGCCGCCGCCTCCGCGGCCCGCACCGACAGATCTTCGTTGACGATCTTGTCGGCGAGCTTCTGCATCTCTTTGGCGTCGTCGAGCGAGAGGATGGCACGCGCGTGCCCGGCGCTCAGGACGCCGGCGGCCACACGCTGCTGCACGGGGACGGGCAGCTTCAGCAAGCGGATCGTGTTGCTGATCTGAGGGCGCGATCGGCCGATGCGCGTCGCGAGCTCCTCCTGGGTGATCCCGAAGTCTTCGAGCAGCTGCTGGTACGCCGACGCCTCTTCGAGAGGGTTCAGCTGCGACCGGTGGAGGTTCTCGAGCAGCGCGTCACGGAGGAGGTACTCGTCGTCGGTGTCTCGGACGACCGCGGGGATCGTCTCGAGACCCGCCTCCCTCGACGCTCGCGTACGACGCTCACCCATGATGAGCTCGTAGGTCCCGTCCTTCTTGTCGCGCACGACGACGGGCTGGAGCACACCGAATTCGCGAACGGAGTGCACCAGTTCCGCGAGATCATCGGCATCGAAGTGGGTGCGCGGCTGTCGTGGGTTGGGGACGATCGTCTTGGGATCGATGTGCACCAGACGCGCACCGGGAACCGTGACGAGATCGTCGGCCGGGGAGTCACCTGCGGGGGAGGCCTCTGACGATTCCTTCGTCGTCGTGCTCGCTCCGGGGAAGAACACGTCGACGGGTCGGGACTCCGACGGTTCCGCCGTGGGGATGAGAGCGCCGATACCGCGGCCCAGTCCGGTCCTCTTCGCCATCAAGAATCCTTCTTTTCAGTGTCGCGGGCGACGATCTCGACCGCCGCCTCGCGGTAGGCAATGGCGCCCGCTGACTGGCCATCGTACGCGATGACCGTCTGCCCGAAGCTCGGCGCCTCAGAGACGCGTACAGAACGGGGGATGACGGTGTTAAGAACCTCGTGGCTGAAGTGCGATCGCACCTCTTCTGCCACCTGCTGCGCGAGTCGGGTGCGTCCGTCGTACATCGTGAGCAGGATCGTCGACACGTGCAGACCCGGGTTCAGGTGCTTCTGGATCATCTGGACACTACCGAGCAGCTGGCTCAAGCCCTCGAGCGCGTAGTACTCGCACTGGATCGGGATCATGACCTCATCAGCAGCGGTGAAGGCGTTGATCGTCAGAAGACCCAACGACGGCGGGCAGTCGATGATGACGAAGTCGAGGTGGTTGTCTTCGATCGCCAGGTAGTCGCGGAGCGCGCCGCGCAGACGATGCTCGCGCGCGACCTGCGACACCAGCTCGATCTCGGCCCCGGCGAGGTGGATCGTGCTGGGGGCGCACAGCAGGTTCGGCGATTCGGGGCTCACCTGCACGATGTCAGCGAGCGGGAATTCGTCAATCAACACGTCGTAGACGCTCGGCGTCTCGGCGTTGTGGGCGACCCCGAGGGCAGTGGACGCGTTTCCCTGCGGGTCGAGGTCGATCACGAGAACGCGAGCGCCGACCGAGACGAGAGCCGCCGCGATGTTAACAGCGGTGGTCGTCTTGCCGACGCCACCCTTCTGATTCGACACCGTGAACACACGGGTCCGACCCGACAGCTCGACCTTGGACGTTGCCTCTTCGAGTGCCCGACGTCGCGCAGAGAGATTCGCGATCTCGCGGGCGATAGGGGAGTCCTCGAAAGATGACGGCGTGGCTGCCTCATCGGACTGTTTCACGTGAAACACACCTTCCCATCGCCAACTTGGTCAGTCTACCCGCGGGCGCCGACATTGCCGTGGTTGCGGTGGCATTGACGGCCGGACCTTGGGCTTCGGTCGGTTTGCGGCGCCGGGGTGGTGCGTCGATGAGGACCCTCAATCGGAGAACGTCGTTGATGTTTCACGTGAAACGTAGTTCCGATGCGCTGCGTCCTCAGCATCAGAGCTACCTGAGTGTCCCCACCTGACTCCAAGTCAGTTCATCAGGGGTGGTGGGTACCAGCGTTTCGGATTCCGGTGCAGCGCAGCCCACTGTCGACGCGTTGTCTCAAAAGTACGTTGCCCGCGGAGATGGCAGGGCACATCAAGAGAGAACGCAATCCGCACCTCCGGCCGGCGGGTGCTCCGTCGTGTACGACCGACATTGCGTGCAAGGAGCGCTCACGGGCCTGGGCGATCTCGGGCGATCTATCGGGCTCGGACGCCATGCCCCCAGCGTCGCTTGCGCATAGCTCGGTAGCTGGCCGTCCATGCTACCGCGGCTACGGCCCGTTGCCCTTACGCTGACACCGGCTGTACCTGTCGACCGATCAGTTGCGAGCCGCTGCCAGAGCCACTGTGGGAGAGAGACTGATTTGAGTTTGCCCGGTGCTATTCCTTCGAACTGTCAGACGAGCCCGACTGCCCCGCCCACACCAAGGGGATTGGAAGCAACGACGCCACCTTGCAGGGATCGTCGCGTACCGATCATCCGAGCACCGATGGGCGCCTGGTGTTTCACGTGAAACATCCGCACTCGGGGATGTGGCGAACCTGCGCTGACACAGCGCACGAGGCAATGTGCCCCACACGTCCGGACGCCACGTCCGCACGCACTGACGGCGATCCGCGATCTCAGGTTTGTCTGGTCAGTACGCGCGTGTGACGAGCTTCTTTGCAATGCACCGAATGTGGAGTGCCGCTCGGAGAGAACCATGTCCACGACGCTCGGCTTCGTGGACCGTGGGGGGAAGACCATTAGACATCACACTCAGTGCGCGTGCGTGTTGTCGCGCGGGATGTTCGTAGGCGGGCGTGTCCGATCTTCTTCTCTCGGGTTGACCGGGCCTACGCGTGCTCATCACGCACCCGACACGAGTGCGGAATGCCTGGCGCACCCAATGCGCCACCCTTCCCGGTGCCGGATGCCCATCACCCGCCAGAGACTCCCGGCCCGGGCGAGCTGCGCATTCTGATTCTGCCGCTATACGAGCCTGCGTCACAGCCATCCAAAGCGGACTATACGGCCAGGCGGAGTGAGTACGCGCCTCGTCGAGCACCCCACCGAAGTCCCACACCAATTGTCGGACCGCTGACTGGACGGACCGAGGTCGAGGTTCCTGATTGAGGCGTGATGCGACACACCGGTCCTGGATGTTACACGTGGAACGCCCTCACGCGGTCTGCACTCGGATCGCGGTCGATTGATGGCAACATGCTGCCGTCGCGACGCGCAGAACTGGTGGCGACGCTCCTCGAGTGAGCGGGGCCTCCTCCCCGCGGAACGGCTGACGAGGGGAGTGGTTTCGGGTACCAGCAGCAGGCTGCTGACTCCCTTCGTCTGTTCAGTTCCCTGCGCTGACGTTTCACGTGAAACACGTCTCCGATGTCTCCCGCGGCACGGCGCATGTGAGGCGGAAGTCGACTGATCACGAATCCCTGCCACGAGTCTTCGAACCCGCTCCAGCGGGACGCGGATTCCGGCGCAGCGGTGGGGGTGGCTTCAGCGCGATGCCGCTCACAACATCGCCGCGCGCGACCGCTCCGGTAGTGGACGACTGCTGGCTGTCGCAGACGAATGTTTCACGTGAAACAGGCTGATCGATGCGCCGGCTTCGATACCCCCCACGCGACGGCAAACTGTGTGCCTCGTGGCGGGATATCGTCCGCGCGACCGGCTGGCGTTCTAACGACCTCACCGGATTGGGCCACGCCGTGCACAAGGCCACGGCTGCATACTTCGAAAGGGGCGTGTGAACTATTTCACGTCGTTGTCATCCAGGCGGGTCTGCGGTCCGACCAGTTCGAGTGCCCCTCGTTCGGACGCGTTTCTCCTGGGCGATCAGGACGGGGGAACTGCGCCAACTGACGGATCCACGGACTGTCGCGCGCCCAGCTTGGCGTGTATCGATCTAAGCCCATGCCGGATCTGCGACCCGCGGCTCGAGGCCGTTCGAGTGCCTCCCAGCCCGCTCGAAACAGCCCATTCACGAGGCGAGCTTGTCAGGTCGCGCCATGCAACCCTGCTGTGATGAGACCTCACCCAAGACGCGATCTGCGAGGTGTGGCCGACACCGTGCCTCAAGCCAACGGCCTCTAGACCTCAGGTCCGCGCTGTCCCACGTCACCATGGAATGGCGTTCACGTGATCGCCGAAGCAGCACCTGCGCGTCGATCCCGCCGCTGCCACCGCCGCGGGGCGCGGTATCGAGTGTTTCACGTGAAACAGATGGACTCACCAGGTCGACGCATTGGGCAGCGTTCCTAACAGCGCAGCACCCGTCGACGCTCCCACCCATCTGCGAAACGCACGAACCTCATCCATGCCATGCTCATCCCGGCTCGGGCAGGGATGCTGCTGAGCAGAGCGGGGGAGGACCTCGCAGCCCTGCTCGCTATGGGCGACCAGGGCGGCGACCTCGAGCGAGGCGACGCTGAGGTGTCCCGACAAGCCCCCCCGTCGCCGGAGGCCCCCGGTAGTGGCACATCGAGTGGCCACGACCACGGGCTGCGACCGGCCATCAGAAGCGGCACCCGGCAGGTGCCTGAATAGCGACGCAGACCATCCACGTTGGGGGAGGAGCGGCGCCGACGTCGGATGAGCGCGGATCGCACGCACGCATCACGGACAGACTCTGCAAACCTGGCGCAGGGACGGACGCACTCCGTCGGCATCCCCAGCGCGCACAGGTCGATCAGTCGGATTCACGGGCAAGACTGCCTCGGCGTAGATGGTCTCGATCGCGAGGTCTCGAATCTCTTACGCGCTTCGTGGGACACGAGGTTTCACGTGAAACGGAGCTGCTCCGGCGCAGCCCGAGACACGGGGCCTTTGGAAAGCGCCTCACGCTCATCAGGTCCTCCTTGCGGCTCGCCGCGGGTCTGTTCCGACGTGGCCTCCCCATCGAGCGACTGTCGCGTCGGAACGCGGCGCGTCCCGGCGGTACCGCCCCGACGGGTGAGCGGATCGGTCAGACCTCTCCGCAGGACCTGGCTACATACCTGGATGCGTTCCGGCCCCGCCGCAGACGAATGCCGGGGAGCCCACGCCGCACGATCCCGCGCGCGTCGCCCCCTCGTTGGAAGGCAGCGAACTGCGAGGAGAATCGACTCGACCCACCCGCCGACGCCTCGAGTGTCACGTCGTGCCCCGTGTACTCGATAAGCGACTGATCTTCGCACCTGTCGAGTGGCCTTGCCTCACCTGCCACCGTGCCCCTGGCAGAGTCCGTCGCGCGACGCTCGCCGATCCCCATTCGCGAAGAAGTGAACACCTCCACCACAGCACGAATCGTGGAGATGACTCCCGGCCTCCGCGCATGACGGGCCCACCTGAAGAGCTTCCGACGACCTGTTCGTCGTCGAGCCGGTAACGCCGTGAACGAAGAGTGTGGGCGCTCACCGTCAGCGCATCGATCGGTCCGCGCTGGTTCGCCACACAACTCCAAGCGGTCGCGTCCGTTGTGACTCCGCGCGCTCCTGCACGGGAACGGGGTTCGATCGCCGCCGCCCTTCTCCACCGCATCCCAGCGCTCGGCAATACACACAACGCGAATCACACCCGCGTGCACCCTCGCGCGCTGGAATAGACGTACTGACCTTTACATGAAACTATCGACACGTGGGACGACCGAAGCAACCCGACATCTCGGAACACCTTCTCGACAGGTGCACCGACCACGCCCTGGAGCACGGCCTGCCGGACCGTCTGCAGCCATTCGTCGACGCGACGGGAACATCGGCGCGGATGTTGCTGTACCACTTCGGCACCCGCGACGAGCTCCTGCGTGCCGTTCTTCGCCGGGCACGTCAACGCCACCTCGAGTACTTCGCAGCGTTGTTCAGCGTTGTTCCGGGGGAGTCGTACGCCTCCACGCTCGCGCGCGCGTGGGTGGCCATGACCGGCCCCCGGGCGCAGCCGTTTCTGCGGATGTTCGGCCAACTGACCGAGCAGCACGACACCTCGCTGTGGCCGGGCTTTCGCGCCAAGGCCACGACCGACTGGCTGCCGCCGCTCGAAGCCGGCCTCGCCACAATCGATCGAGCCGAGTCGGCGACGCTCGTGCTCGCCATCATCCGGGGTTTGATCCTCGACATCGACGCCACGGCAGACGTGGACCGCGCAGACGAGGCGTTCGGTCTGCTCCTCAAGAGCCTCAATCCGAGCGCTCCGCCCATCTCACGCGGCGAGAGGACGGTGAGTCGCCCCGCGTCAGCGTGAGACCGTGGCCAGGAACACGCGCGTGGGCTCGTCGAGCAGACCTTCGCCCACGATCTCAACCGTCACGTCCTGCAGGCCGAATTTGCGCACCTGCTTGGCCGCAGCCTCGACCTCGGCACCGACGTTGGCGCCCTTCAGGAAGACGAGCCGACCGCCCGGGCGTACGAGGGGAGCGGTGAACGGCAGGAGCGTCCGCAGAGCGCTCACGGCGCGCGCCGTCGCGACATCGAAGACCCGGCCCTCAGCCCACTCCTCGCCCCGCATGCGGGCGACAGAAACGTTCGACAGCCCCAACTCCGACACCTGCTCCGTCAGCCACGCCGTGCGGCGCTCCATGGGCTCGATGAGCGTCCACTCGACGTCGGGTCGTGCGATGGCCAGAACGAGCCCGGGCAAGCCGGCGCCTGAACCCACATCGACCGCGCGCCCCGAGAAGAACGGGGCGGCGATCGCGCTGTTCAGAATGTGGCGCGTCCACAGCCGAGGAACCTCGAGCGGACCGATGAGGCCACGCTCCTCACCATGGACGGCGAGGTTCTCGGCGAACCGCCGCGCGAGGTCGATCCGGTCGCCGAACAGCGTCGCCGCGGCATCCGGCTCCGTCTCGAGTTGCTCCGCCATACCCGCTCAGCCGCGTCGCAGCACAGTGTGCCGGTCGGCACCCTCGCCGAACGACTCGGAGGAGTACCCCCGGTCGGCCGCGATGTCGTGCACCAGCTTGCGCTCGTAGCTCGACATCGCCGGCAGCGATGCCTGGGAGGCTCCCTCTTCGAGGCGCGTGATCGCTCGGTCGACGAGCGTCTCGAGCTGACGCTGGCGTGCGTCGCGGGAGCCGCCGATGTCGAGGATCAAGCGCGAGAAGCGTCCGGTCGAGCTCTGCACCGCGAGGCGCGTCAGCTCCTGCAACGCCTGCACGGTGTCGGGGTGCGAGAGCGCCGAGAGCGCCGACACGTCGTCGGCTTCGACCGACACGTAGGCACGGCCGGCGCGCACGTCGAGCGCCAGGTCGCCGTCGATGTCGGCGATGTCGAGCAGGCCCTCGAGGTAGTCGGCGGCGATGTCGCCTTCCTGCTCGAGCTGCTCCTCGGTGGCGGCGGTCTGGTCGGGGGCGATCTGATCGGACGTCGTCATCGTGATCTCCGTGGGTCAGGCGGGGGAGGAGGAGCCCGACGCACCACCGGTGCCGGGATTCTTGGCGGACTGCTGCTTCTTGGCGCGCTGCTTGCCCACCGGCTGCTGGCGCTTCGGCTGGGTGGCGCGGGCCTTCTCGGCCTCTTCGAACAGACGCTGCTGCTCGGCCTCGTACTTCTCGATCGGCACGACCTTGCCCGACGAGTCGATCGCCTTGCCCTTGCGTGCGAGACGCTCCTCGCGGGCCTTGGCGGCGTCGGAGCCGGGAGTGGGCATCTCGCGGATGACGACGAACTGCTGCACCATCGTCCACAGGTTGCTGACGAACCAGTAGATGACGACTCCGAGCGGGAAGAAGACACCCGAGAAGATGAAGGCCAGCGGCAGGATGTAGAGCATGATCTTCTGCATCTGGTACGCCTGACCGGTCTTGGCCTCGGGCGACAGGTTCTTCGAAATGATCTGCAGCTGCGTGAAGAACTGCGACGCGATCATGAGCACGACGAGCGTCAGCAGGATCGCCACGGTGACTTGTCCATCGGACTGACCCCACGCGGTGACGAGGTTCACGTGCATGGATGCCACGTCGAACAGGCGGGCGTCGTAGAATTCCGTCGTCAGCTCGGGCGTGAGCAGACCCACACCACCCTGACCGACGGCGGCATGCTTGGAGACGTCGTTCAGCACGCTGAACAGCGCGAAGAAGATGGGCATCTGCACGAGCAGCGGGAGGCAGCTCGAGACGGGCGTCGTGCCGTGCTTCTTGTACAGGGCCATCGTCTCGCGGCTCATCGCCTCGCGAGAGAGCTGGTCGCGCTTGCCCTTGTACTTCTCCTGCACCTTGCGCAGCTCAGGAGCGATCTCCATCATTTTGCGCTGGCTCTTGATCTGCTTCACGAAGAGCGGGATGAGGGCGGCACGCACGATGAGCACGAGTCCGACGATGGACAGCACCCACGTGAGGCCGGCGGCGGGAGCGAGCCCGACCGCGGTGAAGAGCGCATGCCAGCCCACCAGCACGAGCTCGACCATCCATTTCAGTGGCCAGAGGATGGTCCCAATGAGATCGAATTGCACGATCAGTCCTTTCGGGCGGGCACGACGAAACCGTGCCGAGTGAGTTCGTGGCGGAAGGCCCGATGAGGACGGACGTCGTCGATGCCACCCTGAGCCCAGGGATGACAGCGTGCGAGACGGGCCGCGGTGAACGCGATGCCCTTCACGAGTCCGTGCTGCTGCACGGCGCCCACCGAATAGGCGGAGCAGGACGGGTAGTACTTGCACACATCGCCGTAGACGTGCGAGATCGTCGCTCGATATGCATGGAGCAGGGCGAGCCCTGCGTTACGGGGGAGGAGGGGGATGGATGCCACGACCCCGTCACCGGTCAGGTGGGCCGCCCCGGTCGCCGAGGTCGGCAGTGTCGAAGCGCTCATGCCGATGCTTTTCGTTCGAGACACCGCACCACGTCGGCTCGGAGCGTCGCATAATCAGCGGTCGCGGCCGACGGAAGTGCTCGGATGACGATCGAGGCGCCCCCGCGGATGGACGGGAGCGCCTCGGCGCACACCGCTTTGAGGCGGCGGCGAATGGTGTTGCGGGTGACCGCGGAGCCGACCTGTCGGCTCACGATGAAGCCGAAGCGGGGCGAATCGGTCTCAGCCGACGTTCCGACGTAGGTCACGGTGTGCGCTCCGGCACACCGAGAGCCCCGTCGGACTGTGGCTTTGTAGTCCGATCCGCGGGTGAGTCGGTTCGGCTTCGCGAGCACCGGGTCTATCAGGCCGAGAGCTCGGTACGGCCCTTGGCGCGGCGGGCCGCGAGGATGCCGCGGCCGGCACGCGTACGCATGCGGGCACGGAAGCCGTGCTTCTTGGCGCGGCGGCGGTTGTTGGGCTGGAAGGTGCGCTTGCTCATGGGTCACTCCGGAGGTGGTGTCGCCCGATGCTCTTCTGCCGGGGACGGGGTCGGGACTGCCGTATAGGCATAAGTCAACCGACTAAGGCTACGTCGCGCGCGGCGTTAACTCAAACCGGGAAGCCGACCGCTCATTATCCCCAAGCGTTGTCCACAACCGTGGCAAAGACACGCGACCGGCCTCTACAGTGGATTTTGCTCCGCGAGAGCCGCGAACTAGCGTGGCCCCGGAAGTTATCCACAGGTTCGACGCGACACGTCGATCACCCGTCGCGTCAAGATCCCGGAGGGGACATGTCTCTGCACGAGCTCCCGGATGTACCTGTCTGGTCGACCGTGCTGGACCATCTTCTCACCGACGACCGCGTCACCCCGCAGCTCCACGGCTTCCTCAATCTGGCCGTACCGCAGGGAGTGATGGGCGGCACCCTGTACCTGGACGTCCCGAACGATCTCACCGCGGCGCAGTTCAACAAGCGCATGCGCGCGCCGATCCTCGAAGCCCTCGCGCAGGTGCAGGGGACCGATCCCGAGGTCAGCACCTTCCGCGTCGTGGTGAACCCCGACATCGGAGACTCGCACCACAGTTCCCCCTCGTCGCCCGCGCCGGCCGAGACACGGGCGTCCGCGACGGCCCCCACCGCCGGGCATTCCCCCGTGATCGATCAGGCGCCCGAGCCGATCGTCCCGGCCTCGCGCAACGACACCCGGCTCAACCCGAAATACACCTTCGACAACTTCGTGATCGGTCAGTCCAACCGTTTTGCGCATGCGGCAGCCGTCGCCGTGGCCGAGGCGCCGGCGAAGGCGTACAACCCGCTCTTCATCTACGGCGACTCGGGCCTGGGCAAAACCCACCTGCTTCACGCCATCGGCGACTACGCCGCGAGTATGTACGCCGGCATTCGGGTCCGATACGTCTCGAGCGAAGAGTTCACGAACGACTTCATCAACTCGATCGCGAACAACCGCGGCTCGGCGTTCCAGGCGCGATACCGCGACGTCGACATCCTGCTGATCGACGACATCCAGTTCCTCCAGGGTCGCGCCGAGACGCAGGAAGCCTTCTTCCACACGTTCAACACGCTGCACGATCACGACAAGCAGGTCGTCATCACGAGCGATCTGCCGCCGAAGCAGCTGACGGGCTTCGAAGACCGCATGCGCAGCCGCTTCGAGTGGGGTCTGATCACCGACGTGCAGGCGCCCGACCTCGAGACGCGCATCGCGATCCTCCGCAAGAAGGCGCAGAGCGAACGGCTGCTCATCCCCGACGACGTCCTCGAGTACATCGCCACCGTGGTGTCGTCGAACATCCGCGAGCTCGAGGGCGCACTGATCCGCGTCTCGGCGTTCGCGAGCCTGAACCGCTCGACCCTCGACATGTCGCTCGCCCAGACCGTGCTGCGCGACATCATCGACCAGGACGACGCCAACGTCATCTCGCCGACCGACATCATCACGGCCACGGCGCAGTACTTCAAACTGTCGGTCGACGACCTGTACGGCTCGAGTCGTTCGCAGGCCGTGGCGACGGCTCGACAGATCGCCATGTACCTGTGCCGCGAACGCACGAGCCTGTCGCTGCCCAAGATCGGCCAGCTCTTCGGCAACCGCGATCACACCACCGTGATGTACGCCTACAAGAAGATCAGCGACCTCATGAAGGAGCGTCGATCGATCTTCAACCAGGTCTCGGAGATCACAAGCCAGCTCGGCCGTATGCGCTGAGCGCCTCTCTCCCGTGAAGGGTCCGTCCGCATCCGCGGCGGACCCTTTTCGCGTTTTCCCGCGTGATTCCGGGGCTGAACGCCCCTCGGCGGCACTTTTCGACACGGTTCTACACAGTGTGGAAAACCTGTGGATAACTCCCGATTGCTGCGGATGAGATGTGTAGGACGCGCCGAGAGGCTGTGGACGGGCGTCAGGAGCCGGCATCCGGGATCGTGTTAACAACACAGGCGGTCCGCAGCGAGTCCACAGTTAACAACCGCCGCGATCCCTGCTGTTAACAAGCGTGTCGGAAGTTATCCACACTCTCCACAGCCGTTAACAAGATGAAGACTCCATCTCTTCGTTAAGGGTCATTCGATGACCTCGTGGTGCGGTCGGGCCTCGATGGCTCGATGCGAGTGGGGCACTAGCATGGGTAAGCCATACCCGCCGTCAAGGGAGCGTCCGTGAAGTTCCACGTCAATCGCGATGTGTTCAGCGAAGCCGTCTCGTTCGTGGTCAAGCTCCTGCCTCAGCGCAATCCGCAGCCGATCCTGGCCGGTGTGCTCATCGAGGCCGGCGAGCAGGGGCTCACCCTCGCGGCCTTCGACTACGAAGCATCCGCACGCACGACGATCGAGGCCACGGTCGACGAGCCGGGCACGATCCTCGTTCACGGCCGCCTCCTCAGCGACATCG
>Ga0308167_1002847_pt1 | contig 15039 bp, 13 predicted proteins | sample PhyCR1_2_FD_202138 | JGI IMG/M metagenome (GOLD analysis project Ga0308167, IMG submission 202138) | Phyllosphere microbial communities from UC Gill Tract Community Farm, Albany, California, United States - DLSLRC.R1 | ecosystem: Host-associated > Plants > Phyllosphere > Unclassified | place... | reverse complement strand
TGGTCATGACGAGGCCAGCCCGGGAACGGGGGGTCGGGCACCCGCCGGTAGGGTCCGGCGGGGTAGCTTCCCGAGACTGTACGACGACCACGGCTCAGACGTGTACAGGATCCGCCGGAACCGGACAGGAACCGGCGGGTCCCGGATCAGCCCCGCAGTCGCTCAGCCGTGCTGCAGCCGGTCCGCGACGCGGGCCCACTGGTCGTGCTCCCACTGGGCGTAGGCCTGTCGCCGACCGGACGACCCGAAGTCGTTCTCGACGTTCGCACTGACGGTCATGATCGTCTGCCCGTCGGTGGCTCGGACCGTGAAGTCGATGTTCATGACCGATCCGGCCCCGCCGATGTTCTGGTCGGTCGCCGTCAGGATCAGGCCGGAGTTCACGCCCGGTCGCACCGTGGGATCCGTGTAGTTGTACACGGTGGTGACCCGGGAGCTGTCGTCCCCGAACCGGTTCAGGGTGAACGGCACCACGTCACCCACCTGCGGGAACTCGGTCGGGACGCCGGTGATCGGGATCCCGCAGGAGAAGCAGGTGTGGAGTCGGTTCCAGATGTCCGTGGGGCTCGCGTGCCCCAGGGGGTAGGTGAACCAGTAGTTCCAGTGCTGCGACGGGGTGGTCGAAGCGGACGGGGTCGTCGCCGTGGACACCGCGGCGGCCGCCGGCGCTGCGTCTGCGGAGGCCGGTGCCGGAGCCGCCACCAGGACGGCGCCCAGGACGAGCGCGACGCAGGACAGCAGCGGCGGGACGTTGTGCGCCCGAGAGGGCATGGAGATGGACATGTCTTCTCGTTCCTCGGCGAGTGCCGTTGGTTTCGCCAGACGATCGTCTGGCGTTTCCACGGTAGGCGAGCGGGAACCCCGCCCGGCTGAGCGTCCACCCGGGGAGTCGTGAAGGCCCGCTCAGCAGCACGGCGGTTCACTAGACGATCGTCTTCTGAACGCCTACGGTTCCCAGCACCCCGTCCCGCTCCCGAACCGTGAGAGACCGCATGCGCAGCCCCCGCCAGACCACCCTGCTCGAGAGCGGCCGCTGACGTGGCAGCGGCGAAGGCGACCGTCCTGCTCGTGAGCGACTTCCCCCTGTCGGCGATGCGGGGTGAGCGCGCCGCGCTGGTCGAGCAGGCGAAGGCCTTCGCCGAGTCCGGTCACGTCGTCTGGGTGGCGACTCCGCGGTCGAGCGAGACCGCGGAGCTGCGGAAGCACGGCGTCCGCCTGTTCGAGGTCGAACCGTCGATCAGCGCCCCGGAGAGCGACCTGCCGGTGGTCCGCAACTCGGTCCGTGTCCGCCGGTGCCTCGGCACGCTGATGCTCGAGGAACGGATCGACCTCGTCGTCACCCACTCGGACTTCGGCCTCGCCGCGGCGGCGCTGACCACGGCGCGCTCCCTCGAGCTGCCGACGATCCACACCGTGCACGGTTCGGCGCCGGTCCGGGGCCGGACCGCGGCGGCGATGGCGCCCCTCGCACGGCACGCGCACCGTGTGGTGACCGGCATCCGGCCCACACGGCACCGCTTCACGGGGCACCCCATGGACGACGCGCGCCGCAACATGGCCGTGGCCGTCTGCGGGGCGGCCGACGTCGTCGTCACCCCGACGTCACGGCAGGCGCGTGCGCTGCGCGAGGCCGGCGTCGGCCCGGTCCACGTCGTGCCGAACGCCCTCGGCCGCCGGCCGGTCGAACCGCCGCCGGCGCCGGAACTCGGCCCGCTCCGGCTCGTCTGGGCGTCGCGGTTCACCCCGGACAAGCGCCTCGACGTCCTCCTCAACGCGATCCGGCTGGTGGAGATCCGGCTCGGGGCCCACGCGGTGCGGGTCGACGTCGCCGGCGGGACCGTCCCCCCGACCCGCACGCCGGTGTCGGTCCGTGTCCACGGCCGCCTGTCGTCGCAGGCCGTCCACGACCTGCTGCTCTGCGGGCACGCGGCGGTGGTCTGCTCGCTCGAGCACGACGGCCAGCCGATGACCGCGCTCGAGGCGTTCCGGGACCACCGTCCGGTCATCGTGTCCGACATCCGCCTGGCGAGCGAGTTCGGCTCCGCCGCCGTCCTGACCGACGACGAGACCGCATTCGGGCTCGCCACGACGATCATCGAGCTGGCCTCGGACCGCACGCTGCTGCGGCCGCACACCGCCGCCGCGATCGAGCACGCACGGCTGGCGACGCCGGAACGGCACATCGATCAGGTTCTCCGGCTGGTCGCCGGATCCCGTTCCTGCTGAGTGACGGACCGGACGCGGTGACGCACGAGGGCCGTCGTGCCGCCGGTGACGAGCAGCCCGAGCGCGAGCAGCGCGAGGGGCAGCGGATCGGCTCCGGTGGCGGCCAGGCTCCCGGTCCCGCCGCCGGGCTCCACGCCGGCGACCGGCGCCGTGTCGACGCCGCCGCCCGTGCCGGGTCCGCCGTCGCCGCCCTGGTTGCCCGTACCGGTCCCGCCCGGGTCGGGGGTCGGGAGGTCGGACCCGCCGCCAGCGTTGCCGCCGCCCCCGCCGTTGCCGCCGCCGCCGCCCCCGCCGTTGCCGCCGCCGTCGCCCCCGCCGTTGCTGTCGTCCGGCAGCGCCGTGTTCACGATGGTGCAGACCACGTCGTCGCCGTCCGCGACGGTGACCACCCCGTCCGTCACCGGCGCGCCGGTGCAGGTCCAGTCCCCCGCCTCGTAGCCGTCGGGGCCGCCCGACTCGGTCAGCGTGTAGTCCCCCGGCGGCACCGGCCGACCCGTCACCGCGTCGCTGCCCGACGTGCCGGAGACCGTGGTCGGTCCGCTCGCGGTCAGGGTCCAGTCACCCGGGTCCGCGTCGCCACCGACGACCTGCTTGACCAGGGTGAGGTCCCCCTCGACCGCGTCGGTCGACAGGCACGACACCGTCGTCGAGAACGGGAACCCGTGGATCTCACGTGGCACCGGCCCGGCGGCGATCGCGACCCCGTGCGTGAACGACGCCGCGACGACGTTGCCCTCGACGTTCTGCGTCACGTCCCACCGCAGGTCGGCCCGGGGAGCGTAGATCGTGCCCTCGAGGACGTCGGCGCCGGTGACGTGCACGGTCGTCGCGTCCGGGAAGTTCCAGAGCACGAACGGCGCGTGCGCGTTCGTCAGGTTCGCGAGGTTCGGGACGGAACCGTCGAAGGTCGTCCCGGTGACGTTCACGACGAGGGGCGATCCGGGGCCGGGCAGGCCGTCGAAGGTCAACAGGTCGAGGGCGTCGAGGTCCGCGGCGGCCACCGTCAGCACGTTCGTGACGCCGGGCTGGACATCGGCGTACGCGGCCGTCCCCGGCGCGATCGGCGTCGGCAGGGGCGCGCCAGCGGCATCGTGGAGCACGGTCGTCACCGGGCACGTCCCGAGGTCGGCGGACAGGGACCGGTAGCGGGCGAAGGACGAGGCGAAGTCCAGCACCGACGGGTCGGCCGTCGTCGGGACGGAGCTCGCCGGCTGCCGGGTGGTCCCCTCGATGCGGGGGAACGTCTCGGCGGTGGTGCCCTCCGGAGCGAGCCGGTAGTCGATCGTCGCGCCGTTCTGGTCGGTGTCGAAGGCGTCGTAGGTCGCCGTGTCGCCGACGTGGGCGTACCCGCCGTTCAGCACGCGGAGCACGGCCGACTGCTCCGACGGGAACCGGATGCCGCCGTCGACGTACAGGAACGTGGGACGGCTCTCCCCCGGCAGCGTCAGGGCGTTCGCGGGCGGGTTGCCCGCGCCGATGTTGTAGCTGGTCTCGAAGGCCAGGTCACCGCCGGCGGCGAGTGTGCCCTCGGCCTCGTCGGCGGCGAGCTCGACGTCGCCCTCGACGAAGACCAGGAACCCCTGGTTCGCCGGGTGCCCGTCCACCGGCACGGTGACCGGGTTGACGGGTGGGACGTCGGCTGCCGCTGCCGGCTCCGTCGCGAACAGGGCCACCGGCGTGACCAGGGCTGCCGGCACGAGCAGCGCGGCGATGCCGAGCAGTGCCGCCCGGCTGCGGGCCGGGGCCGTCACGGCCGGGCCGCCCGGTCGGCCTCGGCGTCGGCGTCGGCGTCCGCGCCCTGCTCGTCGCGCCACTCGTCGAAGTACTGCTTGCCGATCGCCCGCAGGCTCCGGCCGATCTGCGTGTAGTCCTCGTCGCGCAGGTTCGCCAGCGACACCCGGACCGACCACTCGGGGCCGTCGAACCCGCCCCCGTTCAGCAGGATGATGCCGGTCTGGTCGGCGAGCCGGAACAGGATGTCGGTCGGTTCGTAGTGCTCGCGGAGGAACGCGCCGATCCCCGGCCCTCGCAGCCGTTCGGCGTAGGCCAGCACGTCGAGCTCCACGTAGTAGCCGACCCGGTTGACGTCCTCGGGCAGGGTGACCTGCATGCCGTCGAGCAGCAGCTCCAGGCGGTGCCGGATCAGCCCCTGCGCCTGGTGCTTGTAGTGGTCGGTGTCGTCGAGCACGGCGTAGGCCGCGAAGAGCAGCATCTGGCACTGCTGCGGGAGTGACAGTCCGGCGGTGTGGTTGAGCGCCACCGAGCGGCTGTCGGCGACGAGCCGGTCGACGAACCGGATGTCGCGCGGGTGCAGGGAGAGGGTGCCGTACCGGGCGTCGAGGGCGGACTGGTCCGCTTCGGGCAGTGCGGCGAGCCGCTCGTCGAACACGTTGTCCCGGTTGACGGCCACGACGCCGAGCCGCCAGCCGGTGGCGCCGAAGTACTTCGAGAACGAGTAGACGCCGATCGTGTTCCGCGGGACCTCGGCCATCAGGGAGCGGAAGCCGTCGATGAAGGTGCCGTAGACGTCGTCGGTGATGATCGTCAGCTCGGGGTTGTCGGTGGCGACGACGTCGGCGATCGCGTCGAGCGTCTCCTGGGCGATGCGGACCGAGGGCGGGTTCGTCGGGTTGACGACGAACAGGGCCTTGATGGACGGGTCGCGCAGCCGGTCGATCTCCTCCGGTGGGTACTGCCAGGTGTGCACGCCGTCCTGGTCCACGGTGCTGGCGTGCAGGTGCACCTGCTCCAGGGCGTAGTCGGCCAGCGCGGGGATCTCGAGGTACGGGGTGAAGACGGGCGTCATCAGGGCGATCCGGTCGCCGCGGTGCATCAGCCGGTTCTCGAGCAGCGAGTCGAACACGTAGCACATCGCCGCGGTGCCGCCCTCGACGGCGAACAGGTCGTACGGCTGCGCCGGCGGTTCCCCGGCGCACATCTCCTGGACGAGGTACTCGTGCACCATCTGCTCGGCGTGGTGCAGCATCCGGTCCGGCTCCGGGTAGTGGTCGCCGATCACGGAGTCCGCGAGTTCCCAGACGAAGGAGTCGGGTGCGAAGCCGAGGTCGTCCACCCCGTGCCGGAGCACCCGGCGCAGCAGGTCGACCCCGGGGTCGCCGTCGTGCTCGGTCAGCCACGAGCCGAAGCGTTCGGCGATGCCGTCCTTCTGCGGCACGCCGACGAGTTCGGGGTCCCACTCCCGGTTCTCGCGCGAGACCGTGAGCGCGAACTGGCCGAGTGCGAAGAACGCCTCGCGTGGGGTGGGCGCGATGAAGTTCGGGTTGCCGCGGCCGGCGTTGAGCATCTGGAACGCGGTGCGTGCTTCGTGCTCACCGGCGATGCGCTGGAGCTCGGCCTTGAGTTCGAACGGGGACAGGTGCTGCAGGCGCGCGATCTGCTCGCGGGAGACGCTGGCGACGGGCATGTGGTGCTCCTTGTGCGGGGTCAGTGTGCGGTGATCGCGACGACGACGGCGCCGCCGATGCTGAGGACGATGTTGCCGATGGCGTAGGGGACGGTGAAGCCGAGCAGCGGCACACTGCTCTTCGCCGTCTCCTGCAGGGACCCGACCGCCGCGGTGGTGGTCTGGGCACCCGTGAGCATGCCGAGGACCAGGACGGGGTCGGTCTTCCGGAAGAAGAACCGGCCGACGAAGGTCATGACGACCAGGGGCACCAGGGTGACGACCACCCCGGCGACGAGCAGCTGGACGCCGTACTGCGCGAGTCCGTCGATGAAGCCCGGCCCGGCGTTGATGCCGACGACGGCCACGAAGAGCGTGAGCCCGACGGTCTCGAAGAACCACTGCGCGCCGGGCGGGACGTGCCCGAAGGTGGGGCTCTTCGAGCGTCGCCAGCCCAGGACCAGTCCGACGATGAGCGCACCGACGCTGGTGGTGAGGGACAGCGGCACGGCGCCCACCGTGATCGAGGGCACACCGATGACGGCGCCGACGGTGATGCCCAGGGCGACCGTGACCATGTCGGTCTTCGGGTCGGTCCGCTCCGGGAACCCGACGTACCGGATCCCCTGCTCCAGCAACGTCAGCGGCCCCTGGACCCGCAGCTCGTCACCGGCGTGCAGCGCGGTGTCGGGGCCGAACGGGATCGCGTGCCCACCCCGGCTGATGCCCTTCAGGAAGATCTGCCGGGCCCGTTCGGTGTGCCGGAGTTCCCCGACGGTCCGACCGACGACCGCCTTGTTGGTCACGACGACGGACAGTTCCTCGATCGGCACGTCGAGCAGCGCCGGGTCGTCGATCTCGACCGCGAACTCGGCCAGGTCGTCCTCGATGACCGCCGCGTGGCGGCCGGCGACGACCACGACGTCGCCGGGGGCGAGCGTCTGGTCCAGGTGCGGCTCCACGATGGTGTCCCCGTGCCGCACCCGGGCGATGAAGACCCGGGAACCGATGCGGGCGTCCGAGGCCTGCTCGAACTCGCCGACGGTCTGCGGCGTGAAGGCCGACGTCAGCCGGTAGGCGCGCCGGACGACCTGCTGGTACGCGGACGTCACGTCGGGGTTGTCGTCGTGCACCCCGAGGCGCTGCTCCAGGTCGTGCGCCGCGGCGGGCAGGTCGCGGATGCCGAGGAACCGCGGGGCGAGCAGGGAGATGTAGAGCGCCGCACCGACGGTGCCGAAGATGTAGGTCACGGCGTACGCCACCGGCACCAGGTCGCTCCACGCCTTCGCCGTCGCGCCGCTCACCGGGAGTCCGGCGATGGAGTCCTGCGCGACGCCGATGATCGACGACTGCGTCAGCCCGCCGCCCGCCAGACCGGCGGCCAGACCCGGGTTGTAGCCGAGGATGCTGCTGATGACGATCGTCGTGCCGAACCCGACCACGGCCAGCACGACGGCGAACACCGCCTGCGGCAGCCCGGAGCCCTTCAGCCCCGCGACGAACTGCGGGCCGAGCTTGTAGCCGAGCGAGAACAGGAAGATCAGGAAGAAGATCTGCTTGACGATCGGGTCGACCTGCAGGTCGTCCCCGAGCACGGCGCCGATGACGACGCCGGCGAGCAGGGTGCCCGTCACGGCCCCGAGACCGATGCCGCGGTAGCTGAAGCGCCCCACGAAGAACCCGACCCCGAGCGCCAGGAACACGGCGATCTCGGGGTGCTCGATGATGGTGTCCCTGACCCAGGTCATACGGCCGCCCTCGCCCTCGGGGCCCCTGCCTGCCCCGTTGGCCGAAAACGTAAACGGACCTCACATCCGGCGTTCCCAGGAACGCGCGCGGCGCCCTGGACCCGCCACGCGACGGACGGGAGGCACGGTGCGGGCCCGCCCCGTGCCTCCAGTCCGCAGGCGGTCGAGCAAGGAGAACGCCCCGATGAGGAGGGGGGATCTCATCGGGACGTTCCGTTCGTGGGGCCGCGTCAGGCGGCGAGGCGCGCAGCGAGCGCGGTGGCGCGGGACCGGAGGTCCGCAAAGGTGGCCTCGTACGCGTCCGGCGTGCCGACGCGCGAGGGGTTCGGCAGCGACCAGTGCAGACTGTCGCCGTCGTCGATCGACTCGTGCGCACGGTCGCAGACCGTGACGACCAGGTCGCCGTCGGCGACGAGGTCGCGGAAGGCACGCGGGACGTGGCGGCCGAGGTCCAGGCCGTGGCGTTCCCCGACGGCGACCGCCCCGGGGGCGATGGCGGCCGCGGGACGCGTCCCGCCCGACAGCGAGCCGATCTCGCTGACCTGCGCCCAGACGCCCGCGGCCAGCGGGGAGCGCGCGGAGTTGCCGGTGCAGACGAACAGCACGCGGGACACCGGGCCGGGCACCGCTGCCGAACCGTGCGGGACGCCGCTCGGTTCGAGGTGCAGGTAGCTGCGGCGACCGTCGCCGTCGGAGCGGCGTCGTGTGACCAGACCGGCCTGCTCGAGGACGCGCAGGTGGTGCGCCAGGAGCGGCCCGGAGATCCCGAGGGCGGCCCGCACCTCGCTCGGGCTGGCGTCGGACGCGGCGAGCAGGTCGACGATCGCCAGGCGGGCGACGTCGCCGAGGGCCGCGTGCTGCGCCGCACGCTGCTCGAGGTCCTGCCGCCGAGTGTTCATCGGTTCAATGTTGACTGAACCATCTGCCGTCGTCAAGATGAGCGGGTGACGACGAGCCCCGAGCCCCTGCGGTCGTCCGCGGGATCGGTGTTCCTGGTGTTCCTGCGGCTCGGGCTGACCTCGTTCGGCGGGCCGGTCGCACACCTCGGGTACTTCCGCGAGGCCTTCGTGGTGCGTCGCCGCTGGTTGCGGGACGACGCCTACGCCGACCTCGTCGCACTGTGCCAGTTCCTGCCAGGACCGGCGTCGAGCCAGGTCGGGATGGCACTCGGGCTGCAGCGCGCCGGACTGCTCGGACTCCTCGCCGCGTGGTGCGGCTTCACCCTGCCGTCCGCGGTGCTGCTCGTCGCGTTCGCCCTGCTGGTCTCCGGCACGCCCGACCTGGCCGGCGCCGGGTGGCTGCTCGGGCTGCAGGCGGCCGCTGCCGCGGTGGTGGCGCAGGCGGTGCTCGGCATGGCGCGCTCGCTCACACCGGACCGCCGTCGGGCGACCATCGCAGCCGCCGCCGCGATCGTGGTGCTGCTCGTCCCCGGCCCGGGGCCGCAGGTCGCGGTCATGGCGGCCTGCGGCGTGGTCGGCGTGCTGTGGCTCGGTCGGGTGGTCGGACCGGTCGAGGAGGTCGCAGGCACCGAGGTCGCCGTGCGGCTCCCCGGCTGGGTCGCCGTGTCGGCGCTCGTCGCGTTCGCCGCCCTGCTCGTCGCGGCACCCGTCGCTGCGAGCGGCACCGGGGCCGTGCGCCTGTTCGGGGTCTTCGCGCAGGCGGGCTCGCTCGTCTTCGGCGGCGGCCACGTCGTCCTGCCGTTGCTCGAGTCGCAGACCGTGGCCACCCACCTGGTCGACCACGCGGACTTCCTGGCCGGGTACGGTGCCGCACAGGCCGTGCCCGGGCCGCTGTTCACCTTCGCCGCCTACCTCGGCGCCGTCGCCGACGGGAGTCCGAGCGGGCTCGTCGGCGCCGCGGTGGCACTGGTCGCGATCTTCCTGCCGGCGGCACTGCTGGTGGTCGGCGCGCTGCCGTTCTGGCACGTGCTCCGCGCCCTGCCGTGGGCCCGGCGCGTGCTGGCCGGTGTGAACGCGGGGGTCGTCGGGCTCCTCGCCGCGGCGCTCTGGGACCCGGTCATCACCGAGGGGGTCCGCTCGGCACCCGCACTGGCGCTCGCCGTGGCCGCCTTCACCGCCCTCACCCGCTGGTCCGCTCCCCCGTGGGCCGTCGTCATCGGAGCCGGCCTGCTCGGCGCCGTCGTCCTCTGATCGGAGCACCCCGCATGCCCACCGTCCTGTTCGTCTGCGTCCACAACGCCGGCCGTTCCCAGATGGCCGCCGGCTTCCTGCAGCACCTGGCCGCTGGCCGCGTCGACGTCCGGAGCGCCGGCTCCGAACCGGCCGACCAGCTCAACCCCGTGGTCGTCGCGGCGATGCTCGAGGAGGGCATCGACATCCGGAGCGAGCAGCCGGCCCTGCTCAGCACCGATGCCGTCCGCGCCGCCGACGTCGTCGTCACGATGGGGTGCGGGGACGCCTGCCCGGTGTTCCCGGGCAAACGCTACGAGGACTGGGAGCTCCCCGACCCCGCGGGGCTCGACCTCGACGCCGTCCGGCCGATCCGCGACGACGTGCGCGCACGGGTGCAGGACCTGCTCGCCGGGCTTGCGATCGCCTGAGCGGCCGGGTGAGCCGTCCCACAGGTCCGGGCCGTCGATCACCAGCGGGAGCGGGTCACCCTGGCAGCGCGTGCACAGGCCACCCTGGAGGCGCGCACCGCGACTGAGAAGCCGGTCACGGTCGCAGCGCGTGGCGGCTCCACCGCGCGCGCCGGCCCCCAGGGTCCGGTTCCATCGTTCTGCCGTGCAGACGACATCACTTCTCCCCATCATCGCCAAGGCGTGTGCGGTGGCAGCTCCGGTCGCCATCGCCGTGTCGCTCGTGGCCGGTCCGGCCGTGGCGGCACCCCTCCACACCTCCCCCTCCGACACCACCGCGACCGCCGCGCACCACACGGTGACCCGTGCGGCGCGGACGACCTCGGGCGGCACGGCCGTGTCTCGGCTCGACCGTCGCGCCGAGCAGCGCAACGAGGCCACGGTCCGGCACCTGTTCCGGTGCGCGTTCCGGTCCCCCGGGTCCGCGCAGGCCCGTGCGGCTGCCCGGACCGCCGTCGCGACCGGTGCCGTCGCCCACGGTGCGACGAGCGCCTCGGGTCCGACCGCGTTGCTCGCCGAGTTCACCGCGGACCGCTCCCGGGTGCCCGGCGCCCACGCCGTGATCAAGCACGTCGCCGGGGACGCGGACCTGGTGGCCGTGCACTGGCAGATCACCGCGAAGCCGACGGACGAACGCACCGGTGACGCCGCCGTCGACCTGTTCCGCATGCGCGACGGGCGCATCAGCGAGTGGTGGGCACTCCGTCAGACGGTGCCGACGGGGACCCCGGCCAGCGGCAACACGAACAGCATGTTCAGCGACCTGTACCCGGCCGCGAAGCGTGACCGTCACCTGACCGAACAGCAGGAGGAGCACAACCGGGTGCTCGCCGTGACCGCGTACGACCGACTGTTCCGCGACCACGACGTGTCCGTGCTGGACGAGGAGTTCGACCCGGCGTACCTGCAGCACAACTCGGTCGCGGCGAACGGCACGGCCGCGCTCAAGCAGTTCTTCGCCGGCAGCGCCGCGCAGAGCCTGCCGAAGCAGGAGTCCGTCATCTCGCTCGCCGACGGCGACCTGGTGTGGACGTTCTCGAAGCCGGTCGGGGCGAAGGCCGACGCACCGTTCGGCGCGGCCGACCTGTTCCGGGTCGACGGCAACCTGATCCGCGAGCACTGGGACGTCGTCCCGACGAGCTGAGACTCGGCCGACGGAGCCGCGCGTCTCAGGACGCGCGGCTCCGTCGCGCCCGCTCCTTGATCGCGGTGATGACGGCCGTCTTCGCGTCGGCGTAGGCGTTCATGTCGTCCCAGCTCCGGTCGAGCAGCTCCCGCTTGGTCCGTTCGTACAGCGCCCGGTCACCGGCGTCGGCGCGCAGGTGGTCACGGAGGAGCAGGTACTCGTCGACCGCCGCCGCGCCCCGCTCGTAGACGTGCACGTGGACGTCACGAGCCGGCGTCCGGACCAGGCGGTGCCCCGGCTCCCGGACGCGCAGCTCGTACCCGGCGGCGAGGAGCTGGTCGAGGTAGGTGGCCTCGGCGGTGATGTCCGGGACGGCGACCACGATGTCGACGATGGGTTTCGCGGCCAGGCCGGGGACGGCCGTGGAGCCGATGTGCTCGACGACCGGGGCGTCCGTGCCGGAGCCGGGGAGGGCCCCCAGGATGCGTCGCCGGTGGTCCGCGAAGACCGCAGCCCACCCGCTGTCGGCGGGGTGCAGGGTCACGGTGACCGGTTCCGGGCCGCCGATGATCTCGACGGTCGTGACGTCCGGGCGGGGGTGGACTTCGTCGTGGTGCACCCGGACATGATCGCAGCCGGCGGTCGCGGTCGCGGTCGCGGTCGCGTCAGAGCTTCGCGGGGAACGCCGATCCGCGACCGATGACGGTGAGGAGCGCCGCGACCGCCCCGAACACGATCATCACGACGGCGAGCACCAGCCCGTCGAAGGCCGACAGCAGGGCGGCGCCGAACAGGCCGGCCGCGAAGATCGCGATGTTGAACGCGACCGGCAGGAACGCGCTCGCGACGTCGGCGTCCTCGCCGCCGGCGGTCGTCAGGGCGGCCTGCAGCTGCGTCGACGAACCGCCGAAGCCGATCCCCCACAGGCCCGCGGCCACCAGGACCGCGACCGGTGACGTGTGGCCGACGAGCAGCACCACGCCGGCCAGGACGAACAGGCCGACGCTGCCGTGCAGCAGGGGTCGGGGGTGCCGGTCGAGCAGGGCGCCGGTCACGACGACGCCGAGGATCGCGGCGATCCCGTAGACGAGCAGCACCAGCCCGGCGCTCAGGTCGGTGCCGGTCGCCCGCAGGTACGGCGAGATGTACGTGTAGATCGTGTTGTGCGCCACCATCCACGTCGCGATCACGGCGAGGATGACCGCGATGCCGCGGATCCGGAACACCTTCACGACGGACAGCTTCGCGGCGCTCGTCTGCCCCGGGGCGTCCGGCACGAACAGCGCGATCAGCGCCAGGACCACCACGCCGACCAGGCTCAGCCCGATGAACGACGACCGCCAGCCCAGGGCGTCGCCGATGAAGGACCCGAGCGGGGTGCCCAGCGCGAACCCCACCGGCGCGCCCGTCGAGACGATCGCGAGCGACACCCCGGCGAAGCGGGCCGGGCTGATCCGCCGGGCGTAGGTGGCGAACATGCCCCAGATCGTCCCCGACATCGCGCCGGCGACGAACCGGGTGACCAGCGCGACCGCGACGTTCGGCGCGAACGCGGTCAGGGTGTTCGCGACGAGCAGCACGGCGATGGCGGCCACGATGAGCGGCTTGCGACGGAACCCGCGGGTCAGGGCGATCGCCGGGACCGTGGCGATGACCGTGCCCATCGCGTACGCGCTGACGAACAGGCCGACCGTGCCCTCGCTCGTGCCCATCCCGTCGGCGATCGCGGGCAACAGCCCGGCCGGCATCGTCTCCATGGCGACGAGGAGGAACCCGATCGCGGCGAGCAGGGCGAGCGGGAACCAGGGCAGTCGGCCGTCGGTCGCCCGGCCGGTCGTGGGGAGGTCGGAGGTCGTCGTGGTCACGGACCGACGGTAGGGGCATCGTCCGGCGGAAAGGGAGGTTCTGCAGGACCCCGTTTCGCCGGAGCCTCACTGGGCGGCTGGTGGTGGGGCTTCGATGGTGGTGTCCACGAACGAAGGGAACACCATGACCGGAACCAGCACCTTCCTCATCACCGGCACGAGCCGCGGGATGGGCACAGACTTCGCCCGGGCCGCCCTCGACGCCGGGCACCGGGTCGTGGCGACCGGACGCGACCCCGAGCGGGTCCGCGCCGTCCTCGGCGACCACGAGCACCTGCTCGCCGTCGCGCTCGACGTGACCGACCCGGAATCGGTCCGGGCCGCCGTCGACGCCGCGACCGAACGGTTCGGCGGCGTCGACGTCCTGGTGAACAACGCCGGGAGCTTCCAGGCCGGGTACTTCGAGGAGATCTCGGCCGAGCAGTTCCGTGCGCAGATGGAGACGAACTTCTTCGGAGCGCTCGCCGTGACGCGCGCCGTGCTCCCGGTCATGCGACGGCAGCGCTCCGGGCACGTCATCAGCATCAGCTCCACCGCGGGCATCGTCGCCGGCGCCGGTGGGAGCGCCTACTCGGCGTCGAAGTTCGCGCTCGAGGGCTGGATGGAGGCCCTGCACGACGAGGTGGCACCCTTCGGCATCCACACCACCGTGGTCGAGCCCGGCTTCTTCCGCACCGACCTGCTGGCCGAGGGCGACTCGACCTTCTGGGGCGACGTCGCGATCGACGACTACGCCCCGCTCTCGGCCGGGTCGAAGGAGTTCTTCCGCGGCATGCGGGGCAACCAGTCCGGCGACCCCGCGAAGCTCGCGCAGGTGCTGCTGACGCTGATCGCGATGCCCGAGCCGCCGCTGCGGTTCGCCGCCGGCGCGGACAGCGTGGCGGGGATCGTGCAGAAGGGACAGCAGCTCGTCGAGCAGGCGCAGGCGTTCCCCGAGCTGTCGACGACGCTCGACCTGGACGCGTGACACCTACCCCTTGCCAACTTCGGCTACGAGTATTAGCCTTTCAGTTACTACCCGTAGCCGAAGGAGCCGCGACATGCTCGAACACCTGGACACCGAGGGCGGCACGATCGCCTACGACCTCTCCGGAACAGGGCCGCTCGTGGTCCTCGCCCACGGCATGGGCGACAGCCGGCACGCCTACCGTTTCGTCGCGCCGGAGCTCGTCGCGGCCGGCTACCGGGTGGCGAACGTCGACCTCCGCGGCTGCGGCGACTCGAGCACCGGGTGGGCCGGCTACGAGCGCGCCGACATCGCACGCGACCTCGTCGCCGTGGCCCGCCACCTCGGTGGCCCGGCCGTGGTCGTCGGGCAGTCCATCAGCGGCGGTGCGGCGACGATCGCCGCGGCCACCGCCCCGGACCTGGTCGCGGGCATCGTCGAACTGGCGCCGTTCACGCGCAAGCAGTCCGTCGACCTGGGCGGACTGCTGCGCAACCGCCGACACCGCGCCGGCACCGTCCAGCTCGCGCGGGTCATGACGAGCGGCAGCCTGCCCGGCTGGCTCGCGTACCTCGACATCGCGGTGCCCACCAAGCCCGCCGACTGGGCGACCGAACGCAGCCGCATCGAGACGACCCTGCGGCTGCCGGAGCGGATGGCGGTCCTCCGCGCCATGACCCGCACGTCGCCGGCCGACGCCGGCGAGCAGCTGGGTGCCGTCCGGTGCCCCGTGCTGGTCGTCGAGGGCAGTGCCGATCCGGACTGGGCCGAGCCCCGCGCCGAGGGCGAGCGGATCCTCGCCGACCTGCCGGACGGCCTCGGCGAACTCGCCGTGGTCGACGGTGCCGGTCACTACCCCCACACCGAGACGCCGGCGGCGCTCCTCGCCCTGCTGCTGCCGTTCCTCGCCCGCACGCTGCCCGTCGCAGGTCCCGTTGCCTAGGGCGGGGCTCGACCCGGCGACCGTCACCGAGGCCGCGGCGACGCTGGCCGACGAGATCGGCCTCGCCCAGCTGAGCATGAGCGTCGTCGCCGATCGCCTCGGGGTGAAGGCACCGTCGCTGTACAAGCACGTCGACGGACTCGGCGACCTCACCCGCAGGATCGCGATCCTCGGCGCGAACGA